>OLSF01002672.1_pt1 | contig 13362 bp, 10 predicted proteins | sample 1672301 | NCBI WGS metagenome assembly OLSF01 (sample SAMEA3136669, study PRJEB25190) | human gut metagenome | biome: human gut; feature: human-associated habitat; material: faeces | place: Austria | collected 2013
CCTTTTTTAATGCCAATTTATTGGTTACAATCAGATTAAATAATTACCTTTGGCGATGTAAAAAACAAAGAAAGACTTATGGAAGACATCTTCAAATTTCTGTTCGTGATAGGCATCATTGCTATCGGCTTTGTAAGACAGGCCAGGAAAGAAGCGAAAACCAGTACCGGCAACGGTCCCGCCATGCCTATGCCCGATGCAGAAAGTCCTTTTCCGGAAAATTGGAACGGCGTACCCTACAACGGGTATAACCCCGAAAACCCCGGACCGGAAGTAAGCGCGCCGCGAAAGAAAGCCGCAAAGAAACATAAGTCCGCTCCCAAACAACCTCCCGTCTGTCCAAACACCGACAATATGTCTCCCGAACCCACCGAGGCCTCATCCCAATTTGAAATACACTCGGCAGAAGAGGCACGCAAAGCCATCATCTGGGGAGAGATATTACAACGAAAGTATTAATGCGATTGAAAATAAAGTTGATTCCTTACACGAAAAAATAACTATAACATTATGGCATTTAATTACATTTCAGCAGCAGAAGCTGCAAGCCTGATTAAACATGGCTACAATATCGGCCTGAGCGGATTTACTCCCGCAGGCACAGCCAAAGCCGTTACGGCTGAACTGGCAAAAATAGCAGAAGCGGAACATGCCAAAGGAAACCCTTTCCAGGTAGGCATTTTTACAGGAGCTTCAACCGGCGACTCCTGCGACGGTGTCCTCTCACGCGTCAAAGCCATCCGCTACCGTGCTCCTTACACAACCAACCCCGATTTCCGTAAAGCGGTGAACAACGGCGAGATTGCCTACAACGACATCCATTTGTCGCAAATGGCGCAAGAAGTACGCTACGGCTTCATGGGAAAAGTAAATGTCGCCATCATCGAAGCCTGTGAGGTGACTCCCGACGGTAAAATCTACCTGACTGCTGCCGGCGGTATCGCTCCCACTATCTGCCGCCTTGCCGACCAGATTATCATAGAGCTGAATGCAGCACACAGCAAAAACGCCATGGGCCTGCACGACGTCTACGAACCGCTCGACCCGCCTTATCGCCGCGAAATACCTATCTTCAAGCCGAGCGACCGTATCGGACAGCCTTACATCCAGGTAGACCCGAAAAAGATTGTGGGCATCGTGGAAACCAACTGGCCGGACGAAGCCCGCTCTTTCGCCGCTGCCGACCCGCTGACCGACAAAATCGGACAGAACGTAGCCGACTTCCTTGCCGCAGATATGAAACGCGGTATCATCCCTTCCACCTTCCTCCCGTTACAGTCGGGCGTAGGCAACATCGCCAACGCAGTATTAGGTGCTTTGGGACGTGACAAGACGATTCCGGCATTCGAGATGTACACAGAGGTTATCCAGAACTCCGTTATCGGACTGATTCGCGAAGGCCGCGTGAAGTTTGGCAGCGCCTGCTCACTGACCGTAACCAACGACTGCCTGAACGGTATATACGAGGATATGGACTTCTTCCGCGACAAGCTGGTTCTCCGCCCGTCGGAAATATCCAACAGTCCCGAAGTGGTGCGCCGTTTAGGTATTATCTCCATCAACACGGCCATCGAAGCCGACCTCTACGGAAACGTAAACTCCACCCATATCGGCGGTACGAAGATGATGAACGGTATCGGCGGTTCAGGCGACTTTACGCGCAACGCCTACATCTCCATCTTCACCTGCCCGTCCGTAGCCAAAGAAGGCAAAATCAGCGCCATCGTACCGATGGTTTCCCATGTGGACCACAGCGAGCATGATGTCAACATCATCGTTACCGAACAAGGTGTTGCCGACCTGCGCGGCAAGAGCCCGAAAGAACGTGCACAGGCAATCATCGAGAACTGTGTTCATCCGGACTACAAGAATATCCTGTGGGATTATCTGAAACTGACCGACGGCAAGGCGCAGACTCCTCACTCCATGCGTGCCGCTCTGGCTATGCACGCCGAACTGGCAAAAAGCGGGGATATGAAGAATGTGGACTGGGCACAGTATAAATAAAGACAGTTCCTTCCGTTAAAAAGACCTTTCAGGCACGGGATTACGCGGATTGCACGGTAAAAAGTGCAGCATGGATTAAACTGAAAAAATCCGTGCAACCTGCGTAATTCCGTGCCTGAAAAATAAAGTTCACACCAACCGGCCATTCATCGGATAAGCATGTCACAGACTGCATCCTGGAATTTACGCGCCTCCCTGCCGGAAAGCACATTCTGATTCATAATGGCAAAAGCAATGTGGTGTCCGTTATTTGCCTTCAAATAACCAGCCAGGCAGTTTATAGCCGTAAAAGAACCGGTCTTGGCATGCACATTCTTATAAGAAGGCGTCCCTTTCCTCATACGGTTCTTCAGTGTTCCGTCCACTCCGCCGATAGGCAACGCCTTATACAGTTTCTGAAACACATCCGTGCGTGAATAAGCGAATTTCAAGAAAGCGACTAAAAGTTCAGAGGAGATGTAGTTATAGTTGGAAAGCCCGCAACCGTCTGCCAGATTATAGCGGTCGGGGAGATAACCCAGCTTTCCGATTAACTGACGGACAGCCGAAAGCCCGTCCGCAGCCGAAACATGCCTGCCGCCCGTAAACTGTGCACCCAAACGGCATAACAGAGCTTCTGCATTCAGATTGTCGCTCTCCTTCATTATCCGGTTGACTACAGCCTGTACAGAAGTGCTATAAGATGCCATTCGCACTGAAACACTGTCTTTTTGAAACTCGCGGAAAGAATAATCCGACAGACAATAAATGCCTTTTGCCCGTAAACGCTCCAGGAAGGTGTGCATAAAGAAATCCTGCGAAGAGTAGATATTCACCGTACCGGTACGCCTCCCGTCCACATTACCCGATACCGCCAGTTCATTGCCGTTCTCCAGCCAGTTGCGGGATACGCGGAAACGTCCGGCAGAGGGAGTACGGGTTTTCGTTGCATTGGCCAGCGTGTAATAAGACGAAACGGGCGTACATTCCAAACGTGCCGTATCACCTTGTGTACCGGGAAAAGCGGTCACCGTAACCACTCCTTTATCGAGCATCAGCGGCGACAGGTACGGCTGAAAAGAATGGGGCGTATCGTCCCACAGCCAGCCGCTTCCCCAATACAGGGAGTCTTTCATGGAAACATCGCCATATATCCTGCCTTGAACCACAGAGAAAGGCAGACGCGCCACCCTGCCGACCAAAGAATCCAGCGCCTCGTCGTCAAACTCAGGGTCGAAGCCGCCGACAACGTATATATCCCCTTTCAGCGTATCACGCTCAATCACTCCCTTATACCAGACTTCCGTACGGAAAGGCTCGTCCGCCTCAGGACGCGCAAGCGCCGTAATCGTAGTCAACAGCTTCATCGTAGAGGCCGGACGGGAAAGTTTATCCGCCTGATAATCATACAGAACCTTATTGGCGGTCAGGTCGTATGCTGAAACAGATACATTGGAGCCTGCGGGCAATTGATACTTTATCAATGTATCCAGTTGCGAAGACAAAGAGTTTGTTTCAGGTGATATTCCCTGTGCAGGCAATACACAGGGAATCAACGTCAAAATCAATACAATCGGGAATAAGCAATATTTTCTCATCTTCTTACAAGCTATCATTCAGTTTCTCTGTTGTCCGGCTGTTTCCGGCAACCGGACAACAAAGAAACAATAACCGCCGCAGAATCGCAAGTCATCAGCTTCACGATTTTCATAACACCCGTATTTTGTCTATCAAAGCGCTTCCTTAAAGATTTCACCTACCGTAGGATGCGGGAATACCATCTTTTTCCATTCCGAGGCCGTCAGTTTGAGTTCGACAGCCATACCGGCCAGCGTGATAATCTCCGAAGCCGGATTGCCCAGCACATGTGCTCCCAAAACGGTATCATCTTCCGCCAGCAACAACTTGCACATACCGTTAACGCCCTCATTCTCCGCAACAAAGCGACCGGAATAAGCCATAGGAAGCTTGACGGCACGATAAGAAATACCCTTTCTTTGCAAGGTCTCTTCCGTATCTCCCACACCCGCAATCTCAGGATTGGTATATACTACACCTGGAATAGCCCTGTAACTCATACAGTCTTTCTTCCCCAGCACGGCATGTACCGCCACTTCCGCCTCGCGCACAGCGGTATGGGCCAGCAAAGAAAATCCAGTTAAATCCCCGCAGGCATATACACCCGGAACGGAAGTCTGCATCTGTCCGTCCACCTGTATATTTCCGCGCGCTGTTTTATCTAAATTCAAGTTCTCCAATCCGAAGCCTTTCGTTACAGGACGGCGGCCGACGCTCATCAATAATCTTTCCGCAATTACAAAACCTGCACCTTCGGCATTTTCATAATTTACCTGTACCTGCTGCGTGTCTCCATTTCCGGACGCAACTTCGGACAGTGCTACCACCTTTGTGTCCAGCATGAATTGAATGCCGCGCTTGGCATACTCCGCACGAAGCATGGCGGACAGCTCCTTATCCATTCCGCCCAATATCTCGTCCAGCATCTCGATGACAGTGACCTCTACCCCCAGGCTGTTGAAGAATGAGGCAAACTCCATACCGATTACCCCACCGCCGATAATGGCCAGCGACTTTGGAAGCTCCTTATTGTCCAACGCGTCGCGATGCGTCCAGTAAGGCACCGTATCCACTCCGGGAATGGGCGGAATAAATGTTTCCGAACCTGTGCAGAGCAATAGATTATCGCATTCATAAGTTTCGTCACCGCACAGAACATGATTCTTATCTATGACGGAAGCCTCGCCGGTCACGATGGTCACATTGCCGGCAGTCAGTTTTCCTTTGACACCCAACACCAGTTTCCGCACAACCTTCTGCTTGCGTGCTATAATCTTGGACAAATCAAACGAAACTTCCGACACGCTGACCGCGTATTTGGATGCGTGGCATGCATTGTCATACGTTTTTGCAGAGTACAATAAAGTCTTGGTAGGAATACACCCTTCGTTCAGACACACTCCGCCAAGATTCCGCTTTTCAAAAAGCACAACACTCAAACCGGCCTTTCCGGCTGTTTCCGCAGCCGTATATCCCGCAGGACCGCCACCGATAATGGCAACTTGATATTTCATAGTTCTTACATTTATGGATTTCTGCATGCAAGATACGACAAGAAATTCAGAAAAAAAAGCGTAATGCCTTACATAATTATCATCTTATTGCGACATACGCTGCTCAAGCAGGCGGATAAACTCTTCCTCTTTGACGGGAAGAAGCGCTGCACACTTACCCTCGCCATACCTCACCAGGACATAGCGCATAACGGCAAATCCGCCTATCTGCATGGAGGAAGCGCGCTCTACCGACGTAATATCCTTCAGCAGGATTTCCTTCCCCCGTGAAAACCGGCCGAAAAACAGCAACAGTCTATTATCGGCAGTAACGGTATAGGTAGTATGAATCAACTTCTCGATACTGACAACCAGCAGAAGCATAAAAAGGACAGCGATGAGAATTTGCTTTTCCCAAAGGCCGTAAACGGCTATTGCACCTGCCAAAGCAACAAACAAATACTGTCCGGCAGCGATACGCGCATGAAAAATTCGATTCATTTTATCCGGTTTTTGCCGCTAAGGTAGGTATTTTTACGAATTAATGCCCATAAGGGAGACAAGGAACGTACTTATTTTGTAGTTTTGCGGTGTTAAATACACGAAACTATGGTAAGAAAGTTCGATTTCCTCGTTATCGGCTCCGGAATTGCCGGTATGAGTTTTGCGCTGAAAGTGGCGCATAAAGGAACAGTAGCCCTCATCTGCAAGGCCGGCCTGGAAGAGGCAAACACTTATTTCGCACAAGGCGGGATAGCCTCCGTCACCAACCTGGCGGTAGACAATTTCGACAAGCATATCGAAGACACCATGATTGCCGGAGACTGGATAAGCGACCGTGCAGCCGTAGAAAAGGTAGTGCGCAATGCTCCCGAACAAATCAGTGAACTCATTAAATGGGGAGTGAATTTCGACAAAAAAGATAACGGAGAATTCGACCTGCACAAAGAAGGCGGACACTCGGAATTCCGCATCCTGCACCACAAGGACAATACGGGTGCGGAGATACAGGAAAGTCTGATTGAAGCCGTGAAGCAGCACCCCAACATCACCGTATTTACCAATTTCTTTGCGGTGGAAATCATTACGCAGCACCACTTGGGCATTATCGTCACCCGCTATACTCCGGGTATCAAATGCTATGGTGCCTATGTGCTGAACGAAAATACCGGAGAGGTGGATACGTTCCTCTCCAAAGTAACCATCATGGCTACAGGCGGTTGCGAGGCTGTATACCGCAACACCACCAACCCGCTGGTGGCCACGGGCGACGGCATCGCCATGGTCTACCGTGCCAAAGGCGCCGTAAAGGATATGGAGTTTATCCAGTTCCACCCCACCGCCCTCTATCATCCGGGCGACCGCCCCTGCTTCCTGATAACGGAAGCCATGCGCGGCTATGGCGGCGTGCTCCGTACCATGGACGGCAAGGAATTCATGCAAAAGTACGACCCGCGTCTTTCACTCGCCCCGCGCGACATCGTGGCACGTGCCATCGACAACGAGATGAAGCAGCGCGGCGACGAGCATGTGTACCTGGATGTCACCCACAAAGACCCCGAAGAAACCAAGAAACACTTCCCGAATATCTATAAGAAATGCCTCAGCATAGGCATCGACATTACGAAAGACTACATTCCGGTAGCCCCTGCGGCACACTATCTCTGCGGCGGCATCAAGGTAGACCTGGACGGACAGTCCAGCATCCGCCGCCTGTATGCCATCGGCGAATGTTCGTGCACCGGTCTTCACGGCGGCAACCGACTGGCTTCCAACTCCTTGATTGAAGCGGTAGTTTATGCCGATGCAGCCGCCAAGCATGCGTTGAGCGTATTGGAACGTTATGACTTCAACGAAGACATCCCCGAATGGAACGACGAGGGAACCATCTCCAACGAAGAGCGCGTGCTCATTACGCAAAGCATGAAGGAAGTGAACCAGATTATGGAATCCTATGTAGGCATCGTCCGCAGCAACACCCGCCTGACCCGTGCATGGAACCGCCTGGATATTCTTTACGAGGAGACGGAAAAACTGTTCAAGAGCAGCAAGGCCACCCGCGAGCTTTGCGAACTGCGCAACATGATTAACGTAGGATACCTGATTACCCGCCAGGCCATGGAGCGCAAGGAAAGTCGCGGACTGCACTATACGATAGACTATCCGCATCCGCAGAAATAACGGTTATGGCACACTTCAACGAGTATCTGGACTTTTTGGAACTTTCTCCTTTGATTAAACATTTTCTGCAAAACGGGAAAAAACGTCTTTACAAGAAAGGAGAGTTCTTTTGTCAGGCAAGTGAAGTGTGCCATAACATTGCCTATATCTCCCAAGGAGGTTTCCGTTACTTCTACCTTGATACGGAAGAAGACAAACATATCATTGGCTACAGTTTTGAAAAGGATTTTGTGGTAGACTATGAGTCATTCACAAAACAGACACCCGCCATTGTTTATACGGAAGCAATCAAGGCGAGTACCGTCTATCAATTATCTTATAACCAATTGGAAGCATTTTGGGCAGCAAGCCAGCAAAACCAGTTATTAAGCCGTAAGATTGCAGAAAACCTGTTCTGTATGACTTATCACCGGCTATTGAGTCTATATCCGAATTCTCCTAGAATACGCTATCAAGAATTATTGAGAAGATGTCCCGACATCGTTCACCAGATAAGTCTGAAGGAAATCGCTTCTTTCTTGAATATCTCTCCATATACCTTAAGCCGCATCCGACGGGAAATAACTTTCGGATAAAAAGATTAATTTCTTGCTTCAAGGCAAGAAATTGCAATTTTAATATATTTATTTTTGTTAAAATATTACAAACTGCTATCTTTGTAAATACCTATTATCTAATCTTATAGCAGACTGACATGAAAAGCAGTTGTATCTATACATGTATACTTTTGTGCTTGTACGTTTGCAACTTACACGGACAAACACTTGATGACAACATTGTCATTACACAATGCAGCGACTCCTATATCTTTATGGAAGAAGACGGTATTCCTACCGTACGCAACAGAAAAGAAACATCCTATGAAGCCACAAGAATGGGAACTGCATTGCAACCCTACACCTACTACGGAGAATTCATTTCATTGGACGGAGCTTCCGCCAAAGGCGGAGGAAAGGCAGAATATAAAAGCATCACGCCGGAAAATGTCTTCTTCGACGACAGCAAGGTTTGCTTCTTCAACATCAATCTTGACCGTAAAGGAAAAAAGACGGAAGTTACGTTTAAACGTACTTTTCATGACCTGCATTATTTTACACGAATCTATTTGGGTGAGGATTATTTTATAAAAACAAAGCAAATAACATTCATCATTCCGCAATCCCTCTCCCATTTCCGGTTGACAGAAAGGAATTTTACTCCTTCTATTCACTGTGAACGCGGCATCAACAGTGCCGGAGACTCCTTATTCACTTATACCGTGACGGACATGCCGGCCATGAAAGACGAAAAACATATGCCGGCATCGGGTAAAATATACCCGCACATACTGATAACCGGCTCATTTAAAGATGTTCACGATATGTACCGGTGGTCTAACGGACTGGCACAAGTAGACTGCAACATACCCGAACTCGACAGTCTATTAGCAGAAATCACCGAAGGCTGCCGTACGGACATGGAAAAAATACGTAACACATATGCCTGGGTACAACAAAATATCCGTTATATCGCTTTTGAAGCAGGTATATTGGGACACAAACCCGATACTCCCGCAGAAGTGTTGCGTAAACGGTACGGCGACTGCAAAGGAATGGCAATCTTGCTCCGTACATTGCTGAAAGCACAAGGTTTTGATGCCCGCCTTACCGATATAGGCACTGTAGACATCCCCTACCGGATGAGCGAAATAGCTACACTTGCATCCGTCAATCACATGATATGCAGCCTTATCTACCGGGGAAAAACCTATTATCTGGATGCCACCAACGAATATATAAACGCGGAATTCATACCCGAAAGCATACAAGGAAGGGAAGCTGTAATAGAAAATGGAGAAAACTGTATCGTGCACACATTGCCCATGCTGAACAGCAGTGCATCTATAGACAGTTTGTCCTATATCTGTAGCCTATCCGACAAACAAGCGAACAAAGTATTGCAGGGCAATGCAACCCGTAGTTGGAGTGGAGACATGAAAGAATTTTTCCTCACAGCCTACCATGAAAACGATAAAAGCGGTCGGAAAGAGTATCTTTCCCGTATCCTGACCGGAGATAATCACAATTATCAGATTAATTCGGTCAGTTGGATACAGCAGGAACCTCAACAGGAATGGGCTGCTCTGACCGGAGAAGTAATAAACAGCAGTGCTGTACAAATAGCCGATAACGAGTTTTACATAGAGCTGGACCTTCACAATGACCTGTTTGACCAACCGATAGACACCGCCAAACGCATCCATGATTACGAGCTCCCGCTCCGTTGCCGCATCGTACGCCACACAGAACTGGAAATACCCGCAGGCTACGTACTTTCTTATTGCCCCAAAGGCATCTCAATCCATACGCCGCAAGGTATACTCTGTTGCTCTTACAAAACAGAAAGAAACAAAATCATTTTCCGGAAAGTAATGGAGATAACCGAAAAACGTATTCCCCGCAACGAAATTGCAACCTGGAATACACACTTGCGGAAATGGGCTGATGCATCCCACGAACAAATCATCCTCAAAAAACAATAATAATGAAACAGAACATGTTATTCCTGATGGGGGTGTTGGCACTTTTATTAACCACCCCTAATGCCAATGCCGATGACAAAGAGAAATACAAACTCTTTGCAGAGGAAACGAGAAAAGAAGTCTGGGCATTGAAACTGCCCGAATTTACCAACACGGCTGTTCCCGATAAATATAAAGATGAGTCAGCCGTCATTCTGGCAGCACACAGCCGGTTGGAAATCACCAAAAAGACCCGATTCAACGTCGGCGCCTTCCTCGGAGGATTTCATTATATCGACCGTGAAGTAAATTGTCGCGACTTATACCGTATGCTTGTGCAAATTAACGATAAAGCCGCTTTGAAAGAGTTCTCCGAATTTGATTATAAAGCGGAAATACGTAAAAAAGACTGGCGGTACGACGAAAACTACCAGCAAGTACTGGGCGTGCGCATCATCAAACCGGATGGTACCGTAAACGAAATAAGCACCGACGAATACATGACAGCCACCGAAGGCAAGAAAGATCAGGAACAACTTCAGAAACTTGCCGTACCCGGACTGGAAATCGGTGATAAGATAGATATTTTCTTCTTCAACTACACTTCATTGGAAAACCACAATCTCGACCCGTTCGTCTTCCGGTTTCGCCAAAGCCACCCGATGCTTTCCTATACGGTACATTGCGAGATAGATGACAAACTTACTACCCAGTACCGTACTCTGAACGGCGCACCGGACTTTAAACAAAGCAAAGACGAAAACGGAAACATCCTGCTTGATGTGGCTGTAAAGGATATAGAACAAACCGAACCCGACTTATGGTACAACCCTATGCAGCAAACTCCAATGACATTGATGTACATCACCAATAGCAAGATGAAAAAATACACCTATATTCCAAAAAGCACCACAGAAAAAGGACTACAATCCAATCCTGATGCGGCTGCCATACAGGAAGACGACTGGGAATTTATAAAGCAAGCTCAAAAATATAGCGGATATGGCGGTTTAAGTAGCCCCAAGAAAGGTATCCGGCTTCTCCGCAACGTAAAGCAAATAAAGAAAAAAGACTGGACAGACGAAAAAAAAGCAGATTTCATCTACAATTACTATCGTTTTGCATTGTTATCGGACATTAAAAGTGATTGCAACAACGAGCTGTTCATCATCTATTTTCAGGGATTGCTGGATTGGGTGGATGTTCCCAATCTGTTTGGAATGGTTACCAACGAAGACAAAGAACCGCTTGACAAACTGACGAATTACCGCAATACCACCTGGCTTCTTGCACTTCCTGAAAGTCAGAAATACTATCTCCCGCCTACAGCCTACCTTATTCCCCATGAAATTCCTGCCCGCTATCAAGGCAGACAGGCCATCCTGGAACCGGATAAGAAGAAAGCCAAGAAGCTGAATACAAAGGCCGAGCGGGAACATTTCAATCTGCCGGCAGGTACAGCCGATGATAACCAAAACATCACTACCATACAGGCCGACATCGACAATACGCTGCTCACCGTCAGCCGGAACGAATACCGCACCGGAACACAAAAAGAATACATGCAGTCTGCATTGGTTAAGCTGGAAGATGTGGATGCAGCCTATCGGCGCCTGCTTAGCATTGATAAGGAGTTTGCCGAAGAAGTAGGCAAGAAATACGCGGATGATCTTCGAGAAGCATTCCGAAAGGGCCGCGAACAGGAAAAGGAAGATTATAAATGGGAAATAGACTTCTACCACGGCGAAAATGCCAAAGAGTTGCTCGGCTATCAGATGCAATGTTTGGGTAATCGTCCGGACAGCGCAGCCTTTATTTATAACGTTCGTTATACAATGGATGGCTATATCCGAAAAGCAGGACCTAATTACGTGCTTTCCGCAGGCAGACTCATAGGTGAGCAGACGCAGATTGAAGGTAAGGAACGTAAACGCTCCGCCGACATTTATATGTCCGCTCCCCGCACTTTCCAATGGAATATCACTGTAAATCTTCCGGAAGGGTACAAAGCGGCTCCCGAAGGAGTAGAGAAGTTAAATGTAAAAGTAGAAAACGAATGTGGTGCTTTCATTGCAAAAGCTGTTACAGAAAACGGCAAACTTATATTGAATATCCTCAAACGATATAATCATAAGATAGAACCGGCTGCCAATTGGGAAAAACTGCTTCAGATTCAAGATGCTTCCAAAGCTTATGAAGCACTTTCCGTAGTACTAAAGAAATAACATTATAAATAAAAGCGGCCGAAAACCGGTTGCCGAATGAACCGGAATACAAGTTGCAGAGAAGATATGAAAAAGGCGCGGATTATACGAATATAACGGACAAAATATGCCGTATGCTTTCGTATAATCCGCGCCTGAATCCGGTATTTGGACAGATGTACCGGTTATCAATAGTTTTCCTTCTTCACCTCGAAGTAAGCCTGCGGATGCAAACAAGCCGGACACACCTGAGGAGCTTCCTTGCCTGTGTAGATGAAACCGCAGTTACGGCACTGCCATACCACTTCGCCTTCCTTGGCGAAAACAGAAGCGGTTTCGATGTTTTGGATAAAAGCACGGTAGCGTTCTTCGTGTCCTTTTTCAGCAATGGAAATATTACGGTACATGGCGGCTATTTCGGGGAAGCCTTCCTGCTCGGCAACATCGGCAAAGTGAGGATAGTCCAACGACCACTCTTCATGCTCGCCTGCAGCGGCAGCCTGCAAATTCTCCAATGTAGTGCCGATAACTCCTGCGGGATAAGATGCGGTGATTTCTACCATACCGCCTTCTAAAAACTTAAACATACGCTTTGCATGTTCTTTCTCCTGATCGGCCGTTTCGGTAAAGATAGCGGAGATTTGCTCGTAACCCTCTTTCTTTGCCACGCTTGCAAAATAAGTGTAGCGCATTCTTGCTTGTGACTCGCCGGCGAATGAAGTCAGCAGGTTCTTTTCTGTCTGAGTTCCTTTGATACTCTTGCTCATAATTCTTTTTATTAGTTAATATAATTACGTATAGATTGTTCGTATTTGCTTTATTTACAGTACAAAAATACAAATTTAGTTTTAATAATCCCCATTTTGCCTCATCGGATTTATCTATCACTCAACAGACAGCATCTATTTCGTTTCATAAATCCGACGAGGCTGTTTTTTTAATGTCCAACCCATAACAAGTAATCCGATAGTAATAACAAAAAACGGCATATTTATGTTCGGGCATCCGTAAAACAATCATCTGCCATACCCGAAACAGGTTATCGGCAAAAAGAGCGGAATACGCGGACCTGCTTAAACATCATTCTTCCGAAGGCTCTTTCTAAGACCGTTTTTCCGGTTTATAAGGAATATAGCGAGCTACGTGGCGGATAAAAAGAGAAGAACAGACCGGAAAGGAACTCAAAAGAAGCTGAAAAAATACTTTTTGGAGAAAATTTAAACAGGCTCTTATAGTCATTTGCATTATTTTACCTAAATTTGCAATCTCTTTTCAAAAAAGAGGGTGCACCGACAAATCGGATGGACACACCCTCACAGGTAAAAACAAAGTTTCTAAAATACAATGAAAGCGTTCGAATTCAAGCCAAAGCTATACACGGCTTTAAAAAATTACTCGAAAGAACTCTTCATGGCAGACC
>OLSF01002674.1_pt1 | contig 13360 bp, 11 predicted proteins | sample 1672301 | NCBI WGS metagenome assembly OLSF01 (sample SAMEA3136669, study PRJEB25190) | human gut metagenome | biome: human gut; feature: human-associated habitat; material: faeces | place: Austria | collected 2013
CGCTCTTCCGATCTTACTTGCCGGCCCGGAAAACGTCCACGAAGACAAACATCTCCTCGGCGCTGTACTGCTGATCCAGCTGGATATCGTCGCGGATAAGCCGCTGCAACGCGTCGTAAACCATCGTCAGCGGTTTGGACAGATACTCCCGGCGGATCGAAGCCGACAACTCCCCGGCCCGCTCCAGCATCGAGCCTTCGAACGAATCGAAGCCGCGCGCGAGGTAATAGACCGTCTCAGCCAGCCGCACGTCGTCCTCCCGGTCGCCGAACACCGCGCGCACGCGGTCCACGGCGGCGCTTCCCTTGGGCGATCCCGTGTTGCAGTAGGCCAGAAAGCCCCAGTAACGCTGCCAGTAATCGTCGGTCAGCTCCTCCTCGTAACTCTTCACCGATCCGGCCGGATCGAGAATCGCCATGGCGAGGAAATACCAGTATCCCACCTCGTAATTCGACGAAACCTCGTGCAGCGCCGTAAAGGTCTCCAGACTCTTCAACCCCTGCTCACGCTCGGTCGCCGTAATCAGACGCTTCGCCGCGGCCTCCAGTTCGGCCCGCTGCACGGAACTCAGCTCCGCCGCATTTCCGGACGGAGCGCGCTGCTGCAAGGCCCGCAGAATCGAAGCCTGCGTTCCGGCATCGATGCGAAGACGCCGCGCCTCGGCGTCCAGCTGCTGCTTGCGCGCCGCATCGAACGGTCCGGGAGCGCCCATGACGCGCGCCACGAACACGCGGTACTCCTCGCGGGCCTGCTGCTCGCAGTTCTCGCAGCGCTTCGAGGTCTCGACATAATACTCCAGCGCCACCTGCCCGCCGCATTGCGGACATACCACACTCTGGTCCATATAGATACGCTTGCCCGAAACCGCGCACTCGACGATCTTGTGCGACTGGTCCTCATTGATCGTATTGTGAATCGTGATGTTCGAAGCCTCGTACTTCTCCTGTTTGCCGATGATCGTACTTTCGTTGATCAGGTTCTTGTCGCCGACCAGCGGTCCGGCCTCTCCGGTTTCGGGTCCGGACTTGGGTTTGCGTTTCACCTCCATCGTGCGGCACTCAGTGCCGCACTCAAGGCAAAACCGGGCGTCGTCCGCCAGTTCCGAACCGCATTTATGGCATTTTTTCATGCTTGTTCCCTGTTTTCTGTCGTTTCACCATTATCCATCTCTTCGGCATCCGCCGCCGCCTCGACCGCATCCGCCACCAGCCACCCGTGGCTCATGCGCCCCGTCACGACCACCTCCTGCCGGTCATATGCGGCAAAGAACGGATCGTCGGCGGGCGGCACGCCCTCGCGGCAAAGCTTCAGGACGCTCATGTCGTCGTCCCGCACCAGAAAGGCGTAACGCCCCTCCGATTTCGATCCGGCATTCTGCAGCCGGACCAGTATCACACCTTCGTAGCGTTCCATACTCCGGCTTATTTGAGGTCTCGCCCGCAATGGGCGCAGAAACGGACTCCCTGAGCGGCCACCGTGCCGCAGTCGGGGCATACACGGCCGACGGACTGCGGGGCCTGCGGCTGGGGCTTGGGAGCCGCCTGCTGATTGTTGCGGGTGGCGTATTCGAGGGCGCTGTCCTGCGTCTTGTCCACGCGCTCCTCCTGACGCTCCATGCGTTCGCGGTAGCGGTCGCGCTCCTCGTCCTTGTTCTGCACGATATGCCCGGTCATCGTCGTGGCCATCTCCTTCATCTCGCGCATCATCTCCAGCATGCGGTCCTCGTGACGCTGCGAATCGGCGATACGGGCCTCGGCGGCCTGCTGCACCTGTTCGACGTTCTTCCCCGCCGAGAACGACTCGGCGAACTTCACCGCCGCCTGCGAATCGAGGTTCTCCCCGGCGGCCACGGCCATCAGCTGTTCGGCGGTCATCCGCGCCTTCTTGTCGAGGGCTTCCTGCTTCAGACGCTCCATCTCGCGCTCGTGGTCCAGATCCATCTTCTTGTCCTCGCGGTTGATCTCCTTGACCTTGCGCAGACGTTCGATCTGGGCGTTCATCTCGGCGTCGTCCAGCTCCAGCTCCGCCTCACGGTCGGCCCGCATCTGCTCGCGCTCCTTGGCGCGGCGGTCGTCGGAGTACTCGTCCTCCCGCCTGCGGTGCGCCAGCGTCAGCTCCTGCAGTTCCAGCCCCTGACGCATCGTCTCCACGGCGATCTGGCCCTCGCCCGCCGTACGGACCTTCTCGAATTCGATCTCGTCCTTCAGCTGCATGAGCTTGATCACCTGTCCGCGCTGGTAACGCCGCTCGGCAATGTCGATCCGCAGATTCTCGACGTCCTCTTCGCGCAGCAGACCCGTCTTTTCGATGTCGGACAAGGCCGCTTCGACCTCGTCCTCGCTCTGCGCATCACGGATGCGCTTCTCGCGCGAAAGCACGGTGTAGAACTTATCCAGCTCGTCGTCGGCCAGCAGACGGTCCTTGTTGACCTCCTGCAATCCCTGATATAGCTGCAGGTCGCTGCGGGCGTCGGCGATGGCCTGTCCGTTGGTCTCCGTCGCCAGCCGGTTGCGGAAATCGTTGGTCCGGCGCAGGAAATCCAGCTCCTGCTCCGAAAGATAAAGCTCGCGGCTCAGGCTGCGCAGGCGTTCCAGATCCTCGTTCGACGCCGCCACTTCGGCGACGCGCTCCAGCGTAAGGCCGTAGAACTGGTCGCCCGCAGCGACGATCTTGGCCGTAATCAGCTCGACGACGTCGGCGGGAATAGACGTTCCTTCGACCTCGCGGTCCTGCATGACGGCCTGCACGGCATTCTGAATCGTGGGCTGCAGCTTCCCGGCAATCTTCAGCGTTGTGGCGACGCGCTCGTCGGTGAGGAAGTACTCGGCGAAGCGGTCGAAATCGCTGATGCGGAAAATCGCACGCAGCCCCATCTGCAGGTCGAGCAGTTTCGTACGGACGGTCATCGGCTTGAATTCGGCCATCTCCTCGGCCGTTCCCGAACCGAAGACCAGCGAGAAGCTCTTGTCGAGTTTGAGAGTCAGCGAGAAGGCTTCGTGCCGCTTCATGCTCTCGATCACGGCGTCCAGCGAACGCTGGCGTTCGGGATCGCCGCTCTTGTCGAACTTGTCCTTCACACGGCGGCCCAGCAGGGCGTTTATCAGGAAACGGCCGCCGCCCGCAAGCGCGCCCGCCGCACCGCCCCTGCGGCTTTCGAGTATGCGCTCCAGTTCGTCGGGATCGACGAAATCGTAGATACCTCCGTGAATCTCGGCCAGCACCTTGCCGTTGGCCTTGATATAGGCCGTGGTGCCGTCGTTCACGATCAGCCCCTGCGCCGAGTCGTAGCTGACGAACTCCGACTCGTTGACCCGACAGGCCACTTCGCCTTTCTGGATGTTCCAGAAAATCTTCTGCTTCACGGCGGCCAGTTCGCCCCCTTCGGCGGCCTGCGCTTCGGGTGCGGGCGCACTCTCCGGCGCAGCCGCGGCCGGAGCGCCGCACGTCGTGCAGAATTTGGCGCCGGGCAGCAGCCGGGCGCCGCACTTCCCGCACACGCCGCCGGCAGGCTGCGCGGCGACGGGCGTTCCGCAGGTCGTGCAGAATTTCGCCCCCTCAAGGAGTTCTGAATTACAATTCTGGCATTTCATAGTAGTCGTTCTATTTAGTTGATATTATTGATTTCACATCGCCCTTCATGTCGGCCGTCGCCGTGTGGCGGCTCTCGATCGTGCCGTCGGTCTCGACATAGTTGAAGGCGTAGAATTCATCGCCGTTGCCGTATCTGAGCCGGGTGACGGTCGAGAGTTTGCGCGGCTCCACGCCCAACCGTTCGTAAAGCTGTTTGTCTACCGTGGCGCGTATGGCCAGCAGGTTGCGGTCCACGGCGTTGCGCACCTGATCGAGGATGGACGCCGGAGCTGCCTCGTACACGCACTTGCGTTCGACGACGGCGTTCACCGGCCCTTTGGCCAGTGCCTTAACCTCGCGCAGCTGAACCTTCGCTTCACCGCGCCGCGTCCCGACACAAAGGTAGGGATCGCCGAAAAGGTTGAACTCGACGATCGTAAGCGCCTGATGCGGCGTAAAATAACCGTCGTTATAATCGAAGAAGCTCTGACGGGCCAGATAGAACGCCTCGCCCGCGCTGTACCCTTCGAGCAGTCTGGACATATAGACATTGGTCAGGCGGTCAGCGTTGTTGAGATCGGCCGCCGAACTGCTCTGCGACGCCCCCCACGCAATGCGCGACGAGCCGAGGTAAAGCAGCGTCTTGTCGCCCATGGCGGCGAGCAGCATCGTCTCGCCGCGGCCGTAATCCTGAAATTTGGCTCCGTAGCAGGCTTCGGTCACCACCACGTTCGCCGCTTCGGCCGAAGCCAGCTGGCGCGGCGTGATCGCCTCGTAGCACTGCTGCCGGTAGGAGGCATAGAAACTGCACGCCGTCGGCGCGTCGCTTCCGTGCAGGTTGAAGTAATACAGGTCGGCGTTCCGGTCGAAGACCTTATCGACGATCGACCGTTCGACGCAGGGGCTGATAAAAAGATTCCGGGAATAAATGCGCTCGTCCAGCCGCTCGTCGCCCCGGTAAAGTTTGTGGCGGCGGAAGGGTTCGCTGACCGAAGCCGAAGCCGACAGCCACGTCAGGTCGGTCTGGCCGTACACACGTCCGATACCGAGCGTGCCGGGAGCCTTCGCCGCGCGGCGCAGATACCCCGCCAGATCGTCCAGCGAAGCGTCCTCCGCAAGCGGCAGGCGGCCTACATGGAAATACTGTTCGTATTGGAAAATCTCCGCCGACCCCAGCATGGGATAGGTCTTCTCGCCCAGCAGGTAGGCATACGGAATATCGGTGTCGATGTCCGTATCGCTGTAATCGGGATCGGAGATATACTGCGGCACCACCGGCATCGGGATCACGTCGCTGCCGCCGATGATGAACAGATAGTTGGTTTCGTCCTCGGAGGTGCTGCGCCCGAAACGGAAATAGTCGGCCAGCAGATACCCGTGCCCGACCCACGAATCCGACGGCGAAAGGCTCACCCGGCGGTCGTCGCCAGCTTCGGGGTTGATAAAAGCGTAATCCGCGGCGTCGATGATATGGTAGCGGATACCGTGCGTGAGCGACGCCTCGGCATAAGCCGCCAGCAGTTTGCGCACCGCGCCGGCATCGGTGCCGAATTTGCGGGAGAGCGCCCGCAGGTTGGTGAAAAGGACTCCTTCGGCCATCCGCCCGCCGGATTCCTTGGCATAGCGACTCTGCGCACCGCCGGGTGCGGCAGTCCCCGAAGCCGTGCCGGGAGCAGCCGGAGCCGCAGATACCGGCGGAACGATCGGAGCCGCAGGTACTGCGGAAGCTGCCGACGCGGCCGAAACGGCCGGTGCGGCCGCAGAAGCGGAAGCCGCCGGGGCGGAACGGACCGCCGGGGCGTCCGGACCGGAGTGACCCGCCGGAGCAGGAGCGGCCGGAGCCGGTGAAACCGGAGCGGACTGGCCGCCGGAAGCCGCCGAAGCGGACCGTCCGGCTGCTGCGGGCAGTTTGGTGCCGCAGTTCCAGCAGAACAAAGCGTTATCCTCGCACTTTTTTCCACAATTGGGACAAAACATCGCGAATCGGGTTTTAAGGGTTAGTCAATTTTGACGACCTGTGCCGCGACCCGTTTCAGGTCGGGCATCGCGTCGCCCACGTCGGCCCCCACGTAAGTCGGGTCGCAGACGACATAGCGTCCGGCGCCTATCTGCATGTAGTCGCCCTTCACGTCTTCCTTGAAACAGACCGCCGTGGCGATATGCTCCGGGTAGTAAAGCAGGACTACGTCCAGTTTCATCAGGTCCCTGACCAGCCGTGCGAAGAGGATCGAACGGTCCTCGCAGTCGCTGTAGGGGTAATGGAACATCTCTTCGGCGAAGAGCGTGCGCTCGACGCCGAACTGGGCCTCGTCGGTCTTATAGGGAAACGCCCGGTGCAGGTAGTGCAGCAGCAGGTTGGCCGCGTCGTACTCGCCTTTGCCCGCCAGCGCGCTGCGCAGGGTCGGGTAAAGCTGGTCGCGCACCGCCGGAGTCAGTTCGGTCGCCGCATAAATGCTCCAGTAGCAGGGCGGATAATCGGTATAGAAATCCATCAGGTTCCGGTTCACCGCGACCGTCGTCGTGAGCGCTCCCTCGCCGCATTTCCGCACGGCGGGCTGTCCGGATTTCTGCGCCAGCACGGGCGGCACGGGCATCGCCAGCGACAGCGGGCGTTCGCCGGGCATCCTGAAATTGCAGATGTTGTACGATGCGGCCCGCGCCATATCGTCCAGCAGGTAGAAGGTCTGTCCGTCGATCTTGAAATAGGGTTTGGCATAGACCTGATCGTCGAGCGCCAGCAGCAGGCAGAGGCGGTCGCCGCCCCGTGCCAGCCGCACTTTGCAGCCCGCTTCGGCCATCAGGAACGACTGCAGCACGACCGATTCGGCCGACTGTTTGCCGAAAAACCCGTCGCTGAGCGTACGTACCAGCGCGTAGTAGCCCCAGTCGTTGAGCCGCAGCTGTTCTTTCAGCTCGCGGCACTCCTTCGCCACCGGATCGTAGGCACCGCCCGCGACGCGCTCCCACGCATCGGCGACGCTGTTTTCCTGCAACGACGCCAGTTTGAACCGATGTTTTGCGGCCAGCGACACCGAGCACTCCGTACCGTAGAACGTAAAACGGCAGGGGCGCGAAGTCACGACGGCGGGAGCCGGACCACCCTTTCCGGTCGCGGCAGGAGGCGTACGGTCCCCGTCCTTTTTCGTGCCGGGAAGTTTCGGCTCCGCAGGTGCGTCCGGCGCTTTCGGCCCGTCAGGCTCCTCCGGAGCGCCGGGAACTTCCGGCGCGGCAGGCGTCGCGGGGATCGCCGGAACCGTGCGAACGGGCGCTTCGACCACCTCCTTATAGGGAATCCGGTCCTGCGTGGGCGCCGCCGATTCGTCGGGCTGTTTCACGACGGGCTGCGGCAGCTCCTTCCTTTCGGGAAGAGGCACCGGAGCCTCGGAGCGGAAAGCCTCCCAGCGCTTGCGCATGAAGTCGGCGCAGGCTTTGCGGTAGTTGTCCTGAAATTCGGCGTAGGCCTGCCTGCGGCGGGCCTGATACTCGAGCAGGGCTTCGCGCCGCGACTGCGCCGCAAGGGGCGCGGCGAAAAACAGCGACAACAACAGAATCACGTAGCGTTTCATAGACGGATCGGTTACGGATAAGAGACGGCGGCTTCCCTCCAGCGAGGGGAGCGCCGTCAATCGGACAACAATATCGGCCGGCCGCTATTGTGCAAACGCCGCCATCTGCTCTTCGAAGATCTTCTTGAACTGCGCGCGGTCGAATTCCAGATTGAGCTTGGCGTCTTTGGCGATCGCATCCTCCACGGCGGCTTCGAGAGCGGCTTTGGGAAGCTGCATGCAGACGTAGTAACGCATCGAGCCGTTGTCCTGACGGAACATCTTCTCCTCGACGATCTGCACGTCGCGCAGCTGCTGGTTCACGGCCGTATAGGCCAGCTCCTGATACTGCGACTTATGCTCGGCCGAGATGCCCGTATCCTGATTCTTCACATAGTTTTCGATAACCATCTTCGCATCGGCCTGAATGGCGGCGGCCAAGTCCTGACGGCAGTTCTGCATGGCGATCTTCTGCGCCGTGCTGCGTTCGGTGCTCACGCCGTTCTGCACGGCACGGTAATATTCCGCATCGCTGCGGTACTGCGGCCCGCTCAGCGGAATGGCCTCTTCGACCATGCCGGCAGGGGCAGCGGGGCCGACGGCCTTTTTCGAAGAACTGCACGACACGGCGCCGGCAGCGAGTACGAGAGCGATCGCTCCAATGAGGGTTCTTTTCATCTTTCCGATTTATTTAGTAGTAAGTTTGTAAGGCAGTGTAAAATTGATCTCCGCGGTTTTCCCGTCCGCGGGATTATAGATACCGATACTTCCTTTGACGACGTCCAGTTCGTTCATCGAACGGGCCGGTGCGGCCGCCGTTTCGAAACTCAGGGTCCGCTCGCCTTGCGCGATCCGGGCGGGCTCGACCTTCGCGGCGGCAAAGCGCGCACCATCGGCGGGATTCCAGAACACAAGTTCGCGCACCTCGGCCTGCGCGCCGTTCACGCGCAGCTGGATGGTGCCGCGCAGCAGGCTGCCGGTCTGCTCGAAACGGACGACACCCTTCGGGAGCACGGCGACCCGGTCCTCGGCAGGATCGAAATAGATCGTCCGCGACACGCGGGCGCCGCCGAACAGATACGTGAGGTCGATCTTATTGACGTCGGCCGGCGATGCGTATTCGGGATTGTAGGTCAGCAGATAGAGATCGTCCCCGTAAGGTTTGACGTTCATTTCGAGCGCGGACTCGCTCTGCAGGCGCGGCTGGCGGGCGGTCACGGCCCGGCGGCCGCCGAGCCGCAGCGAATAGACGCAGGCACCCGGCGTCTCGGACTCGACTTCGACCGAAAGCCCGTTGTAGAGCGCCAGATAGTTGCGTTTCAGGGTCTCGACCGCGCCTTTGCGGGTGGCGTCGAAGAAATAGCCGTACAGTCCGTCGAGTTCATTCACGTTCTGCTGGATGCGGTCGAGGTCAGTGATCGTTTCGAGTTCGCCGCGCAGACGCTCGTACTCGGCCTGCTTGGCATCGTCGATAGCCAAAAACGCTTCGATCAACTGCCGCCGCGTCGCCTCCGGGAAGGGATAGAGCACCGAATATTCGTAACGGTAGGTCTTGGTCTTCCTGCTGTACACCCGCTCCCAGTAAATCGACTCGGCGTTCGAGAGGGTGATATTATTCAGGTAAGGCAGTTTCCCGGCCTCGGTCATCAGCACCGAGGAGTAGTCGTTCATCACGCTGACCAGCTGGTCGCGCGTAACCTGCCGCGTGGTCATCTTCTCGGCGGACGAGATGTTGACCGCCACGGCATTGACGATATACTGGCGGATCGAAGCCATGCACTTGTCCGAAGCGGCGGAAAGGGTCTCCCCCACCTCCGTGACGGCGAAATGCGACGGATCGGACTTCCCGATCCAGTCGGGCTTGCGCTTGCCGCTCGCCTCGACGACCTTGTCCTTCTGGGCAAAAGCCCCGGAAGAGATACAGCATGCCGACAGCAGCAGCGCGAAAGTAAGTAAACGCTTCATCGGATTGTCATTTTAGGGATTTTACCTTCCGCGTATCGGAATCGTAACGCAGTTTCACCCGGTCCGTAAAAGCGCCGAGGGCCTCCGCGTCGTCATGCGTCTTGTAATGGCGGGCGATGAGCAGGGCGCAATCGACGTCGCCCATCCTCCCTTGGCTGTGCGCGAAGAAGAACTCCTCGGCTGCCGCGCTTTCGCCGGCTGCGAGCATGGCATGCACTACTTTCAGCCGCAGGTCTTTGCCGCCGTCCCCGTCATCGCCGGCCGATGCGAGGTAACCATCCCGCAGCTTGATCCATTCGGGCTGCGCGGCATAAGCCGCCTCGGCCCTGCGGGCGGCATGGTTCCGCACGGCCAGCGCGCCGACGCCCGCACTGCAAAGGGCCAGCACGACGGCCGCAACCAGCATCACCTTTTTGCGGTTCCGGGCATGGGCCGCGGCCTGCCCGGCAAGGGCGTCGTCCAGCCGGAGTTCCATGGCGTCGAGCCGGGCCATCACCTCGGCATTGCCCGCGAAGCGCTCCCGCACCGAAGCGGCGTCCTCGGCGAAGACCCGTGCGGCGGCCCGTACGACCACTTCCCCGGCGCTCAGCCGCTGTCTTCCCCGCATCAGCGCAGCCACCAGCAGGATCAGTGCGACAATGGCCAGCAGATAGAAGAAATTGGCCCCGGTAAGCACACCGGAGAGCAGGCAGAAAGCCAGCGCAACGCCGCAAAGCAGGGGCATCATCTTGCGGACCGTTTCGCCCGGTGCGGGCATCGGGACGGTATCCAGCCCGGCCAGCCCCTCTTCGAGACTGGCGAGCATCAGAGAGGGATCGGCTTCGACCCCGGCGGTAATGTCATTGACCACGGCTTCGACGTAATCGGCGCCGCAGGCGGGACAGAGGTTCTGCGAATCGGGCATCTGGGCGCCGCAGACGGGACAGGTTTTCATCGTAATCCTAAAGTTAGTTCCGACATGGTTCGATCAGAGTCCGAAGAGCCATTCGCCCAGCGACTTGCCTTTTTTCTCATAGGAATCGGCCTTGGTCTGCTTCAGCGTCTTGGCTTCGGCCGCGGCCTCCTGCTGCGTGCGTTCGCGCAGCTGCTCGGCGTCCATCCTGCGCAGCTCCTGCTCCAGAGCGGCGGCTTCGGCGGCCGCGGCCTGCGCGTCGAGCCGGTTCAGGAAGCGGACGACCTCGCCGTAGTTGGGGCTTACCGGATTGCACGAGCGGCACAAATCCAGCGCCGCATCAATATCGCCCTGACGGACCAGAATATCGGCTTCGGCGACGGCCCGCTTCACCTCGTTTTCGAGCAGTTTGTTGTAGACCTGCACCTTGAGGTCGGAGACTGTTTCGTACTCATCGACGTTCTCCGGCACTACCGCCAGCGCGGCCATCGCATCCTCGTACTCCCCGCGGGCGACGAGCGAGTTGATCTTGGAGAGGATCTTCGGCATCTGGCGCGTATAGTAGTCGGCGATGCTCTGCTGCACGTCCTTGATCATCTTGGCGAAACGCACGTCGTTCACGTTCACCTTGTTGATAAGCGAACGCATGCAGGCCTCTTCGCTCTTGCCGTTGGCCTGAAGCGATACGGTCTGGCTGGCGAAAACGGTATTCTCGAAGAGGTTCTTGACCGAAAGGGTCAGGTCGGCACGCACGACATGCACGGTCGTCATGCCCGTATCGACCGTGCCGTCGTCGGTGACGGTAAGCGTCGGCGTGACGACGAAAAGCCCCGCCGCATCGGCCATGCCGTTGCGGGTGATGATCTTGCTGATCTTGTTGCGGAGCGCCGCAGCGTTGCTCTCGCCGAGCTGCGCGGCCGTGTCTTCGTCGATATAGGCCGAAAGGTCGATTACGGTCTGCGCCCGGAGCGACAGCGCGCCCAGCGCGAACGCCGCGAAGAGGGATAGTTTGCGAAGCAGATTCATGGTCTGTTGTTTAGTAGATGATTACGTCGATGGAATTTCCCGTGATCGTACGCGACACGGAGAGGTTCAGCCCCTTGAGGTACTGGTAGAGCGCCAGCGCGAAGTCATTGACGTCGGACTGCATGCCGTCTTCCACGGAGTTGTCCACGAAGATGTCGCTGAAGGCCAGCAGCGTGCTCGTACGGCCCTGCGTATGATATCTGCCGTTCTTGGCGTGGCGCTTGACCCACGACACGAGAATATCCGAAAGCGGCATGATGTTGTTGATTTCGGTGTCCATGTCGATCGCCGATCCGGGATCGATCGTGAAACGCACGGCCACGCTCTGTCCGGTCGAGATTTTGGTCGCCATGCGGGTCGAGATCTGTTTCATGAAGTCGCCGATCATCGCCTTGGCCATGACGCCGCACAACACGTCGGCCGTGGTGCGCTTGCGGCCCGAAATTTCGGATTTGGTGGCCAGCGTATTGCCCGTGGCGACCTCGATCGCCTGCAGGGTCAGCGACACGCGCACGCCGCCGTCGTTGACGTCCTGATTGATATCGACGCTCACCGAGACGTCGGCCCCGGAGTTGGCGAGAATCGCGTCGTCCAACGACATGCCGTCGCCCATACGCACCTGATAGGTGTTGGCGTTGTTCAGCGAGGTGAGCAGGTCCTTGGTCTCGACGCCCTCGCCGATGAAGCCTTCGTTCACCTTCGAGATGGCCATGCGCATGTCCGAATTGTTGCGTATCGCCTCTTCGTAGGATTCGTCTCCCTTGCGGAAAGGCACCACCATGACCGTCGGCATGGCGATCGCCTCCTGCGTCTCGGAGAGCGCGATGTCGGAAGCGCTGCGCCCGATGACGCCGTTGTTGATCAGGTCCCGTTCGAGCGACTCGGTGTAGAGGTCGATCGTCGCGAAGACCTGTATGTTCTTATCGGCCGTCTTGTTGGTGCGGTCGGCGATCGTACAGCTGCGGATGAAATTGGCGTAGCGGGTCGTGCCGAGCAGCGTGCCCACGTACTGCGAAGCGTCGGCCGAAGGTTTGTAGCCCAGCAGGGGCTTGTTGTCGTTCAGGCCGTCTATACCGTTATATAAATAAGTATATATCACGGATTTTTTCGCCATTTCGGTTGCCTCCTTCTTCGTACGGGCGATTCCCGAACACTCCAGCGTCGCAATTTTTCCGGTCGTGTTCTTCAGGATGGCATCGGTCGTATAATTCTGGGCCGCCGCCGGGATCAGGGCGCAAAGAACGACGATAACTGACAATACGGACTTCCTAAACATTTGATTTTGTTTTTAAGTTTGAACGGATAAAGCCCCCGGAACGCCGTCGGCATCCCGGAGACTGTATGGAACAGGATATTTTTCGAAGCGCTTACGCACCTACCAGACCTTTGAGGAATCCGCCTGCGGCCGTTCCCTGCTTGTCGACGATGACGATCAGCTTCTCGCCGCTGTTGAACTTCTCCTTGATGGCCTCTTCGCCGGCAGCGACCTGACATTTGGTAACGCCCTCCATCACCTCGACGGCGACGAGCGTACCGATCTCCGACTTGGTCACCTTAGGACCGATCTTGCGCTCGGTGTAGACCTTGAAGCGCGTCTTCTTGGCGACGCCCATCTCCGAGCCGCCCGAAATGTAGAGGTCCTTCACGCGGCCTTTCTTGTCGGCTTCGCCCAGCTCCAGAATGTAGGTCTCGAACTTGAAGTGGTTGTCGACGAACTTGGTCATCGCCTTGCGCAGATCCTTCATCGCGTCGTTGAACGCGCCGTCCTTCGAATCGGCATCGACACCCGTCACGGCGATGGTCTCCGATCCGACCATCGCGCCGTCGATGATATTGTACACCTTCAGCGCCAGCGTCACCTCGGCCTTGTTATACATCTTGCCGTCGATGTCCGACTTGAAGGTCGAAAACGAAACGTTGTTGGCCTGACCGATAACGACCTTCTTGGCGCCCAGCGCCTTGTAGGCGGCTTCGCTCTCGGATTTCCAGTTGGCGTCGTTCACCACGTCCTCGGCATTGCGGTCGGCGTAGAGTTTCGACAGCGTTTCGTCGGTCAGGGCGTCGACGATGTGGAAACGCCCCCGGTCGGAAAAGCCCGACAGCACGGCGGCGCGCATGTTGTCGCACGCAGCCTGACTCACGGCGTCGGTGCAGGCAAAGGGATTGATGATCACGGTCTCCTTCGAGGGGTCCTCCTGCGCCGCAGCGCCCAGCGTTACAAACACGGCAGCAGCCGTCAGAAAAGTTCTGAATACGTTTTTCATAGATATGTTTAAGTAAGGGTTAGTGTGCTCTCCGCATCGACAGGGCGACGCGCCGGTTCAGGCCCCCGCACCGAAAGGGTCCTGCATAACATGTCATC
>OLSF01002683.1_pt1 | contig 13327 bp, 13 predicted proteins | sample 1672301 | NCBI WGS metagenome assembly OLSF01 (sample SAMEA3136669, study PRJEB25190) | human gut metagenome | biome: human gut; feature: human-associated habitat; material: faeces | place: Austria | collected 2013
TAGATGTACGGCCGGTGTGGATCTCGTAGCCGGTGAGTTCCGCCCCTGCAAAGGGGGCGGCGGTTGTGGCTGTGGATTGAGTGCGGCGTTTTTCGTTGGTGAAAACCGTCCGGGTCGGCAGCAGGCCCAGACCGCGCAGAGTCTGGGGATGGCCGCTCTCGGTGCCAGTGGAATCATCCAGCGTTTCCCCCAGCATCTGGTAGCCGCCGCAGACGCCCAGCACCGGCGTGCCGCCCGCCGCTAGCTTTTGCACAGCGGCTTCCAGCCCGGATTGCCGCAGCCAGAGCAGGTCGTCCACAGTGTTTTTGGTGCCGGGCAGAATCACCAGGTCCGGCGTGCCCAGCTCCCGCGTGGTCTGCACGTAGTGCACGCCCAGCAGGGGGTGCTGTTCCAGCGGCATAAAATCGGTAAAGTTGGAGATATGGGGCAGGCGTAAAATCGCCACATCCAGCGGCTTGACGGCGTTTTTCTGCTGTAGGCGGTCAGAGAGGGAGTCCTCGTCCTCAATATCCACCTTTAAATAGGGCACCACGCCCACCACGGGCAGGTGTGTCTTTTCTTCCAGCATCGACAAGCCTGGGCGCAAAATTTCCACGTCCCCACGGAATTTGTTGATGACAAGCCCTTGTATGCGTGCCCGCTCCTCCGGCTCCAGCAGTTCCACCGTGCCGTACAGCTGGGCAAACACGCCGCCGCGGTCGATGTCGCCGGCCAACAGCACCGGCGCGTCCACCAGCTTGGCCAGGCCCATATTGACGATGTCATCAGCTTTCAGGTTGATCTCGGCCGGGCTGCCTGCGCCCTCGATAACAATGATGTCAAACTCCTCGGCCAAGCTGTTGTAGGCCTGCAAAATGTCGGGAATCAGGGCACGCTTGTGGCGGAAATACTCCTTGGCAGGCATGTTGCCCCGCACCTCGCCATTAACGATGACCTGGCTGCCGATGTCGCTGCTGGGCTTGAGCAGGATGGGGTTCATCCGCACGTCCGGCTCCACGCCCGCGGCCTGGGCCTGCACCACCTGGGCACGGCCCATTTCCAGGCCATCCCGGGTGACAAAGCTGTTCAGCGCCATGTTCTGGCTTTTGAAGGGGGCAGTTTTGTAGCCGTCCTGGGCAAAAATACGGCAGAGCGCCGCGCACAACACGCTCTTGCCCGCACCGCTCATCGTGCCCTGCACCATGATGCATTTTGCGCTGCTCATGCCAGCACCTCCCCCATGATTTGCAGCAGTTGGTCATTCTCAGCCGCCGTGCGCACAGCGGTGCGGTACCAGGCAGCGTCCAGCCCCGGATAATTAGCGCAACTGCGCACTACTGCGCCGTGCTGGCGCAGAGCTTCGCCAAAATCAGCCGGGGCCTTAAACAGCAGATAGTTGGCCTGCCCATCGATGACATACAGCCCCAGCGCCCGCAGGCCTGCCGCCATTTTGGGGCGTTGGTCAGCAATCAGGGCACGGACGGCATCGGCGTAAGCGGTCTCCTGCAACGCTGCAATGCCCGCGGCCTGGGCCAGGCTGGACACAGCCCAAGGCTGGCCCGCCGCCTGCATTTTGGCTAACAGATCGGCGTTGCTGCACAGTGCATAGCCCAAACGGACGCCCGCCATGGCGTAGAGTTTGGTAAAAGCTTTTAAGATGATAAGATTCGGTGCCTCGTGTAAAAATGTTTTTGCAGTCAAAGTGTCCCGGTCGGGCAAAAAGTCCAAAAAGCATTCATCCACTACCAGAGCGGCCCCGCAGGCGGCACAGCGGTGCAGCAGCTTTTCTACCAGTGCGGGCGGCGTTACCTGCCCCGTGGGGTTGTTAGGCTGGCAGAGAAACACCATGTCTGTTTCCGGCGTTACAGCGTTGATAAAGGCATCCGTCACTGCGAAATCGTTGGCGGCATCCAGCGTAAACCGCGTAACTTCACAGCCGACCGTATCCAGCGCCGCCGCGTACTCGGCAAAGGTGGGCGCAGGCAGCAGGGCGCGGCGCGGTCGGACAGCCAAAGCAAGGCGGAAGATCAAATCCGCCGCTCCGTTGCCGCACAACAGCCAATCGGCGGGCACATCCTCGGCCACGGCCAGCTTGGCCCGCAGTTCCCGGCAAAGGGGGTCTGGGTAGCGGTCCGCCGTGGGCAGTGCCGCCGCGATAGCCGCCGCCACCCCCGCAGGCAGCCCCAGCGGGCTGACGTTGGCCGAAAAATCCAGCGCGTCCCGGCCAAACTCAGCCCGGTAGCCGGCCCAATCGCCGCCATGTACCAGTTTCATCTGCATTCCCTCACAAAACAAAAAGCAGCCGCACCGCCAGCCCCAGTGCCAGGGCCAGCAGGCTTTCGGCATACATCATGCGGTTGGCCCGCACGATGTCCTGCGGCTCAATGGGCCGCAGCGGGTCGCCGATCGTCGGCTTATTGTAATATTCGCCAAAATAGTAGGCCGGGCCTGCCAGCTGCACACCCAGCGCCCCGGCGCAGGCGCTCTCAGTCTGGGCGCTGTTAGGGCTGGCGTGGTTACGTCGGTCCCGGCGCCAAATTTTCCACGCACCGGCGGCGCTGCCCCCGGTCAGGGCCGCAGCGGCCACCCACAACAACCCGGCCAGGCGGCTGGGCTGCCAGTTGGCCACGTCGTCCAGTTTAGCGGCACAGTGTCCAAAATAGAGATACTTCTCGTTTTTATAGCCCAGCATGCTGTCCATGGTATTGATGGCCTTGTAGGTCAGCGCCAGCGGTGCGCCGCCGATCAGCATGTAGAACAGCGGAGCAATGACGCCGTCGCTGGCGTTCTCGGCCACAGTCTCCACCGCCGCTTTGGTCACGCCTTCGGCAGTCAGGCTTTGGGTATCGCGTCCCACGATGCGGGCCACCGCCTTGCGGGCAGCAGGCAGGTCGCCTTTTTGCAGTTCCTTATACACGTTCATGCTTTCCTGCTTAAGGCCTTTGGCCGCAAGGGCCTGCCCGCACCAGAACATTTGCAGGGCCAGCCCCAGCGCCGGGTGCAGTTTGGCCGCCAGCCAGCAGGCCGCGCCGGTGACCAGCAGAGTGCCCAGCGGCAGCACAGCAGCCACGATACCCCCGCCCAGCAGCTCGCCCTGCGGTGTTGTGGGCAGGGCGGCGCGCAGGCGTTTTTCCAGTGCCGCGATGCACCGGCCCATCAGCACCACCGGGTGAGGCAGCCAGGCCGGGTCCGCAAAAATGGCATCCAGCACAAAACCGCCCAGCACCGCCCAAAATATCAGCATATACTCTCCTTGGTGTACTGCACGGTCTTGACCAGGTGCAGTACGTGCTGCGCGGCCCAATCGCGTGCATCCAGCACATAGCCGCCCGCGTTGGGGCCGCACCATTTGTAGTAGCTTCGTTGGGGCAGGGCGTAACGCTCCAGCGCGGCCATCTGGGTACCGCCATGGGCCAAAATCACCAGCATGTCCTCACCGTCCGCCAGCGCCTTGTCCACCAGCGCCGCAAAAGTCTTGCAGATACGGTCCGAGAATTCATCCTTGCGCTCACCGTCCGGGCAGGAGCTTTCGCAGTTGGCGGCGACCCAGGCCTGATAGTCAGGATCGTGCTCCATCTCCACGTAATTGCGCCCCTCAAAACTGCCGAAGCACATTTCTTTCAGCCCGTCCACCGGCACAAGCTTTGCCTTGGGGAACAGTACCTTCGCCGTCTGGGCTGTGCGCTGCAGCGTTGAAATATAGACGACCTTCGGGTCAATATCGGCGCGGCGCAGCTGGGCCAGGCCCTCGGGCGAAAGCGGGATATCCCGCTGGCCCTGGTAGCGCTTTTGGGCGTTGTACTCGGTCAGGCCGTGGCGCAGTAAATAAATCAACATTTCGGCAGTTCTCCTTTCAATACCGTGGGCAGGCCGCAGAACATTTCCACCACGCAGCTTGCCCGCGCGGCCAGCAGGCAGGCCAGACGGCCGGCGGCTTCCCGCGCGGCGCGCTCGGCCGGGTCGATGGGCACAATGCCGCCGCCAATTTCGGTGGCGATGACCACATCATAGGCGGCCAGTTCGTCGGCCAGTTTTTCTAGATCCGTGGCGTTGGCGGCCAGATTTTGCACATCACAAATCTGCCGTCCGCCGAACTTTTGGGAAAACGCGCGTTTACCGCTGTAAAGGGGTCCGGTAACAAAAAGCATTTACAGCACCCCCAGCCATTGGCAGGCGGCCAGCGCCGCCAGCATCCAGATCTCACATTTTTGCAAAAACCACCCGGCCAGGTCACCCGTAGTGCCGCCGAACTGGTTTTTGGCTGCGTGGTAGTACCGTACAAACACGGCACAGGCCGCCAGCACCAGTGCCCAGCCGCCCAAAGCGACGAGGGCCGCGCCCAGCAGCACACAGAGCACCGTCAACACGCGGCGCACGTTGGTTTTATCCGCCGCCGTGGCAAAAGTATGGGCCAGGCCGGTGTTTTTTGCCATGGGGAATGCTGCCACCGCCAGCCCGGAGAGCGCCCGCTCCCCCACCAGTGCTAATGTCCACAACACACCCACGCGCGGGGTAAACTGCACGCAGACACACAGAGCCAAGTAGGCTATAAAGTAACTGCACAGCCGGATAACAGCGAACGCACCGCAGTGGGGGTCCTTTAAAATTTCCAGCTTTTTGGCGGTGTCTCCATAGCTGGAAAGGGCATCGCAGGTGTCGGCGTAGCCGTCCAGATGGATGCCGCCCGTAACCCACACAGGCATCAGGCAGAACACTGCCGCGCGGGCAAAACCCGGCAAAGGCAGGGCACCGCACAGGCACCACAGCGCGCCGATCACCACGCCGATGAGCGGAAATGCGCAGAGAGCGTACCGCATGTTTTTCTCGTTCCAGGCAAACTGCGGCATCGGCAGCGCCGAAAACATGGCGAACGCCACCGCGATCGTCTGCAAAGCTGTCATGGGTTTAGCCCCCTTTATAATAACGTGGGATGCCGCATACAACCCGCACCACGGCGTCGGCCCGGGTAGCGGTTGCGTTGTTGATCTGCGCCAGCGCCAGCAGGTAGCGGTCGGTATCGTCGGCATAGTCGGCCCCGCCGCGAAAGACCTCGTTGGATACAACAATCAAATTATCGCACTGCGCGGCCAGTTTTGCAAGGCCGTTTACAACGGCGTCAGCCGTTTTCTCCCCTGCGCCGTCGGGGGCGTAGAGTTCGTTGGCCGTTAAATTGCCCAGGTCCTCCAGCAGCACTGTACCGCGCCGGGGCAAAATCAGCCGATCAAGATGCAGTGGGCACTCCACCGTGTCAAACTGTTTTTGCGCCCGCATGGCGCGGTGCCGGGCCACACGGGCAGCACACTCAGCGTCCCACACCTGCATGGTAGCCAGGTAGGTGCGCGGCAGGGGGCTTTGCAGGCAAAGCGACTCTGCAAAGGCGCTTTTCCCGCTGGCCGAGCCGCCGATGACCAGCGTCAGCATTGCGGGGTGTACGGCGTGATGCCGCCCTCGGCAAACGAATAGCAGCCGTTGTAGACCGCAAGGGCCATATCCCACAGCGGCAGGCTGGCCACTGCGCCTGTGCCTTCGCCCAGGTGCAGATTGGCGGTGATAAGCGGTTTTTTATCGAGTTCTTCCAGTACCAGGCGGGCGGCCGGCTCGCTGGAAACATGGCTGGCAAACACAGCCTTGGCCGCAGCCGGGCACAGCCGCACAGCGCACAGCGCCGCCACGCCGCTGATGAAGCCATCCATAAGGATAGGTACATTTTCCAGTGCACCGCCTAAAAATACACCGCACAATCCGGCGATGTCAAAGCCGCCCAAGGCCGCCAACACGCCCAGCGGGTCGGCCGCATCGGGACGGTTAACGAGAATGCCGCGCCGGATAGCATCGATCTTGCGGCGCAGGCCTTCGTCGGAAAGTCCCGCACCACGGCCGGTCATCTCCTGCACGGGGCGGCCCAACAGTACGCTGGCCACGGCGCTGGAGGTGGTGGTGTTGCCGATGCCCATCTCACCGGTGGCCAACATCTGTACGCCCTGGCGTTTTTGCGCCTGTACCAGCTCGATACCGCAGGCGATGGACTGCACAGCCTGAGCGCGGGACATGGCCGGGCCTTGGGTGAAGTCCGCCGTGCCGAAGGCGACGCGGCAGTTGATGACCCCGGCCACCGGTGTTCCGGCAATGCCCATATCCACAGGCACAACGGCGCAGTGGGCGGCCGCTGCCATGCGACAAACGCTGGTACGGCGGGCGGCAAGATTTTCCAGCACCGCACGGGTCACGCTGGCGTCTGTTTGGCTGACACCCTGGGCCACCACGCCGTTATCGGCGCACAGCACCAGCACGGCACGGTTGGCAAGATCCGGCGTCTCTGTCCCCATCAGGGCGGCGGCATCCTCCACCATCGTTTCCAGCCGGCCCAGACCGCCCAGGGGTTTGGCAAGTGCGGCCCAGTGGGCGTGCGCGGCGGCACGGGCGGCTTTATTAGGCGACGTCACCGTTTTTAATAAGGTTTTCAGTTCGTTTTCGGTCATGGTTCTTCCTTTATATAGCGGCAGGCCGCGGTCACAAAGCGTTGCGGCAAGGGTGTGCCCGCCCAGTACAGGTGCGGAAATCCCGCATACAAATGTGCGTTGGCGAAGCCGCAGGCCCAGCTGCGACCGTTGGTTTTGACAGCGGTGAAGTCAGTGCCGTTGGCGGTCGAATCCCAGTGGTGGAACTCGTGGATCGGCAGGGTCTCCCCTGCCGCAAACAACATGCTGTCGGCGTTGGAGGTCAGTGCGGCATAGCCGAACCGCACCAGATGGCCAATTTTGACGCCTTGCCCGGGCAGAACACCCGCCATGGGGTAGGTTTTGCCGTCCGCATCCTCCAGCGTTTGGCCCAGGTAGAGGAACCCGCCGCACTCGGCCACCGTAGGCAGGCCGCTTTCCACAGCCGTTTTTACGGCGCTGCGCATGGCGGTGTTGGTTGCCAGCTGGGCGGCGTACAGTTCCGGGTAGCCGCCCGGCAGGTACAGGCCGCCGATATTGGGGGGCAGTGCCGTATCCTCCAGAGGGCTGAAAAAGCACAGCTCCGCGCCTTTTTCCTGCAAAGCTTCCAGTGTTTCGGCGTAAGTAAAGCAGAACGCGGCATCCCGCGCCACAGCAATACGCACGTTAGCCGGGGGCACGGTGCGCGGGGCCGCGGCAGGCGCGGGGCAATCAAACAAGGCGGAAAAGTGCGGCCAATCGATGGTTTTCTGTGCAGCATCCGACAAAATTTTTATTTTATTCTGCAGTTCTGCAATCTCCCCTGCGGTTTTCAACCCCAGGTGGCGGCTCTCGATGGCAGCCTCCGGCAGCGGCGGCAGGTAACCTATCACCGGCAGGCCGGTCTCCTTTTCTAACATCGGGGCCAGCAGTTTGTACAAAGTTTCGCTGCAATCATTGAGCAGTATGCCCGCCAGATGATGCGGTGTACGGAACGCCATGAGCCCCCGCAGCTCGGCCGCCAGGGTCAGGCTGGCACCCTTGGGCCGCACTACCAGCAGCACCGGCAACCCTAGCGTGTCCGCCAGATGCCAAGCACTGGCGGTGGCACTGGTGCCGCCCAGGCCGTCGTAATAGCCCATAGCGCCTTCCACCACCGCCGCGCCATGGCCTGCCGCGTTTTGGGCGTACAGGCGGCACACCGTAGCCGGGGTGGAGAAAAACAGGTCAAGGTTATGGCTTTCCACGCCCAGCACAGAGCGGTGGAACATCGGGTCAATATAATCCGGCCCCGATTTAAAGGCACAGGGATACTCCCCCCGCGCCTGCAACGCCGCCAACAGGGCGCAGGCGGCGGTCGTTTTGCCGCTGCCGGAGCGCGGCGCCGCCAAAACCAGCTGCAGCATGTTACTCCCTCACAATTAAAAAAACCGGGTTGTTGGCCATCAGCAGGTGCAGGCTGCCCGCCGCTTTGCTGCGGCTGACGGCGATCTGCGTGACCTGGGCAGACAAACCGTGGGCCGCCAGTGCGGCGATGGCCTGCTGCAAAGTTTCCAGTGCAATGGCGCTGATGCAAAGCCGCACGGCCGGGTTGGCGGCCAGCGCTGCATCCATAATGGCCGCCAGATTGCCCTTGCTGCCGCCGATGAAAACAGCATCCGGGGCGGGCCAATTTACCAGCACTTCGGGGGCCTTGCCTGCGGTCAGGTGCAGGTTTTCGGCATGGAATTTAGCGCGGTTCCGGCGGATCAGCTCGCAGGCATCGGCATCACACTCAGCGGCGTAGACCTGGCCCGCAGGGGCGGCCAGCGCCATCTCCACGCTGACGCTGCCAGTGCCCGCGCCCACGTCCCACAAGATGTCGCCGGGACGCACGGCCAGTTTGGCCAGTACGGCGGCGCGGACCTCCTGCTTGGTCATCGGCGTTTTGCCGCGGATGAAGGCTTCGTCCGGCAGGCCGGGTACGCGGCGCTGCAAGGCAGGGCAAGGCTCCACCAACAGCACACTTAAAGCCGCAAACTCCTGCCGGGCAAGTTCCTGCGCCGTGCCGCGCACAAGGCGCTGGGCAGCGGTGCCCAGGTTTTCCCCCACCGTTGCCTGCACGTTCCCGCAGCTGCTTTGCGTTAGTTTTTCGCAAAGGGTGGCGGGTGTCTCGCTGCCGCCGGTCAGGAAAAAGGTCGGTGTATCGGCACTGCACACCAGGGCCGGGGTGCAGGCACAGCCGTGGGCGCTGACCAGCTTCCAATCCTGCCAGGGGCGGCCCAGCGCGGCGGCCAGCAGCTGCACGCTGGAAAGTCCCGGGCAGACCATGTAGGGCAGGCCCGCCGCATCCAGCGCACGGCACAAGGCCGATGCGCCGGAGTAAAAGCCGGTGTCGCCGCTATAGGCCACGACCACGTGGGCGGCTTCGGTCGTTCGCAGCAGTGCGCAGATTTCCTCGATCTTATAAAGCGGCGCACAGTTCCCGGTGCAGCCATCGGGCAGGCTTTCCAATAGGCGGCGGGCACCGATAATAAGCTCCGCTTCCCGCAGGGCGTTTAGCCCCTGCATCGTCAGGCTGCCAGGGGTGCCGCTGCCCATGCCGACCAATGTAATTTTCATAAAAGCTCCCTGCATCGTTGCAAAATCGTTTCGGCGGTCTCGCCCTGTTCCTCGGGGCGGCGCAGCACGATCAGCTGTACACCGCACTGGGCGGCGGCCTGCGCCTTTTCTGCAAAGCCGCCCGCCGCGCCGCCATCCTTGGTGACCATATAGGCAATATGGAATTGGTGCATGACCGCCACATTCAATTCACGGGTAAACGGCCCCTGCATAGCAATAATGTTGCGGTGTGGGATGCCCGCTGTCTCGCAGGCGGTAATACCCGCCAGCGTAGGCAGCACGCGGGGGTAAAGCCGTGCGGGGTCCAGAGGTGCAAAGGCGGGCAGTTCCTTAGCACCGGTTGCCAGCAGGATATTGCCCGGTTTGCCCGCCAGGTACGCCGCGGCCCGGGCGGCGGTTTGCAGCACCACACTGCCTGCAGGCAGGTCACTGGCGGGGCGCAGCAAGCGGTGATATTCCACACCCACTGCCGCAGCCGCCGCGCAGATGTTGCGGGTAGCCTCGGTGGCATAGGGGTGGGTAGCATCCACGCAGAGGGCCGCGCCCTGCAACAGTGCCGCCATGGCATCGACATCCAGGCGGCCAGTGCACACTGTGATGCCGGGGGTACGCCCCTGTTCTTCAGCCCCTAACTCTGTTGCCACACAGACCGTAGCTTCTATCCCAAGGGCGGCCACGGCGCGGGAAAGCTCCCGTCCCTCGGTCGTGCCGCTGAAAATGACTACCTTCATACGCCGCGATACCCCCTGGGTGTGACCATTTTGCCGCCCAGCGCCCGGGTGGCTGCGTTGCCGATGTACACGGTAGTGAACATGTCCACCGCCGTGTTTTCCAGCTCAGCCAGCGTCAGCAGGCTAGCAGCCTGCCCCTCGCGGCCAATGTTGCGCACGATGCCGCAGATCGTCTGCGGTGCCTTGCCGTTTTGCAGTAAGATCCGCACGGCCTTTTGCAGGTAATCTGCCCGGCCCTTGGAGGACGGGTTGTACAGTGCCGCACAGAAGTCCCCCATCGCCGCGCAGGCCAGCCGCTTTTCGATGACGGTCCAGGGCGTGAGCCGATCCGAAAGGGAGATCACACAGAAATCGTGCGCCAATGGAGCGCCCAGCACCGCGCCGCCGCTTAAGGCCGCCGTCAGGCCGGGTACGATCTCCACTGTCACGCTTGGGTAGCCCTGTGCCAGTTCCAGCAGCGGGCTGGCCATACCGTACACGCCTGCATCGCCGGAGCAGACCAACGCTACCGTCTTGCCGCTTTGCGCAGTCTCCAGCGCCCAGCGGCAGCGGTCGATTTCCTTCGTCATGCCGGTGGTATACACTTCTTTGTCCGGGTACAGGGGGCGCACCAGGTCGATATAGACCGTGTAGCCGCACAGCACGTCGGCGGCCTGTAAGGCGGTTTGCGCCTGGGCAGTCAGGTAGCGGGCGTCGCCGGGGCCAAGGCCCACCACGTACAACATTGCGTCAGCCATCGTTCCATCTCCAATCCAGGGTAAAGGGGCGTAGTGCCACGGCAAAAGTTACACCGTCCCGCGCCCATTTGTGCGCCCACACGGGGCCGCCTGCGGCCAGCACAGCGGCGCGCTCGCAGACGTTATCCACGCCGGTGATGCTTTGCACAAAGTCTGAATGGGCAAACTGCCCCGGCACGGCGCGCAGTTCGTCGGCGGTATAAAAGGTAACGGGCCAGCCCTGCTTTTGGCCGAATTCCGCCAGGCCAAGTTCATCCTTTTTTAAGTCAATGCTGGCCGCGGCGGCAATGCTTTGCGGGGCCAGTTTCGTTTCGGCGCAAAAGGCAGCAAATGCGTCCGCCAGCTTGTCGGCAGGTGTACCCCGCTTGCAGCCGATGCCCAATACAGCAATACGCGGGATAATGTGCAGGGCGTTGGGCGTCATCGTCGGGGTTATCGTCAGGGCAAAACTTGCCTGTACGGCATCACCAGCCGGTTCCACACCGGCTGGCGGTGTGCCCTGTATCGGCCAATCACTGGCAAAACGCACGGTACGGCCCGCCAGCAGGGCGCTGCTTACCTTTTTGATGCGCGCCGGCTCGGCCACAAGGCAGTGCTGGTGCTTGGCCCACTCGTCCACGGCAAACACACCGTTGGCGTCGGTGGCGGTGGTGATGACCGGCACCGCGCCGCATGCTTTCGCCAGCCGACGGGCCAGATTGTTGGCACCGCCCAGATGGCCGGAGAGCAGCGGGATCGCAAAGCGGCCGCACTCATCCAGCACTACAACGGCGGGGTCGGTGGCCTTGCTGCGGCAGTGAGGCGCGATGGCTCGCACGGCAATGCCGACAGCCCCCACAAAAACAAGCGCGTCACTTTGTGCAAACTGCGCAGCAGTCCAATTGGCAAGGGTCACGCCGTTTTCGCCGCAGCGGGCCACAGCACCGGGCTGGGCCGCCGCAAGCTTCCGGGCCAGCGCCAGCCCCTTGCTGGTAAAGGCAAGATACGCGCAGGTCATTGCGGCGCTCCTTTGCGGTATTCGGTGGTAAAAGTGGGGTCATAAAGCTTGCTGCGGTCGTACTGCGCGGCCAGGAAGTCCCCCACCACGATCAGCGCGGTTTTGGTAATGCCTGCCGCGCGGGTACTGGCGGCCAAGGTGCCCACGGTGCAGTGCACGGTCTTTTGCTCCGGCCAGGTGGCTTTGTAAACCGCGGCGGCGGGGGTCGCCTCAGTGTAAGCCCCCTGCAAAAGCGCGGTCTGCACTTTGTCCACCAGACCAATGGACAGGAAAATGACCATAGTGGCCCCATGCACGGCCAGGCTGGCCAGGCGCTCGCCCTCGGGCACCGGGGTGCGACCCTCCATGCGGGTGATGATGACCGTCTGGCTCACGCCGGGCAAGGTATATTCGGCGTTCAGGGCCGCGGCTGCCCCGCAAAAACTTGACACGCCGGGGGTGTCCTCGTAGGGGATGCCGTCGGCGTCCAGGGCGTCCATCTGCTCCCGGATGGCACCATACAGGCAAGGGTCGCCCGTGTGCAGGCGCACCGTGGTTTTGTGCGCTGTTTCGTTTTTGCGCATCACAGCCAGCACCTGCTCCAGCGTCATTTCGGCGCTGTTGTAGATGGTGCAATCCGCCTTGGCCAGCCCCAGCAAGGCCGGGTTGACCAGGCTGCCCGCGTAGATGATGCAATCCGCCGTCTGCAGCAGAGCCGCGCCGCGCTGAGTGATAAGATCTGGTGCGCCGGGGCCCGCCCCCACAAAATGTACCATGTCAGTTTTCCTTCCAGCTTTGCAGCAGTTTTTCGGCCTGTTGGGTCTGGCCCAGCGGACCGTTTTGGTTGGAGAAAAGTATCGCCCCTACCGTGAAGGCTTCCGCCGCGCGGCGGTCCAGATGCAGCTGGATGGCCTGCAGCAGGCTTGCCATTACGGTTTGTTTCAGGTTGGCAACGGTTAAAATATCCAGGCATGCGTCGGTGGTAGCGGCATCCATCAGGGCGCGGCAGGTTGCCGTATCCGCCCCACAGAGTGCCGCATGGGTACAGAACAGCTCGGTGCGGCAATCGGCCTGCTTGGAGTGGGTGTTCATGATTCCGCCCGCCAGTTTGACCAGCTTGCCCACATGGCCGACAAGGAGGACTTCCGCAAAATGTTCTGCTGCGGCCATATCCAACGCTTCCCCAATGAAATTGGAGACTTTCACAATAGGGATCTCATGCAGTTCCGGGTAGTTTTGGGCCAGGTAATCCAGCCCATAGTTGCCGGGGGCCAGAATCAGGCGGCGGCTGTGCAGGGCGGCCTGGTGGATTTCCAGCTGCAACGAATCCAGCAGCGCCTGCTGGCTCATCGGCTCCACAATGCCGCTGGTGCCCAGTACCGACAGGCCGCCTTCGACCCCCAGGTGCGGGTTAAAAGTGCGCTTAGCGGCCTGTTCGCCGCCCTCGATGCGGATGATCACCGAGAAGCCGCCGCTGTAACCGGCGGTCTCGGCTTCTTTTAATAATGCTTCGGTAATCATCTGGCGCGGCACGTGGTTGATGGCCGCTGCGCCCACAGGCTGGTCCAGGCCGGGTTTGGTCACACGGCCCACGCCTGCGCCGCCGTCGATGGTGACGGTATGCGGGGCATCAGGCAGAAGCGTAACCTCGGCAACGACCGGCAGGCCGGTGGTGGCATCAATGTCATCTCCGCCATCCTTTACAATGGCGCACTCCGCGCCGGTTGCCGTGCGGCGGCAGAATTGGGGTGCAACCTCGACTACGATGCCCTTGGGGGTACGCAGGCCGACACTTTCTGGCGTGTGGCCGGTCAGCAGCAGACGGGCCGCCCCCGCCGCCCCCAGCGCCGCGCAGGCCCCCAGCAGAAGCAGCTCCCCCGCTTTGCC
>OLSF01002694.1_pt1 | contig 13277 bp, 7 predicted proteins | sample 1672301 | NCBI WGS metagenome assembly OLSF01 (sample SAMEA3136669, study PRJEB25190) | human gut metagenome | biome: human gut; feature: human-associated habitat; material: faeces | place: Austria | collected 2013
TATTTTATCATACTTTAATTCTCCGGATTGTGTCAAGTTTTATTATACAACATCACTATTACTGATGAGGAGCGAACAGCCAAAGATAATTCTATTGAATGTCCTGCAAATAAATCCGGCTTAGCTTCTGCAATGACTCAAAACGATAGTGATAATACTTTGCCTGAAGCAGTTTCTTTCATTCCTAACCATACAAAATCATTTGTTTTAAAAGACGCTATAATTGAAATACTACTGACAGATGCACCTGAGGTTACGAAATACCATGAATATAAAGGTGGCATTTCATCAAAAAATCTTCGTAAACTGATTAAAAAGTACTACGAAAAAACGATTGGCTTGTTTGAAATCTCCAAGCTCTTAATGTCGGACAGAACATTTCGCTCGGTCGGCAAGGGATGCTATGTAATAAATGAAACTGCCCTTCCCCATAGTAAATCTGAACCAGAGTTTACTGAAAATGACGAGCCTGCAGAAAGTGTTACCAAATCAGTTCGTACACCTGAAACGACGATTGCTCATGAAATGCCAACGATTACAGCAGCTGTTAAAACCATGACCAAACCAATTTCTACAGCAACTCAAACTGCTATTCATAAAGAAATAATAGTAGATGATGAATTAACAATTGAACCAATTATAGAAGTAATTAAAGAAAACTATAACAACTTACAGTATGAGGACGGCTTTGGAGCATATGAAGTGAAAATTTTGCTTTCTCAGAAAGGCTACACGAATGTATCAGAAGATGAGATTGATGCATTAATGTCTAAATGCCCGGAATTCCGAGAGGTAGAGGATGGTTATTATACGCTCGCTGAAATTGAAGATGGCACTGAAACTACTGCAAAAATATCTGATAGCGTAGAAAATAAAGCTGAAGGCATAGAGTCATCAATATTTGCAATTGATTCCGATGAATCGCAGCAAGTTGATTCTGATGCAAGAGACATTGTTCTTAGTCTCAATGGAAATACGGTCAAAGCTTATGATTATTCTGATGCATTGGGCAAAATCTGCGAATTTTCTATCAATTGCAAGCCATTCAAAATGGCTCGGATAGCAGGACAGGACATACAGATTCACGGAAACAACGTGTTTTATCGTAAGTCAGTACCTGTAAATGGATATAGTAAACTGTCCAATGGATTGCAGTTCATAACGATTGCTACGCTTTCTGATTTACAGGCAATTACAGCAGAGATAAAAAAATATTGTCAGATAGACGATGATGTGATAACTATTATTGCAAATAAGGAGATTATCAATGGATAAACTAACCAAAATAAAAGAAAAGCTGGATGTCATATACAAGGATTATAAGAATAATAGGTCGCAGCTGAATGGTGAGAAAACAAAAATGGCCGCAAAACTGATTGTTGAAATGACATCTTTAGAAAATGTCAATACAAGTGATGTGGCGGCAGAACTTGCTCGATTCTCCGCAGAGGTTGCAAAGATTTATTTTGATTCTTTGACGAAGTCTGTAAATATTCCGCTCGAAGTGTTAGATGAAGTATTAAAAGAATTGTATGATACTGACAAAAATTCAAAGTTATCGCAATATTATGTTTCAAAATATGTTTTTGCTATTACTTCGACTATGAAAAATTATAAGGATATTGCACTAAAATCAGCCCAGCTACCAATTCTTGTTGCATTTATCGCTCGATTTGCAGTACAATCAAATAAAAACAGGGATAAATTCCAAAGATTGATTAACAACACTTCTGGTGTTATTTATTTACTTGATTATACAGATATAAAAGGTGACTCATTAACAAATATATGGAATGCCACAAAATCAGTATTCACTGATTTGCCTAAAGATAGATGCGAATCATTTATCACGGAGTGGGCTGTTAAGTATGGCTTTATTGCTTCCGCTGCATCAGAAAAAACGACTTCAACTGATAATAAAGTGAAAATTGAAGAATCTGTTGTTAAGGAAGCAGCCACAAAAGGAACTCCTGCCGCTGTGCAACCGCCAGTTAAGACAAAAAGCGTTAATCCTGCTCCCAAGAAGGAAGAACCGAAAGTTTCCGTTTCTAACAATGCTGCAAGTGAAAACAGAAAAAAGCTGACAACTGTGTCTGTATTAGTGAAAAATGATACACCAGCGGAAAAAACGATAGCTGTTCCTGAATCTAAGAAAGCTGATGCTCCTGCGGAAAAGCCTGTTGCAAGTGCCGATGAGAAGGCTTCAACTAATACCTCCGAAGCTACTATCAGTGAAAAAGCCCCCGCCAAAAAGAGTTCTGTTCAGGTTCTCTATGAAAGATTGAAACGAGATATGGACAAGGAGCAGGAAGCTATCATAACAGCCTTCACTGATATGATAACACCCGTTGGCAAGGCATTTGAATCTATTCAGGGTGAGATCAGCAAAAGCCGTGAAATAGGCGCTGAGAACGTATCGTTGAAAGCTAAGGTAGCCGATCTGGAGAGACAGTTGTCCGAGCAGAGAGACAGATTCCAAACGGTAAATCAGTCCTTAATGGCATCCAGAACTGAAAATGAAGAACTGAAAATCAAAGTTACTGCTCTCGAAAGCCAGAATGCTGAACTTGACAGCAAGCTGAACGATGCCTATGCGATAAATAGCCGTGAATCCTCGCTTGAAGCCGAGAAGATACGCTCGGAACTGAAAAAGGCATTCGCTTTCTTATATGAGGATTGGCTTGAATACGAGTTTTCTGATGTCAGTGAGGATAACTACGAATCATTGCAGGCTATCATCAAGAAGATTTTCCGTTCGCTTGAAAGGAACGGGATAGATTTTAAGGGGAATAACTAATGAAGAATGGATCATATTACGGTATTGACTTTGGTACAACAAATACCTCTGTCTATTTGTATAATTATGAGCAAGGCAAGGGCTCCAGAGAGGCAGGATACGGTACGGACGGTAAAGACCTTACTCCGTTCAGTTCCTGCATAGCAATATCAAAGACAGTTAAGAATGACTTTAAGTTCGGGCGTGAAGTAAAGGAAAAAATTAACGAATATGCTGATGATTATCAGATCATTACTTCCTTTAAGTCACTGCTCGGAACAGATCAGGAGATCGTTGTAAACGGTCTGAGATTTACAGGTAAGGTGCTTGCAGCGCTCTTTCTGAACCATGTAAAAGATACAGTCAAGCGTATCAGACCTGATTTTGATGAAGCGGTATTTTCTATTCCTGTTGACTTTTCAGCAAGAGCAAGAACAGAACTGCTTGAAGCCGCTGAGCGTGTCGGCATAAAGGTAAAATGCTTTGTCAGCGAGTCATCTTCTGCGTATATCTCAAAAGTCAAGGAAATTAAGGCGTTTTCAAAAGTCATGGTCATTGACTTTGGCGGTGGTACGCTCGATCTTAGTATTCTGAACCTGAAACATAATCAGGTATATGAAGATGCTGTTTATGGTATCAAGTTCGGCGGTGACGATATTGATAAGGAACTTGCTTTAAGAATTATGCCGAATGTTTACCCCGGTGTTTCTTTTGAGGAGCTTGAATCGAGAAAAAAAGACAAGCTCATGAATGAAGTTGAACGTATGAAAATCGAATTTTCGGAGTACGATGATTATACGATGACTTTAGGCGAAGGCTCAAAGCCCATAGATATTGATTATGATATGTTTTCCGATATAATTACGCCGCTGATTACAGAAAACGTACTTAACTCTATCTTGAAGATAATGGAAAAGGCTCCTATGATGCACACTTTATCTTTACCGATTCTACCGGCAAAAACCGATATGCTACGATTTCTGTCAATGCAAAGGGCTATGTTGACGAGAAATTTGATCTTGCAGTAGGGATTGGTAAAGATCAGATAGCAAGGGTTGTCATTAAAAACGATTATATTGGCAACGGCTATCGGGTAGAGCGTGAGATCAATAAACTCAGATTCTATTATGACCTGAAAGATATTGAGGAATAATTATTATGATTAAGTCTAATATCAGTATTGCTTCAAATATATACATCAGGAGTGATCCTGACATCAGAGGGGATAGAAAATACACCGAGAAGATAACAGGGGCTAAACTGCTTAATGATATACGCCGACGTTACGTTGGATTTGAAGCAATTCCGCTTACGCAGGTGCAAAACCAAATACTATCAGGAAATCAAACCTGTTCATATGCCAAAGACGGTCAAATGTCGTTTGGTCCGGTAATGGTTGACGGTGTTCTGCGTTGGCAAAGCAGATGTGAGTATACCTCTTGTCCGGGCTTTAACGGCTGTGTTCCGAGAGAAATTCCCCGTGAAACTGTTACGGAAGATGATGCTGAGGATAAAAAGAGCTTGCAGGAGTTCTTTGAAGCACTCGGAATCATAATACAAGATGATACTGTTGTGTTTGAAAGGGACAGAAACACGGCAAAAACAGAGGAAAGCCCAAAAGAATATACTGTTCCTACTGAGCAAGCAGTTGAGGAAATCAAGGAACAAAGCCGTCAGTATATTGAGATAACAACACCTGACACTATCGTTTCAGCTCCGCTGGATTCGCATATCATATTAAATTCGGGACCGGGAACAGGCAAAACCTATACCATTATTCAACGCTTGATATATATCCTTGCCAATAAGCTCTGCCCTGCCGATGAAATCTATATTCTATGTTACACCCGTTCTGCTAAGAATGTTGTCGAAAGCAAGATCGAACAGGCTGTTATGGACGGTATTATCCAGCCTTCCGCCAAAAACATTTGTGTGCTTACGTTCGACTCGTATGCAACATATTTCCTTATGGCAATGAGAGATCAAGGAGTTATTAAGGAAAATTTCGATGGTTACGATTATAATGAGCGTATAAAGCTCTTTAATAAATACATATCAGCGGAGGATTTTGAGGACATCAGCTACTTCATCGTCGATGAGATACAAGACCTTGTAAATGAACGTGCTGAGATGGTTCTGAAAATACTGAAGAACTTAAAATGCGGGTATTTGCTTGCAGGAGATCGCTGTCAGTCAATTTACGATTATGAGGCAGACGATGATGCTACACTGGATTCTGTAAAGTTCTATGAGCTTGCGGAAAATCTGTTTCCCGATGATATGCTCAGATACGAAATAACTGTCAACAGAAGACAATCTGCTGAATTAGCTGAAGAAGCAACAAAAATGCGTCAGGTATTGCTTAATAAGAGCTTTGCCGACCAGAATAAGCATGCAAACAGCATTGTATCGAAATATTCAGGCAAGACAAAGATCGAGCATTACGTCAAAACACTTACAAAAGCTCCGACTGTATCAACTGCTATTCTGTGCCGTAATAACGGAGAAGCTGAATATATCAGCGGATTATTATGCGAAAAAGGTATACTCCATACCCTTAACAGAGGCGTAAACAATCTATTTCCGCTTCCTCGGTGGATTGCTGATGTATTTTGGGATTGTTGCCGTCCGACCATAAGCAAGAAGGACTTCATTGAAAGATTTACATTCAGGTGTGACACTGAGTTGGATCCCGAAGTTCTTTGGGAACTGCTATGCAAACTTACTGATTCTCAGGATAAAACAGTTATCAGCATTCAAAAGCTGATAACAGCACTCACAATCACCAATAATATCCCCAGTGAGTTCTTTGGTGAAGCCCCGATGCTGACTGTATCAACGATCCATAAGGCAAAGGGCAGCGAATTTGACAGAGTTATTCTGATCGAATCAGATATAAAACCGTCTTCTGATAGTGCAGAAGAAGCAAGGATAAGATATGTTGCTCTCACACGTCCTAAGACACAGTTTGTAACGATGAAGAAGAATACGAAATACTTTAAGCGTACCATGTCAGGACGAGTTATTGAAACAGGGCTGCATAACATCTATAAGACAAACAATAAATACTGCAAGTGCATAACCGTCGGATTGACCGGAGATATTGATAACAATTCTTTTGTTTCGGGAGATTTTGATTCTATTCTTGACTTACAGGAGTACATCATTCACAGTGTTAAGCTGTATGACAAGCTCTCCGCTAAGCGTTCAGCAACTTCAAATAAGTATGAGATTTATCATAATGGACGCTGTATAGGCTGCCTTTCAAAGAAAATGACAGCGGAGCTTGATCTGGGCGTTAGTTCGACAGATTATAAATACAATCTGCCTGATAGCTTAGAAAACCTTTATGTCAGCGGTATCACTACGGAAGTGCTGAAGCAGTTTGATGCAAGCGTTCCGGTTGAATATCAAAAATCAAGGATATGCTTTGGTATTCAGATAACAGGACTTGCTAAACTTGTATTTGAAAAGAAGTGATGATATGTCGCATTTTCCAAAGTTTTACGATGCAATAGACGATATTGCAGAACATCTAAGGACTGATTTCATCGGTCCGGTTGAAGAAAATGAAGTATTAGAGATGGAAGAACCTTTAAGCCGTTATTCGCTCGGAATCCTTTGGGCACAGCCTAAAAGTAAGGACTCTGATGCTGTTTTAACCGATAGTGCGGCTGAGGAAATGTTTGAGGACGATTCGGAAGACAGCGAAGAACCTAAGAATGTCAGCGTATTCAAGCCTTCAACTATGGGAGTATCCTTTGCTTCATTTTCAGGTGACGAATTAAGCATCTCATTTACCTACGCCGTATATCACCACTCAGAGCAGATGATAACCGACAACGGAAAGGAAGTCAAACGGCATTATTATTCAAGAGAAGCTAAATCATTCTCAAAAAAAGTGATCGTTCCTGATAAGCTTTGTAATCAGATTATTTCCGATAGCGGAGATCAGAATATTACGGTTTATTTCCATATCAGAAAAATCAATAGCGATAACAGTGAGCTTATTACCATATCTGTTCTTAACAGGCATAAGGCAGGAAACGAGTTCTTGGAAAGCAACACAGGTGCTTTGTTCCAGTGCGTACTGTCTGTTAAGAGCAGTAAAGGCTTTATGCCTGTGTACAGAAGAAATATCCACAAGTCTTTTGAAGAAGAAAAGAACGATATGCTCTATGATTCTGTCAACAACTATTCGTATGGTCACGGCTGTTCATCTGTCCATATCGAAAGCCAGGGTGTTGTAACAGAGGTAAGGAGTGAATTCATTCCGCAGTACAGAATGTTACAGATGATGCCGAGGCTTTTCGATCATTCCGAGTATCTCTACATGGAATATTGGAAAAAAGCAGATCGAACCGTAGCTTGCTATCAGCTTGATTCCTTTATTATGCAGTACGAAGAATGGTTTACTACACTAAAGAAAAACACTGAATTAGTGGAGAAATACCCTGATACTGCTGCTGACTCATTCAACAATATTGAGAGGTGCATAGAGCGCCTGCGTAACGGTGTTGAGGTGATCAGAAAGAACGATACTGCGTGGAAATCATTCATCTATATGAATGAAGCTATGCTGCTACAGCGTGTTAAAACAAAGCATTGCCCATCAGATACAGTAAGTTGGTATCCGTTCCAGATGGCTTATATATTGCAAATTATACCTGACATAGTAGATCGTGACTCCGAATACCATAATGACGTTGATCTTCTGTGGTTTCCTACCGGCGGTGGTAAAACAGAAGCATATCTCGGCTTATCAGCGTTCTCAATCTTCTTTAGAAGGCTGAATAAGAGCAATTACAACGTAAACGGTGTCACCATTATCATGAGATACACCCTACGTCTTCTTACGCTCCAGCAGTTTGAGCGTGCAACGGCACTTGTGTGTGCTTGTGAGCATATGCGCAAGAAATATGGTATCCCTGGTGAAGAAATTTCTATCGGCTTGTGGATAGGTTCAGGTATGACACCAAATCATATTATGGACGCATCTGAAACGCTAAAGAAGCTCCGTGAGGATGCAACTGCCACAATATATGAAGCGAATCCAATGCAGATAACAAAATGCCCGTGGTGCGGTGCAGAGATCGGCATAGGCGGTTATGATATAGTGGGCGGTTCAATGAATATTTCCTGCTGTAACAATCCTGAATGCGAGTTCCATCATCATTTGCCGATATATGTAGTTGATGATGATATATACCGCACAGCTCCTACGTTTATTCTAAGTACTGTTGATAAGTTTGCGAGAATAACGTGGGAAGAACAGGCAGGCAATTTACTCGGTGCAAATGGCTGTAAACCACCTGAGCTTATTATTCAGGACGAGCTTCACCTTATTTCTGGGCCGCTTGGTTCAATCACTGGCATATATGAAATGGCGATAGAGAATATCTGTCGGCATTACGGCAGCGTTCCTAAGATCATCGCATCTACGGCAACTGTAAAGAATGCTGATAAACAGATCAAGATCCTTTATAACAGGAATATGATACAGTTTCCTCCGAATGGCTTGGAGCATACAGATTCGTTCTTTGCTATCGAAGCAGACGAAGAAAAACGTCCTGCAAGAACGTATATCGGCGTTTGCTCCATAGGCTTTGGTACATCGGAGATGCTGATAAAGATTTTTGCACTGCTGACTTTCATGAAGCATCTGTACAGACTGCAAGGAAAACCGACAGACGTTATTGACCAATTCTATACATATGTAGGCTACTTTAATTCGCTGAAAGAGCTTGGATCAAATTCTATCATCATATCTGACCGTATCTCGGCTGAGATCAAGTATCTTGCAACCTATAAGTTCAAAAAGGAAGCTGAGAGCGTAAATCTTAAAGTTGACAGCAGTAATGCGGATATTCCGTCATATTTTAAGAGTAACGAGCTTACAAGCCGTAATTCGGCTAAGGAAATAAAAGCGGTACTTGAAAGACTTGCCAATAAATACACCAGTGAGGACTGCTTTGACTACATCATGGCTTCAAATATGCTGTCAGTCGGTATAGATATTGACAGACTCGGTGTTATGTGCGTTTATGGGCAGCCGAAGTCAAATTCAGAATATATTCAGGCAACAAGCCGTGTCGGAAGAACAAATCCGGGACTTGTTATATCTCTTTACAACAGTATGAGATCAAGAGACAAGTCCTACTATGAGCAGTTCGGATATTATCATAGCACATTTTATAAGTATGTTGAAGCAACGAGCGTTACGTCTTATTCTCCCAGAGCTATCGAAAAGGCTCTGCATTGCGCTATGATGGCAATTATACGACATACTATCCCAAAATACAATCCTAATGAAAATGCTTGCAAATTCACAAGAAGTGATAAAGATGTTGATCGTGTGAAGCGAGACATTCTGAATCGTGTAGGAGAAATAGAGCCGAGAATTGTAAGCTATGCTGAGGAATGGCTCGATTACTACTTGGATTGTTGGGAGGAACTTACCGAAAGTTTGCCTAACAAGCTGGTCTTCTCGGACTATCACAATGAAGATGCAGCTCTTTTCCGCAGTGCAGATAATCAAAATGGATCGGATATTCCTTCGATACTCAATTCAGTAAGAAATGTTGAGCCTGCCGCAAATATTTATTTCGTTAAAAGATAGGGGGCTTTGAAATGCCAAGACCGACATTCAGAAAAAAAGCAAATAATGATGATAGCAGCAGTATTTCCAAGTTCTCTAATGAAAAGATCTCTGTTGGAGATATAAGAAAAACGCAGTTAATTACTACTTTTGGTGTTGGCTCTATTGTCGATTTTAAGGACGATACTGTTATCATAGCTTCGACCGATGATTGGGACTACAATCCTAATGACATAGAGGAAGTCGAAAGCCGAAAAATATTCAATGAAAACCTGTCGGTAATTACCGATGCTGAGTATTTTTTAATGCCAAGAACTACTCAAAGCACCAACAGTTTCTCTAAAGGGAAAAATATAACCTCTTATATTTTCCCTGAAAAACTCCATTGTTCAAGATGCGGCAATATCTATGATTTCAGAGAATTGGATGTAAAAGACCGTCATAGATGCCCCCAATGTAAAAATAACCTTAATGCTTCTCGTTTTATAGTTGTATGCACTCATGGTCACATGGACGATTTTCCCTATGATTGGTGGGTTCATGGAGGAAAGCCTTGTCCTTCCGGCGTAAAATCGCCAAGAATAAAAATGGTCAATATCTATAACAGGACTGATATTGACAGTTTAAGACTTGAATGCACCGAATGTAAGACCACAAGAAGTATGGTGCAGGTATTTTCAGATAATGCCTTATCAGAGTTTCCATGTACTTGTAAGCACCCACACTTCAAAGATCCCTATGCAAGAGTACAGTATGGCTGTCATGATAAGATGAGAGCGAGATTACGCTCCGCATCAGGTGTTTATTTTCCCATAACAAAGGCAGCTTTACTTATTCCACCGTGGAGCAAAAAGGTAGTAAACTGTATTCAGAAGAATTATAGCATACTGAAAAACGTTGAAGAAGATAAGCTCATTTTTACTATAAGACAGGTTATTCATGACCAGAATATTACCGATGATGAGATCATGCGCTCATGGAGAGCTGTAAAGATTTCTATGGAACAGAAGCGGAAACGCTCGGAATTATCGGTTTATGAAGATGAGTACAGTATTCTGTCCAAAAACGAAAATGAGAATGAAGATAATTTTTCTTCATATACAGCAACTATTCCTCAAAAGTATAGACCATATTTTGAGCAGATTGCTGTGGTTGATCGCCTCACTGTCACTCAGGCGTTTACCGGATTCACAAGAATTACCCGTAACGAAGCTAACAGCGTTGCCATTTCGCAGTATCCCAAGCCGTGGCTTCCTGCTGTAGAATTAACGGGAGAGGGTATCTTTATACGGTTCAATAAGGATAAGATAGCGGAATGGAGAAACGCTCATTCTTCAAGATACAAGAGAATGAAGAAAGCTATGGAAGACAGTAAGTTCATCAATGAATCATTCTCTGAAACCTACGTTATGCTACATACCTTTGCACACTTGTTTATTCGGGAAATATCCAATGTATGCGGATATAGTGCTGCATCAATAAGAGAAAAGATATACAGTGAGATCAACGATAAGAACGAAGTTAAGATGTGCGGAGTTTTGATCTATGTCTCATCATCGGATAGTGACAGCAGTCTCGGCGGTCTTATAAGCGTAGCAGATAACGAAGATGTATTTGAAAGAATAATGGACAGTATGCTTGAACGGGCAAGCTGGTGCAGCGGCGATCCGCTGTGCATTTCTGCCACAAAGCAAGGATACAAGAATCTGAATTACGCTGCGTGTCATGATTGCACTCTGCTCCCTGAAACATCATGTGAGAGCTTTAATTGTTTTCTTGACAGGGCTTCAATAGTCGGATTGCCGGATAATCCGAATTTAGGATTTTTCAAATGATATAGTGATAGTCTGTCAGGTCAAAAAAATTTCCTATTCGTTGATGTCCATGGCTTTCTGTAGGTGTTTCAGTTCAAATCTGATTCCAGAGTCAGAGCAAAGGCAGAATCATTAGTGTAGTCTGCTGTTACCCATAGAGATTAAAATGATTATGAGTTATTTATGGAATCTATTGTCCATTATGCATTACATACACGCCTTCGGTATTTCCGGTGTCCTCAACGTGGCACCGGAGAATGACGGAGGCGTATTTTTCATCCAGTTCTATGGTAGAGTAGATGCAGTTCATTTGTTCGCAAACCATCAAAGCAGCACTGCTGCACTAACCTTCGAAAGATGATTGGTATAAGGTGTACTTGCGGAAGCCTATGAAAAATTGCTTTATTTTTTCAAAAAAATATAGTTATATCAAATTTGAAAAACTAAAGTGATATAATATCAATATCAAAAGAAATAAAACCTATTTTTACAGGAGGAAATTCAAATGGCTCAATTAGGATTGTTTCGGGCAATTGCTCGAATTTACACCAACACACCAGAAGCACAGGCAATTTTGCAGCAGCTGCGGGAACTGTTTCAAGATGCTGAGGAGAAGAATGCGGTTTCACAGGAAGATGTTGTGTGGAGTGAATTTTCTGAGGATGTGCAACCGGACTACACAGAGTATCATCTGAAGTCGGGATACAGCTGTCTGTGCAGATGGCTGACTTTTCAGATCAGTGGCATTTTAAGAAAAATCGAAGCACTTCACAATGGCTCTTACGCCCTGATGTCCGGCAGTGCTGATCTTAGCAGTTTCTGCTGGTCGTGTGGTGCAGTAAGCTCTCAAAAGCTTCCGCTTTCGGAATACAACGGAAAAACAGAATGGGGTGTCGATGATGCTTTTACGGCAGAAATCACCATGAAACTGAAAGGCTGGATGGAGCTTTTTCAAACGAAAAAGGAAAACGTGCTTGCACATATGATAAAATATTACAGCTGTTCATGGGTGTTTGATGAAAAAACAATCAAAATCCTCAAAGGCAAAAATCCGGATAATTTTATCGAAGAACTGTACTATATGAGAGGTGAAGAAGAGTACCTTATATTCGATTCAGGTGTGTTTTTGGGCGATCGTGAGCCGGATCCGCAAAAACGCTATGTTCCTTTCGAACAGTTTGAGTGTCATGAAGAGGATCGGATTCGTATAGAAGTTCGTGCATCTATGTATAATTTCACAAAAGATACGATTACTTTTGTGCGGGAAGATTTTTATGATTCTCTGGAATTCCTGCAGCAGTTCGACAAAGACGCATTGCTCCAGATGCACTTTGTAAATGCTGCATACGATGATTTTGACAATGTGATCTATAGAAACGAAATGACCGGAGATTTCACAACATTACGCTTTCGGACCGGTGTGAATTGGTTTGAAGAACCGGTGGTAGAAGTTCCGCTGATTGGAACAGAACCAACTGACAATGTATGACTGAAATGCAATTCACAGCATACGATCAACGGCATTTTTCAGCAAATTTCAAAATAAATCTTGATTTTAATCACAAGAAAGTGTATAATAGTAGTATTGAATTTGTAATGATAAAAATATTTTAGGAGGCGTTTCCAGAATGAGCAGTAACAGTGATTTTCAAATTAAAGATGGTGTGCTGATAAGGTATACTGGTAAGGATAAGGATGTTGTGATTCCGGACAGTGTGACCAGGATTGGAGCGAGGGCGTTTAAAGATTGTACAAGCCTGACCAGCATCACGATTCCGGACAGTGTGACCAGTGTTGGAAACTATGCGTTTTGTGGCTGTAAAAGCCTGACCAGCATCACAATCCCGGACGGCGTGACCAGTGTTGGAAACTATGCGTTTTGTGGCTGTAAAAGCTTGACCAGCATCACTATTCCGAACAGCGTGATCAGTATTGGAGACAACGCGTTTTGTGGCTGTAAAAGCCTGACCAGCATCACTATTCCGAACAGCGTGATCAGTATTGGAGACAACGCGTTTTGTGGCTGTAAAAGCCTGACCAGCATCACTATTCCGAACAGCGTGATCAGTATTGGAGACAACGCGTTTTG
>OLSF01002697.1_pt1 | contig 13263 bp, 8 predicted proteins | sample 1672301 | NCBI WGS metagenome assembly OLSF01 (sample SAMEA3136669, study PRJEB25190) | human gut metagenome | biome: human gut; feature: human-associated habitat; material: faeces | place: Austria | collected 2013
TTGCACTGCCGAAATTGTTTTTACCTCTACCTGTACAACAACAATTTCGGCAGTGCAAAAACACTTCCAAAATTCAGTTGGAAAAGTTATAAAGGCGTCGGCTCCTACAAAAAAGGAAAGGCTTCTTATTACTACAAATATCTGGTGGATGAGAAGAAAAAGACCTACCGGCTTGTAAAAAAATTTGCTGTTCCTTATTCCAGTGTTGTCAGCAGTGTCCAGCATTTTGATGAAAACATCACATTCAGCAGCGGCATGAACCACACCTACGGCGAGTATGACAAAAATGGAAAAATGATTCGCACCTTCACTTACCAGTCCAAACGTTACGCCTACCGCGTAATGAAATATAAATACGATATTTTCTAATACCCTCAAAAAACTGCCGATTCTTAGAATCCTTGTTCTTAGAACCGGCAGTTTCTTTTCCTCTTACCTTACTTACATGGCAAGCCCATCCTGTAATTGCTTTGCCAAGGTACGGATACATGCTACCATCTTGTCAATTTCTGCAATTCCGGCAGCGTTTTTCTGCGTTGCAGCAGTAACATACTCAATCGCACTGTAATTTCCCTGTGTCGACTGGTTAATCTGCTGCATGCCTCCAGCCATTCTTGAACTCTTCTCGCGAATCAATTCGGTTGTTTTCTCCATCTCAACAATCTGCTCTGACATCTTCTGATTCGATGAAGTAATAATTGTCGTAGATTTTCCCACGTCCTCAATTCCCTGCTTACCCTTTTTCGTAAGTTCAGCGCTGTTTTCCATCACCCGTACCGCTTTTTCCGTATTTCCCACTACTTCCCGGATAATTATGCCGATATTTTCCACAGCCGCCTTCGTCTGCTCCGAAAGCTGCTGAATTTCACTGGCAACCACGGCAAAGCCTTTTCCTGCATCGCCTGCCCTCGCTGCCTCAATACTGGCATTCAACGCCAAAATATTAGTCTGTGCAGAAATTCCGGTAATCACTTCAATAATACCAATGATTTCTTTGGATTCTTCGCCAAGTTTTCTTATCACTTCTTTACACGCATTCGTACTTCCATCAATCTGCTCCATACTCTGAACTGCTAAATCCATCTTGACCTGATTTTCTTTTGTCTTTTGATTTACCTGTTCCGCCAGTTTTGCAACCTCACTGTTCTGCTCATCCAGTGCAATCAACTGAGTATTAATATCCTGTGTGTTTTCATTCATGCTATCAATTTCCGATGTGTTTGTACTGAAATTTGAAAGCACTCGTTCGGTCTCCTCTGCTATCTGCTCATTTGCTGCTGCCGAAGTTTCCGAAACCGCAGACAATTCTTTTACCAAGGAAATCAAGGTCTGCGATGTCTTTTTCGATTGTTCCTGCATTAATCTCATATCGGACATAAGTTTCTCTTGTTCTTCCGCTCCCAATAAATTTGAAAGCATTCCTGCCGTACGTTTACAGAGCATCGTAAAGATAGCTGCCAGTGCAATCAAAATTAAAGCCCTTGGTGCTACGCCAAACACAAAAAGTTTATACAACGTTGTAAAATTTTTATCCGGCAGCGTTTCCAGCACAAAGCCGAGCCACTGTCCAATCGATACACCAGCCACCGACAAAACCGTAATCAGAATATTTAATTTTCTTGAAAAATAAAGATTTGCAATGGCAATAGCAAAAATGTACAAAAGAACAACATGATACGATAACGTCGTCGTGCACACAGTAACGAATATAACATTTGCAATACACAGTACATATTTCACCCACGCCTTTTCCAGTTTCATACCATTTACCAACAGCGTTGGAAGCCATAATAGCAAAGATGCCACCACATACGCAATTGTCATAATCGTCATATCCACAATAAAAATTCCGGCAACATTAAGCAGATACACGAGTGTAAAGATAAAAAACGTAATCCGCATAACCTTTGCCGCCGCCCGGTTTGCCTGCTTTTCATTTTCAATTAACACCGCACTTTTGTTTTCCATAAAAACACCTCTCATTTCCGGCACTTGCCTTATGTATTGTCCTTATTATAGCAAGGAAAGACAGAGTCTTTCGACTACTCTTTTGTAGAAAAATGTGTTTATTTTATAGTTTTAAAAAGTGTATACAACCAAATATTTCCTGTTAAGCGTCAAGAAAACGTGGTTATAACAACATATATCTCAATTAAATTTTTTTATAATAAGCTCACAATAACAAATCAAAGGAGCGAAAACGCATGACAAATTCAATGTTTTGTTTTCAATGTGAACAGACCGCAGGATGTGCCGGATGCACCGGTTGTGCAGGCGTATGTGGTAAAACTGCCGAAACTGCCAATCTTCAGGATGAATTAACCGGAGCACTGATTGGCTTGGCACGTGCCTGCGAAAACAATAAAAAAACGGAAAATACGGATCAGATTATTATAGAAGGTCTTTTTACAACCATTACAAATGTAAACTTTAACGATGATACGCTGCGCGAAATGATTCAGCGGGTAAATGAAGAAAAACACATCATTGTACCGGATTGCAGCGTATGCAAAAATCCATGTGGAAACACCGACAATTATGACATGAAACGAATTTGGGAAGCAGATGAAGATATCCGCTCATTAAAATCCCTTATCCTCTTTGGCATCCGTGGCATGTCAGCCTATGCATACCACGCAAAAATGCTTGGCTATACAGATGAAACCGTCAATCAGTTCTTTTATAAAGCACTTTGTGTAATTAGCTATGATTTTGATATGGAGCATCTTCTCCCAGTTGTTATGGAAACGGGTGAGGTAAACCTCGCATGTATGGCACTGTTAGACCGTGCGAACACAACCTCGTATGGCACTCCGGTTCCGACAAAGGTTTCTCTGACTGTTGAAAAAGGACCTTTTATCGTTGTAAGCGGTCACGATTTGAAAGATTTGGAATTGCTTCTTAAACAGACGGAAGGAAAAGGAATTAACATCTATACCCACGGAGAAATGCTTCCTGCCCACGCTTATCCGGAATTAAAAAAATATCCTCATTTGAAAGGAAATTTTGGAACAGCATGGCAGAACCAGCAAAAAGAATTTGACAATGTTCCGGCAGCCTTTTTATTTACAACCAACTGCTTAATGCCTGTGAAACCTGGTTACGCTGACCGCGTTTTCACAACCGAAGTCGTTTCTTACCCAAATGTCACACACATTGGTGAAGACAAAGATTTTACACCGGTTATCGAAAAAGCACTGGCACTTGGCGGCTATTCAAAAGACAAAGAAAATACCGGAATTAATGGTGGCCACTATGTCATGACCGGATTCGGACACGGAACCGTCCTTGGTGTTGCAGACCAGGTGATTGATGCTGTAAAAAACGGCGACATCCGACACTTTTTCTTAGTCGGTGGATGTGACGGCGCAAGACCGGGAAGAAATTATTATACCGAATTTGTAAAACAGACACCAAAAGACACCGTTATTTTGACACTTGCCTGTGGAAAATACCGTTTCAATGACTTAGACCTTGGTGAAATTGGCGGACTTCCCCGCATCATGGACATGGGACAATGCAACGATGCCTACTCTGCCATTCAGGTTGCTATCGCACTGCCAAAGGCATTCGACTGTGATGTCAATGAACTTCCTTTGTCGATGGTTCTGTCCTGGTACGAGCAAAAAGCTGTCTGCATTCTGCTGACCCTGTTACACCTTGGTATCAAAAATATTTATCTGGGACCAACACTGCCAGCCTTCCTCTCAAAAAATGTGCTGCAATATCTGATTGATGAGTATCACATTTCCAAAGTATCAACCCCGGAGGAAGACTTAAAACAGATTCTTTCATAATCACTTAGTGTGAATTTTTTATTTGAATCTGACACATTTTCATGGACGCCAGCGCGTTTTCGTGGGACTCTTTTGTCACTCCCGCGCAGCACGCTGCGTCCACGGAAATAACAGTTTCCGGAAATACAGTTTTTAATCCCATTGCATTTGAAATTACACAGATATCCGTACATAACCCAATCAATTCGATTTCATCACAAAAAAACAATTCCGGTTGTGCCAAAACCGCCTGCGACCAATCATATCCAAATGTATTTTTATCAAACACCATATCGTCCTCACTAAAACCAATCTCATCTGAAATCTGCCACCCAAAAGTTCCTTCGATACAATGCTTCACCGGCAGATTTTTTCCCTCCTGCGTATCCAGATAATCCTCTCCATGCGTATCACGGGTGAAAAAAACCGGATTCCCTGCCTCCCGGTATTCTTTAATTTTATCCTTTACAAATGGCACAATTGCCTCCGCCTCTTTTGTTCCCAGCGCTCCATTAATAAAATCATTCTGCATGTCAATCACAAGTAATGTCTTCATTTGAACTCCTTTCCAGCCAGTCGGCCTCAATATTTACAATTTGGTGCATTGGTATGACCGTATGGTCGTTAAAAACCAATTCGCGTTTATATTCATCCATTTTCTTTACCACACCGGCATAACTTTCATATCTCCCGCCTGCCTTCTTCTCATCCGGCAGAAAATATGTGATTGTCACCTCCGGATTTTCACTCATTTTGGCTTTTATCTGCATAAAAATCCAATCAAGCCGCTCCATCACATCTTCACCAAGCGCTGCTTTTTCATCCGTCAAACGAGCCGTCTCGGAAATTGCCTCCTCATGTCCGGTCAGTGCCGCAAATGAGGAAAACTGCGCCGCCCGGTCTCTTCTTGCCATGCGCGGATGATTTTTGGAATTGGGATGCGGCATAAAAAGAATGTCATCGTATTTATGACTAATTTCATTATTCAGCATTTCCTGACCTCCTTTTTCTGATCCGATTATGCCTTGTGTCCGCCAATCTGTGAATTTCTATCTTTGGCAGTTGCACCTTCTTCCAGATTCATTCCTTTTAAAATTGCATTTTTTCCAAACTTTTTCTTAATATCAAGCATCGCATGCTGGATTCGTTTTTCTTTTTCAAGAGCAGCCTCTTCTTTCTCGCGCTCCCGTTTTACTTCTTCATAATCCGTAAAAAGCTGTAGCTGCTCATAGCTTTCTTTCTCCTGCACCAAATCCTCACTCACTAACTTATTCGCTGTAATGGTAATCCGGCGAACCAATAACTTTTTATCTACAATCCGGTCATATAATTCCATTACTGCATCCATAATTATAGCAGTGGATGATGTCTGCCTTTTTAAATTCGTTGTCCCGTGTGCATGTTTTGGCACCTTTCTTCCATAACGGTCCGTTGTTACAACTCCTTTGTAGCTTCGATTTCTTGATGGGTCTGTCAAGTTTACAATATCATACCCTATCGTGAGTACAATCTGATCTGTAACAAGTCTTTTGTCGACCAAATCAAGCACCATCAAATCCGTCATTTCCTTTACCACCAGTTTCGCTTTATCAAAATCATAGGGACACTGCAAAACCTGACCGGAACTCACACTGTTCGTCTCCGGCTTATACGCCTTAACATCCTGAATTGTGCACGGCTCATACCCCCATGCATGGTCAATCAAGAGTTCCGCATTCACACCAAACAATTGATACAAAAGTTCTTCATTGTATAACTCATCCGGTTTTCCAATGGAACATCTGGCAATATCGCCCATCGTATAAAGACCATTTGCTTCCAATTTTTTTGCATAGCCGGGACCCACACGCCAAAAATCGGTAAGCGGCCTGTGATTCCAGAGGAGCTTCCGATACGACATCTCATTTAACGCCGCAATCCGCACCCCGTTTTTATCCGGATCCATATGTTTTGCCACCACATCCATCGCAATTTTACAAAGATACATATTGGTGCCAATTCCTGCTGTCGCTGTAATCCCGGTTGTTTTGAGAACATCCTGTATCATTGTCATGGCAAGTTCTCTTGCCGTCATTTCATAGGTAGAAAGGTAATCGGTCACATCCACAAACACCTCATCTACCGAGTAAATGTGCATATCCTCCGGCGCAATGTACTTCAAATAAATATCGTAAATTTTTGTGCTGTACTCCATGTAATATGCCATTCTGGGTGGTGCCACAATATAATCAATGGCAAGAGTTTTATTTTTTTTTAGTTCCACACTGTCATCCGAGGTACCCAGAAATGTTCGATTCGGTGCCTGATACCGGCGTTTATAATTTGCTTCTTTCACCTTTTGAACAACCTCAAAAAGTCGTGGCCGCCCCGGTATTCCATAACTTTTAAGAGCAGGTGAAACAGCAAGACAAATTGTTTTTTCTGTCCTTGTTTGATCTGCCACCACAAGATTTGTAGTAAGTGGGTCACGATTTCGTTCTTTACATTCCACAGAAGCATAAAACGATTTTAAATCAATTGCAATATAAGTTCTATCGACTGATGCACGCGATGTCATAATCGATCTGCACCTCCTGATGCGAATACATTTTATAAAAACAATCCAAAATACGATCCGCAACCATACTTCCATTTACTTCGTCCGTATCCATAAGAATTACCACAATCTGTTTACTGGAATATCTCGTCGATACATCTGACCTGCGTAAGGACGTATAAATTGCTTTCTCCAAGGTCTCCAAAATCAGTTCCATCTCTGTCACATCAATTTCCCGATTATCCGCATTCACCGTAAATAACACGGTTTGAACATCCTTTTCGTTTCTCTTTACAAAACGGCAGATAAAATTATAAACATGATGAAAACTGTCTATATCAAGAAAATATGCACCCTGTCCATCATCTGCACGGCTCATTAAACTGTTAATATACTTCAGGTCAACAATTTTTCCGGCACGGCTTTTTTCCTTCTGTAACTTATCACTGAAAAAATGATATGCGTTTTTTCCGTTCTGCTTCACATAGTATAACGCTTTATCTGCTGAATTGTAAAGTTTATTAAATTCCAACCCATCTTCCGGCGTCTGTGCAATTCCAATAGAAACGGAACACTCAATTTCAAAGCTCAATGCAGCAAATTTCTTTTGAAAATCAGAAATAATATCTGCCGCCCGGCTGCTAAGTTCGCTTTTTTCTGTAACTCCTTTTACAAAAATCATAAACTCATCACCACCAATCCGGCAAAGAATATCCCCCTCCCCTGCAAATTTCTTTAAAGTACCGGCAAACACTTTAAGCGTTTCATCCCCGGCAATGTGACCGTAATTGTCATTAACTGCCTTAAAATTATCCATATCAAGCATAAAGAGAGCACCTTTTTTTTCCTGTGAAATCATTTCATTTACAGCATTCTCTGTATAGGCGCGATTCCAAAGACCGGTTAGGACATCCTGATAAGATTTACTTCTAATATCCGATACTTCACGGGTTTTCTTCTCTAATTTATCTGCAAGGCCACGCCGAAGTTCTTCTAGTTCAAGTGCTCTTCCAATCCTTGACTGCATAACAGTCGGCACAAAAGGTTTTACAATAAACTCAATGGCCCCCTCTTTAAAACAGCGGGTCTCCGTCTCGGTATCATTGTCAGCCGTAAGAAAAATCACGGGAATGTCCTTACCGTTCTCCATCGTCCGAATTTTTCTAAGCAGTTCAAAGCCATCCATTTCCGGCATACTGATATCCAAAAGAATCATGTCACATTCCTCATTTTCCAAATAAGACAATACCTGTGTTCCCCTCACAACAGGGATTACCTTATATTCGCCACTTAACACTTTCCGCGCTGCCGAAAGATTTAGTTTATCATCATCTACAACTAATATTGTTTTCATCTTGCTATCACCTCATACGTTTTATTCATCATCCATCTTTGCAAATAACATTCCAAAGGTACCCGGTCCGCAGTTAATGGCAACCGCCGGAGATGCCTTTTGATAAATAATGTTCTCGATTGCATCTTTTTCTCTTACTTCTTTTGTAATTTCCTTTAACTCATCATTCGTTAGTCCTGCATAGGTAATAAACAGCATCTTTTTATCCATATGAAGCTCTTTATTAAACGTGGAAGTAATGTATTTCTTCCATGCCGTTTTTCTTGTGCCAACATAAATTTTCTTTATTTTCATCCTGCCATTTTTTAGAACAACTACAGGATGGAGCATAAATGCCTGACATAGTTTATGAACCTTTTCCGAAATTTTTCCTGCCTGCATCAGATATCCCGTCTCGCTTACAATAAAACTTGTCTGAATCTGTTTTTTATAAGCCTTAAGTTTCTGCACAATATCCCCGGCTCCCATTCCGCCGGCAACACAAGATAGGGCATACAAAACGATAAGTCCCATACCGCTTGACAATTGTCCGGAATCAATAACCATAACATTATCAAACGCCTTTGACGCTTCCAGCGCATTCGCAAATCCGGGACTAACACTTTCTGCCATGGAAATATAGACAACAGACTGCGCTTTCGTAAGCTGTTCGGCAAAAAACTCTTCGTAATCACTTACTTTTGGTGCCTCCGACTGCGCCATTTCACCACGCTCTTTCATATAGGCAAGGATACCATCTGTCTCCGTTTCCACACCATCTAAAAATTCACCACCCTCTGTTTTCACGCGATAGGGCATTACAGCAGCTAAATTTCCATCTATGAGATAATCCGGTAAATCGGATGTGGTATCCGTCGATATCATAACCGGCACTTTTTTCCTGTGCTCTAAAATCGGAGCCTCTATCATTCCTGCGGTCCCTTCTGTATTGAACTGTCTTACGAGATTTTTGGGAAGAAGTCTTAGAAGTTCTTCCTCCAATTGCACGCCACTGACCGGTTTTAACAAATACCCGTCAAAACCTTCACGAAAATAAAGTGCTTTATTTTCACTTCCGGCATTTGCTGTCAGTGCCACAACCGGCGTATTTTGATTGAAACCACCCGTCTGCGTCCGAATTGCATGCAGACATTCAATACCATCCATTTCCGGCATCAAGTGATCCATAAAAATAACATCATATCTTGTCTGAATACTTTTCTTTAAACACTTTTCTCCGCTTTCTGCCGTATCCACCATAACTTTTGTGTCACGAAGCAATTTTTTTGCCACCATCCGGTTCATTTCATTATCATCTACAATTAAGACGCGTGCCTTTTCCGCCTCAAAACTTTGCTTGTACGATTCTCTTTGATTTGTACCATGTCTGCTCTCCAAATCCAGTTCACCAATCTCTTCATTGCTTACCACTTTTTGTGGAATTGTAATGATAAATGTGGAACCTTTTGTATATACGCTGTTTACGGAAATGTCACCACCCATAAGTTCAACTAACTGCTTCACAATCGAAAGTCCCAGTCCGGTTCCTTCTATATAGCGGTTTTCACTCTCGTCAATGCGTTTAAATGCTTGAAATAAATACGGAATACTTTCTTTTTTAATTCCCATTCCGGTATCCGTCACCGAATAAGAAATTAATGCATTTCCGTTCTCCTGCTCTTTGCACTGAATGGATAAAGTAACAGCCCCCTCTTTTGTATATTTAACCGCATTATTTAATACATTAATGAGAATCTGTTTAATCCTCACTTCATCGCCAAACAGCTGGGATGGCAGCAAAGGGTCCACATTGATATGAAATTTAAGCCCTTTTTCCTTTGCCCGTATCCAAAGCATATTCACAACATCGGATAACATATCTCCTGTTTCGTAAACGGCCGGAACAATCTGCATTTTGCCCGATTCAATTTTTGACATATCCAATATATCATTAATCAGCGTCAAAAGCATCTTGCTTGCCCCCTGAATACTCTTGGCATCGCCGGCTGCTTCATCCGAAATTTCTTCTCGCAAAATCATCTCATTCAGTCCAATAATGGTATTTATCGGTGTCCTGATTTCATGGCTCATACTTGAGAAAAAATGATTCTGCATTCGGTTTAATTCTTCAATTTTCTTTTTTTGCTCCTTTGCAATCTTATTCTCTTTCCGGTACATCGCATTCTGAAATAAAATCATGCTGCACACAAGAACCGTCACTGCTGCCAGTGTAAAAAAGGAATCGACATAGGCTGCCTGAGTCGTGTGTAATTCCATAATTCTGGGATTCCAATAAGCCGTCAGATAACATGCGCCATACAGGCAGAAACTGCTGGCAATCAATATGTATTTTGCCTTCTTCTCAACTACCAGACAGACAAAAACAACGCCAAACATCAGCCAAATCGGGCCGCCTCCATAAATTCCTCCACTTGTCAAAAAGTTAAAAGGAAGCGCAAAATAAATCAGCAAAACGGAAATCAGCACTGCTCCTATTTGAATTTTATGAAAATGGATAGAAAAATACGTTATCGCAACCGCAAGCGCAAATACCACAAGAAGTGAAAGGGTGTTTGCCATACTTTCTCCTAACACAAGACCAACAAGAATTCCCATTGCCAGTCCCATTAAGCCAATCATGACCAGAAGGCGGAACAATCGTTCCTGAAGCCCTAATTCATGATTGTTAAACACTTGTATCAATCGTTTTGGATTCATTCGCATTCACCTCTTTCCACACGTTTGTAAAGCTTCTCTGTTTTATTAAGTGCCCGGTCAAATTCAAAATCCGTGACATCTTGTTTGATATCCTCAATCAATTCTCTCCCCGACAAGTTTGCGCACTTTATATGCTGAAGTTTTTGAATAATTTTTTCTGCGTCATCTATTTCGTAAGCACGCAATTTTTCCATCAAAAGCATTAATTCTTCCAATAATTTTTCGCTATTTATTTGCGTTACGAAAAACTCCTCTTCTTCCAACACAGTACCAAGCAGGCTGCCGATTTCCACAACCGCCGCTGCATACTGGTCTAGAACTTCTTTGTGATTCTTCTCAATGAAATCCCAGTCTTTTTCTTTCGCTGCCATTTCCAAATCTTTTGCCAGATCAGACAAATTCTCAGCTCCTATCATCTTCGCCGTACTCTTTAAGGCGTGCACACGAATCCGATAATCTTCCATATTTTTCTGCTCATAATCCGCTTCTATCATTTGTCTCTTTTTCACCGACTCACTGTGAAACTGCGCTAACAATTCCCTGTAAAACATTTCATCTCCACGGCAGTATTGCAGCCCGGCATTCCTGTCAAAATTCGTTTTCCTCTCGTCCGCTTTTACAGCCTCTTTTTCCTCACTGACATAGGTAATCGACGATTTCGGAAGCACCTTGCAAAGAACTCGTTCCAGTGTCATTGTCTCAATCGGTTTTGAAACAAACTCATCAAAACCTTCCTCCATAAACATTTTCTTTGCTCCACTGACTGCATTTGCCGTAAATGCAACAATAATATATTCCTGACCACTCTCTTTTTGCATTTTACGAAGTTGTTTTAACGTTTCAATACCATCCATTTCCGGCATCATATGATCAAGGAAAATAATATCAAATCTTTCCTTTTCACAAGCCGCAATTGCCTCTTTTCCGCTGATTACAGTTTTTACTATCATCTGATAATTTTCAAAAATCCCCTTTGCAACGGTCAGATTCATCGGCTCATCATCCACAACCAACACCTTAATTCCCGGGCATATCATTTTTCGTTTCTTTCTTTTTGACAAATCACTTTCCTTTTCCTTTAAAATATTTAATACAGACTGTGTACAAAGGGGCTTCCGAATTATTTCTATCCGCTTTTCCTGCGGCAGAATAATATTTTTTCCTGCCACAACAACAATCCGCACTTTTGAATCTGTCATTTCCAAATAATTCTTATTTGCCTGATACTCCTCCTCACCCACAAACAAATGCGTCACCGGTGTCATTTCCAGTAACTGTTCCAATTCGTCCCGGTTCGTAACACGGTGCAATGGGATGTCAAACAGTTTTACCATATGCGCAATCATTTTATTATAATACTCTCTTACTTGAGGCACTTCATATTTTTCCGTCATCAAGAAACATGCAACACACAAGTTTTTATTATCAATAAGCGGCTGTTCCGTATCTTCCCCTGCCACCTGCTGTGGAATACTAACCGCAACCGTAGTTCCCCTGCCCTCTTCACTTTCAATCCGCATAAACCCATTCATCACACGAACCATTCCGTACACAATAGACAAACCTAACCCAAGTCCCCCCACCTTTCGGTTTCTTCCTGTACTTGTTTGGTAGAATCGCTCCGTAATTCTTTCCAATTCATCTTTCGCAATGCCGACACCTGTATCACTTACTTCAATACACAAATTGATTCCATAAGATTTTTTTAATGAAAAAATTCTGACATAAACACCGCCCTCCTGCGTAAATTTCATCGCATTATCCACTAGATGTTTTAAAATCTTTCTTATTTTCCGCTCATCGCCAAAAAGAACCGGTGGAATTTTTGTATCATAGTCAAAAAGCAGTTCGGTCTGTTTTTCTTCTTTTTCCCAATACTCCGAAACCAAATCACTTACAACCAGAGACGGTGTATAATTTTCTTCGCTGAGCCGGATTTTGTTCGTATCAATTTCTGTGTAATCTAAAATATCTTCAATTTGACCAAATAATCGTTTTCCGGCCATTTGTACCGAGGATAACTGCTCTCTTTTTTCTTGCTCTTCTTCTTTTTGCAGCATGACGGTAGAAATACCTGTAACCGCATTAATCGGTGTACGCAATTCATGAGAAACATTGGCAAGAAAATCTTCGACACGGCGATTTGTTTCTTCTAATTTTTCAATTTTTTTATCCGAATAAACACGCTCTGATTTCCGCCTTTTCAATACAAGATTCACAAGATATCCAGATACCAAAACAAGACCAAGATGCAAAAGCGTCCTAGTCACTGTAAGTGCTGTAAGTTCAATGGCATGATTCAGAACAAAAATAAAATCATAGCACATTGTCAAATAATATGTAATCACACAAAGTCTAATAATACTTGATTTTTCCGTTATTGAAAATAGAATCATAATCAGAATCATAAGTGGTGCCAAATCAAACACACTTGTCTGATGAATTCCGTAAAAAAAACAAGATATCATCGTCAATGCAAAATACAGCCACAACCGCATTCCTCCGGAAACCATATCGGTAATATAAATCACCCAGCTTCCAATCAACGCCGTCAGCAAAAGCACAATTGCTCCCACTTCCCAGCCAAGCAAAAGTGATTCTCCCGTCAAAATAAGCGAGAAAAATGTGTACACTAATAACACAATCAGATGGTTCTCCCTCTGCTTTTCCTTTTCATACATAAAATATCCCTTAACCTTCCCTTTAGTATTATCTTTCTTCTCCACCCCATCTTTTTTTCATATATCCATATAGATTATAAACATTTTATGTATTTGTTGTCAATGATAGTGTGAGGCAATTTAGTGGGTTTCCGGTAATCCGGCAGAAAGACTTTGTAATTCGTGGGCGCTCCCGCTAAACAAACGCGTAAGGGTATCGGCATGTAAACTACACATGCC
>OLSF01002699.1_pt1 | contig 13259 bp, 5 predicted proteins | sample 1672301 | NCBI WGS metagenome assembly OLSF01 (sample SAMEA3136669, study PRJEB25190) | human gut metagenome | biome: human gut; feature: human-associated habitat; material: faeces | place: Austria | collected 2013
AGGGCAACGACGACGACCGCCGCCAGTGGCGGAAACAGGGAGGAGTTGTTGGGGCAGCGGCCAGCAGGACACGAGGGCGATGCTTTGCCCGAAGGGGACGCTGGGAGCCGCAACCCGTTAGCCCTTGGCATGTCGGTGGAGTCTGATGGGACTGAAAAAGGCTCTGCTGACCTGAAAGCGGCGGGCCATGCGGCTGAGGGCAACAGCGCGGAAACTGCTGCCATATCGGACAACTTGGCTGTGCAGACGTTTGCAGAAGCGGCGGCCGGTGACAGCCTGACAGGCAAGACCATCAGGCTGTTCACCCCGGAGGCCGGAAACGAGGCAAACCGCGCGGCTTTTGAGGAAGCCTATGGGGTGAAGTTGCCGAGCACGGCTGCGGCTACCCGGCGGATGCTGCGGGAAGTGGCGGAACAGCGCAGCCAGCAGAATGCTGTTGAGAACGCTGGGGAAATGGTGGAAAGTTCGAGAGAAGCGGGCTCACCCTCTCAGTCGGCGCAGAGCGCCGCCAGCTCTCCCGAAGGGCGAGCCCTTGGCATGTTGGGCAGCTCTGAGCTGGACGCTGAAGGCCGTACTGGACGGAAGGCGGCGGAGGACGACGGCATTGTAAATGTTCCTCAGCAGGCGGTCATGCAGGCGGCGACCACGGAAGAAAGTGCTCTGGGTGAAGCAGGCAGCAGCCCGATGCGGGAGACCTACGGCATGGAAGCACCGAGGACGGAGGGCCAGAAGCAGGCCCGGACGGAGCAGGTGCTGCGGAGCTGGAAGGTGGGCGAAAAGGCAGCGCAGGAGATCAGCCGGAAACAGCCGGAAGGCGTGGACAGTGACCGCTATGCGGCGGCAACATCCACTCTGTACCGGCTGGGCCAGATGGAGGACGTGAAGACCTTTGACCAGGCGCTGGAGCTGGCGGGCACCGGCAGCGGCATGGCGGCCAACGTGAACTATGTGCTGGGCAACCTCAAGGGCCGGAACGCGCTGGAGATCGCCTACACCTACGGAAGGGATGCGGCAGAGACCCGGTGGGCCAAGAGCCAGCTGGGCGGTACTCTGACGGAACAGAGCCTGACGGGCAGGGGTGAGACCATCTACAAGGGAACCCTGCGCAACGCGAACGACGCTGGCAGCCAGGTGATCGAGCTGAACGCGGCGGCAACCGGCACCACGGCGGTTCTGAAAAACGTGCTGCAGAACGGTGCGGGACAGGCAGACAGCCGGGTGCGGGCCTATGTGGACACGGAGACGGCCCGGATCTTCTTTGGGGACAGTGCACAGGATACGTTCGGCACGGTGCTGCACGAGGACTACCACTGGTACAACGCACTGGACAGCGAGGGAGCAAAGACTTTGCAGGACCATGCCCTGCTGTATCTGGCCAGGAGCAGCGGCTTTGAGACCGTGGACGAGATGATCCGGGAGAAGATGACCGACTATGCCCAGCAGAATCTGACCTATGAGGAAGCTGCCGAGGAGCTGGTGGGTGATGCCTGGCGGGGCATCTTCTCCACCGAGGCAGACTTCAAGCGCTGGGTAGAGTTCCAGCGCGGGCAGGCCGAGAAGAACAGCGGCAGGGCCGGAACCATCCGCACCGTGATGAACCGGGTGAAGGAGATGCTGGGCGGCATCATCAGCCGGGCCAAGGAAGTGCTGACCCTTGACCCAGACAACCGGGCGGCCCTGAAGGCCCAGCGCCTGGCCGAGAATGAGCGCAGAATTTTGCAGGACGAATACTTTGCCCACGCTGAAAAAGCGATGGACAACCTGCGCAGTGCAAAAGAAAACGCCGCTGCCCCCAAGACAGAGAGCGCGGCGGAAGGACGCAATCTTCGTTTTTCGATCCAGAAGGATGCCGACGGAGAGAGCTACATCAAAATTGATGAAGATATTCTGAACGGTGTACCCCGTGAAGAATGGAAAACTGTGGTGAAACAGGCCATCAAAGAACGGTATCCGAATGGCTTTGAGCGGAACGGCTGGACGATTGAAAACACAAAAGAAAGCCGAAAAGAATTTGTCTGGTCGAAGTATACAAAAGCACTGCAATGGGAAAGCTCCGAGATGTATGCAGACAAAATGCGGATGGCATCGAATTTGGATGAAATCATTCAAACCGCAGATGAAGTCTACAGAGAACCTGCAAATCATAAGAATGCGGAAGCATTCAACCGTGGAAAAATCAAAATTGTGGTTGGGCAGAATGCCTATGAAGCTGATGTTCTGACTGCCTTCAAAGCAAATGACCGGGAGATTTTCTATGATATTGTAGATATAAAATCTACAAATAATAAAACCTCCATGCGTACCCACGTAGAATCCAAAGATTCAAGGAGTAGTCTGCAAGGAGGTTTTACGGAAGCCCCCGGTGGAACCGTCACCGAAACAAAAAATTCCGATGCCAGCAGATTGCCGGAAGTTTCCAGAGAAAGCAGCCTTACCACGGTACTCAAAACCGAGCAGGGCGATGAAGCCCCTAAGCTACTTTCTAAAAACAGTATAGCACAAGAAAATGCCGAAAGCAAGGGAAACAGCGAACCTGTGAAGAAATCGGTGCGGTTCCAGCTGAGTGCTCCGGTGGAGGTGGACCAGAACAAAGACCTTGTGGCCGTGCACAACCTGACCGCCGAAAACCTGCAGGAAGCGCTGGAGCTGGGCGGGATGCCCTCGCCGTCGATTGCGGTGGTGAAAGCCCAGGAAGGTCACACCAAGTATGGCCCCATCTCACTGGTGTTCAACTCCGATACCATTGACCCCATGGTGAACCGGGCAAACCGTATCTATGGTTCGGATGCCTGGACACCAACCCGGCCCAATGTGGAGTACAAGGTGAAACCGGATAAGGCCAGAGCACTGAACGCTGAACTGGCCGAACTGAGCCGGAAAACGGCAGGCGGCGAGTTTGCGCGGAGCAATGCCATCACCGGAATCATGGACATGGAAGCATCCGATAAGAGCCCGAAACAGCTGGCAGAGAAGCTGGCCCAGAATCCCAGCGTGAAGGCCGCATATCTGGCTGACATCGGGGAGACAGTGGATGTTGCCATGAAGCAGGAGGAACGGTTTACTGCTTCACAGGTGCGGAGAAGCGAAAAGACAATTGAAGCAGTGGGCGGTGAAGAAGCGCTGCGGAACATCATTGAGACCGACCGGGCCAATGATAACCATGATCTAGCCCATACCGTGCTGGAAAAGGTGCGGGAAGCAGAAAAGGCCTGGGCGATGGAAGAGTTCGGGTGGAGCGAAGAAAAGGCTCAGAAAAAGGCCGAGAGAGTAATCCCCCCGAAGTTGCTGATACTGCTGAATAACGCTTATGATTACATGGTGACAGAGGACAAAGGCGGAAAACTGGTGCGAGATACCGATGCCATGCTGAAGGAAGTGCAAGAGAAAGCACCAGATCAGGATGTGGAGGAATGGATCCTGCCGAAGGTGGAGAAGATTCTGGGTGAGAAGGGAATCTACAACGGAAAAGAAGTTTACACCCGGAACGGCAACCGGCGCAGTTTTGCCCAGCTGCACAACAGCTACACGCTGGAAAACCTTGTGGCTGCTATGAATGCTCAGAATGCACGAGGGCAGGGTACATGGGGCCTTTCGGCCAGCACCCTGATGAGCACGGCCACGGCGGAGTACCAGAACCTGGACGAAGTGCGGGCGGACAAGGGCCGCTTGCAGCAGATGCCGGAAGAAGAGTACAAGGCGCTGCTGGAAAAGGCAGATGACCAGATCAGCGATATCCTTGATAAGCTGCGGAGAGAGACTACGCCCCACGCAGACAACAGCTTTGAAGAGCGGGAAATCCTGGGCGGCATCCTGATGCAGGCCGCACAGGGAAAACAGACGGCGGCAGCCATTGGAAAGGCCTTTGCAAAAGAGGGGTATACCATTGGCAAGGACACGGCCCAGATGATCCTGAACCTGTACAAGAACGTGGCTGCTATTCCCACCGGGTACTTTGAAGCGAAGCCACAGCGGGCCGTGGGCTTTGATGAGGTGCGGGCGGCGATCCTGCCCGACAACACCAGCAGCACCCTGATCGACAGCCTGAAAGAGACCGGCATTGACGTGAAGCTCTACAAAGCAGGGGACGATGCCCAGCGCACGGCCCTGCTGAACAAGGTGCCGAACGTCCGTTTCCAGCTGGCCGAACAGGCGGAACGTGACGCGCGGAAGAACACCCAGCGGCAGGCAAGCCGGGCCATTGCGGACAACAGCGCGGCGATGGAAACGCTGGCCCAGATGATGGGTGTGACCCACGGTGTGCGGATCAGCCAGGATTCCATTGACGGGCTGGCGGTGCGGTGGACAAAGGCCAACGGCAGCAGGGCCGACCGGACGAAGATTGCCGGAGAGACCCGGGCGCTGGTGGAGTACATGACGGCGGACGGGGCCAGCATGAGCAAGGCCAGCGCGCTGTCTGAGACCATTGCGGATGAGATTCTGAGCGGGGCGACCTACCGGAACACCGAGCTGTGGGACGAGTACCCGGAATACCACGACCTGAGCTACACGGTGAACAAGGACGGCCCGGCCAAGGCGGAGCTGGTGAAGCGGTACGGGACGTGGAGCGAAGCGGTGGCCGAGGCCCGGAAGCACGGCGTGAAGCTGCGGCAGGCAGAGGGTGTGCGGGACGGCAACCCGGCGGAAGTGTATGAAGCCATCGTCAATGACACCCGGGCCATGGGCGGCACCAAGGAAGGCGCAGCGGAATTGTTCCGGGGCGCGGCCAAGGCAGCGGGCGTGGACGGCGCGGCCAGCATGGAGAGCACCGAGTGGCTGGATGTGCTGATGAACGTGCACGATGCCATCAAGCCCAGGATGATGAGCCGCTTTGCAGATGCTGCCGAGTACGAGGATGCCAAAGTGGAGCTGGCCGATCGGATGCTGGGTGATATCCTGAACGTGCCTGAGATGACCGATGCACAGGCCATCTTTGACGGGTTCCAGCGCTGGCAGCGTCAGGCTGTGGCTGCTGCCGTGGGCGAGGAGAACGCGGAGCAGGCGCTGAAGGACCTGCGGAAGGCGCAGAAGAAGCAGAACCGGGAGTTCAACCGGAGGATGTATGAGAACAGCCGGAACGGAAGCAGGGATGAAGCACTGCGGCAGTGGACAGAACAGCAGAAGCGGAATGAAAAAGCAGAAAAGCTGCTGGATCAGAATCTGGATACGCTGGGGCTGGACATCACCAACTACGGCGACATGGCCGAAAAGCTGGACGTGCTGAAGGAAGCCTACGAACGGGAGTGGAAGGCCGAAAAGAAGCGGCTGAAGGAAGAACGCCAGCAGATGCTGGACGAGATCCGGCTGGAAAACAAACAGTTGAAGCGGGAGAACTGGAACCTTTCTCACCAGGTGGCAGGAGAACAGCGCCGGGCTGATCGGGCTGAGTGGCAGCTGATCCATCAGGAAAACGAACTGCTGGAATGGGAGCAGGAAAACCAGCGCAAAGCTCAGGAGTGGCAGGAAAAGCAGGCGGAACGAAACGCAATCGCCATCACTGCAGCCCAGCAGCAGCGGGACGAGGACATTGCCATTGCCAAGAAGCTGGCTGAGAAGCGAGTACAGAAAGCCCGGGACGGCCGGCAGAAGGACGAGCTGCGGCGGGGCATCCGGGCCAATGCTGCCCAGCTGAACCAGATGATCCTGCGGCCCAGCAAGGACCGGTATGTGCAGCCCCACCTGATCCAGCAGGCGGCAGAGGTGGCAAAGCTGGCGGATATGACACTGCTGAACGACCACGCCGTGGCCCGGCTGACGGCCCTGCGCACCAGCATCATGCAGTCGATGGGAGCCGAGAACAGCTCCAACGGCATCAGCGAGGACTGGAAGCTGAGCAAGGTGCCGGAGCTCATCGACGCGCTGCAGGCTGACCTGAATGCCAGCAAGCAGGCCCAGCTTGACCGGCTGAACCAGCAGCTGACAGAGGCCGAGGCACTGCCGGACAGCGAAAAGGCCGAGATGATGCGTGACCGGCTGAGAAAGCGAATCCGGGAGACAGAGAACCGCACCTATCTGCCCATGACGGTGGACCAGATGCGGATGCTGAAAGCCATTACGACCAGCACCCTGCACGTGATCCGGACGGCAAACAAGACCCTGAGCTTGCAGAAAGCCGAAGCGGTGGACAAGATCGCCAACGAGGCGGCTGCAGAGGTGCGCCAGAGCAAGGGCAACGATGGAAAGCTGCGGAGCGCCCTGACCAGGTACAACCTGGATATGCTGGGCGGTACCCGTGTGTTTCGGATGCTGGGCGGCTACGCAAAGAACAGCCAGATGGAGAAGCTGGGCACCATGCTGAATGACGGCCAGCGGGAACAGACCCGGATCACTGTGGAGGGAACGAAGCTCTTTGACAATGTGACGGGCAAGGCGAACCTGAGACAGATGGAAAAATTCGCCGGTCCGGGCGCGGAGCTGGTGGACATTGGCCTGAAGGACAGCAAGGGTCGGGCTGCACCGTTGACCCACGCCCAGCTGTGCAGCCTGTACATGCACCTGCAGAACGCCGACAGCCGGGAGCACCTGCTGAACGGTGGCCTGACGATCCCGGATGCGGAGGAGTACAACAGGGGCGACATTGAGAAGGCTTACCAGAAGGGCCAGACCGTGAAGATCGGGATGCTGACGGACAGAACGGGAAACCCCATGGCCGACACCGTGATCCAGGCCGTAGAGAAGGCCATGACCGACTACGACCGGGCCTGGTGCGAGGACATGAAGAATTTCTTCGGCAGCTACACCACGAACCTGATCAACGAGACAAGCATGAAGCTGCTGGGTTACCAGCGGGCCACCGTGAAAAACTATTACCCCATTGCGGTGGACAAGACGGCGCTGGCAACCCAGATCGAGGGCGTGAAACTGGATGCCACCATTGAGGGCCGGGGCTTCCTGAAGAACCGTGTCAAGAGCCAGATGCCCATCCTGCTGGAGGAGTGCAGCAGCGTGGTGCAGCGGAGTTTGCGGGACACGGCAGCCTACGCCGGACTGGCGGCACCCATCCGGGATGTGCAGAAGGTGCTGAACAGTGGCATTGAGACCGAGGACGGTATCAAGATGCTGAAAAATGGTATCCTGAAAGAGCAGTGGGGCCAGAGCGCGACGAACTACATCGATGACCTGCTGACCGACCTGCAGACCACGCAAAGAAAGCGCTCGACCACAATGACCAAAGTGCTGGACAGGTTGCGCGGCAACTATGCGGGCGCGATCCTGACGCTGAACCCTGGTGTGGCCATTGCCCAGGCGGCATCTCTGCCAACGGCGGGCGCAGTACTGGGTGCGGATACCATGGCGGCGGTGGTGCCGTTTGTGAAGAACCTCTCCGGCAAGCAGCGGGCAGCGCTGGAACAGGAAATTGCCCAGCATGGGGATGTGCTGCTGCAATACCGACTGCGGGGAAGCCAGCGCGGTGAACTGGCCAGCATTGGCGTGAGCCAGGGCGCGGCAGAAAAGGCCATGGACAAGCTGCCCAAGTGGGTGACCGGCTGGATCAACAGCATGGACGAGATCACGGTGGCGGCACTGTGGGAAGGATCCAAGCGGTATGTGGAGCACCATACCAATGAGTTTGCAGAGGGTGCAGCCACGAAAGGCAGCGAAGCCTACTGGGAAGCCGTGAACAAGATGTATCAGCGGGTCATTGAGGAGACCCAGCCCAACTACACCACCATGCAGCGTGCGGGAATCCAGCGCAACCCGGATCAGATGACCAAGACCCTGACCATGTTCACGACCCAGCGTTTCCAGAACTACGGCATTCTGGCAGATGCGGTGATGGACTACAACGCCCAGAAAGCACGAGACAAGGCTGCACACAGCAGCGAGACAGCAGAAGAAGTGAAGCGGGCCGGAAAGAACCTGAACCGGGCCATTGTGAGCCAGATCACCCAGACTGCTGTGTTTGCGCTGATGAAGATCGGTGCGGACTTCCTGCTGCACCGGTGGGACAGAGAGCAGGACGAGAACGGAGATGTGACCGCGGCCAGCGTTAGCAAGCGATTCCTGAATCTGTACACGGAAAGCTTTGCGGGCAACTTCCTGTATGGCAGCGAGCTGTACAGCGCTGTGGGAAATGCAGTGAACGGTACGGATTACGATGTGGTGAGTGCAACCAACATCAGCGCTGTGAATGATCTTTTTGCAGCAGTAACGAAGTTTTCCAGCCTTGTCCGGCAGGACACCGGTGACATGACGGAGGAACAGCTGGAAGCGTATCACCAGAAACTGCGAAAGACAGGCGTGAACCTGATGCAGTACGGGTTTGAAATTGCGGGTGTGCCTATGGGGAACGCCCGGAAAATGCTGGATGCATTTGATGCCTATGTGGATGATGCACGAGGCATTGCAAGCGGAAGCGGCTTTTCGTTCAGCTCGACCCCGACGAGCGCCACCGGGCAGTATGATCGGCTGTACAACGCCATTGCCGAGGGGGACACGGACAACGCCAGCGGTGCTATGGCGAAGCTGGAAGCCATGGGCAAAGACGAAAAGACCATTGCCAGCCAGCTGAAGAACCGGCTGAAGAAATACAGCCCGGAAGTAGAGCAGGCGGCCAGGGCCCGGAACGAGGGTAAAGACAGCCAGCGCCAGGAGCTGACAAAGCAGCTTGTGCGGGATATGTACGAGACCCTGGGCATCCGGGAGGGGGTCAAAGCTGACGCGAAAAAACGGGCGTGGGTGATTGACCTTGTGACCGAAGCCATTGAAAGCAAGGCCGAGGAGCTGTACAAGGGCGGCACCGAGGGCAGCGTGTACGATGACCTGACTGAAGCGGTGGACACCGGCAGGGCCAGCGACGTGCAGGACGAGATCCGGCGGCTGCGGACGGCGAGCAAAGCGGACAGCCAGATCAAGAGCAAGATCACCGATGCGGTGAAAGAGGAGTATCTGGCGGGAAACGACCACGACCGGGAACAGCTGGAACAGATGCTGCTGAAGCTGGAAAAGGCCGACGGCAGCCAGATGTACGAGGAGAAGAACTTTGCCCAGTGGGTGAAGGACGCGGCAAAAAAGGAGGAACAGGCAAAAAACAGCAAGGATGAGTGGGCAGGGGTGAGGTGAAACCCTCTCAGTGCGCAACCCGCCAAAGGCGGAGTTGCTTACAGCTCCACCGAGGGGGGAGACCTGCTTAGAAGAAATGGAGACCGTTCGGGGTGAACGGCCTCCCTTTTGTATGTCCGGGGTAGTTGCACCCGGCGGGGCGTGATAGGATAGGGTCAGGAAGGGCGCACAAATCTGAAATCAAACCTCTGGCGAAATCGAGGAGTGCGCCCGATTGGTGAAGGGAGTGAAACTGTGAGCCAACTGGATATCAAGATCAGAAAGCTGCAGGACAACGGTTCGACGTTCCGGGCAAACATTGAGACGCTGTATCTGGGCGGTGTGCGGAGCGCCAAGGTGGACGAGCTTCGCTTTGAGCTGCCGGAAGAGTGGAAGAACTGCACCGTGACCCTGCATGTGCAGCGCCTGAGCGGCACAAAGCCGGACCCGCAGATCCTGGACGAGAACAACAGCGCACTGGTAGACCGGCGCTGGACACTGGAAAAAGAGGGCACCTGGATGCTGCTGGCCATCAACGACAGCGGCTACATTGCCATGACCAAGCCCGGCAAGTACACCTGCTATGACACCATCGACACCGACACGACCACCGAGAACATTACGCCGAGCATCTATGAGCAGTTCGTGGCCGAGGTGACGAAGTACGCCAAGCAGGCGCTGGAGAGCATGAACGCGGCCAAGACCAGTGAGGAAGCAGCGGCCAAATCTGCTAAAGAAGCAGCGAACTCTGCCGCCAGCATGGAAGAAAGCGTGCGGGTGAGCGGGGAAAATGCCAAAAAGGCTGCAAACAGTGCTGCTGCGGCAAAGAAAAGTGAGGAAGCGGCAGCAAAGAGCGCAGAGGCATCTGAGAACAGCGCTAAGAAAAGCGCCGAGAGTGAGAGTGCATCCAAGGATAGTGCGGGAAAGGCAAAGGACAGTGAAGAGGCGGCGAAAAAGAGCGAGGACGCAGCAGCCCTGAGCGAGATCAACGCCGCCGCCAGCGAGAAGGCAGCCAAGACCAGTGAGATCGCCGCCAAGCGGGCCCTGCAGGACACGGAGACGGAGCACACCGCCGCCTTGCAGAACATCACACAGGCCCGCACCGCGGCCCTGAACGACGTAGCGGCCTCCACCAAGACGGCCACCGCTGCGGCAAACACCGCCACCCAGCAGGCCACCGCCGCTGCGGGGAGCGCTTCCACCGCCGCCACCAAGGCCGGGGAGGCAGAGAAGAGCAAGACGGCAGCGGCTACCTCTGCTACCAATGCAAAAGCCAGTGAGGAGGCATCCAAGAACTGGGCGGATGAAGCTAAAAAGGCGGCAAACACCGACCCGACCGTCTCCATCAAAGGGGCCCCCGCCGATGCGGCGGCGGTAAGAAAGCTGATCGAAGAATCCCTTGCCGCTCAGCGTGCGGAGGATTACGCCAGAATCAAATTCTGGGCCAGCAACGACCCCACCAGCCCGGCAAGCTTTATCGGCGGCACATGGGAGCGTGTCGAGGGCGAGTTTATCATGGGCGCTTCCAGTGCCTACCCTGTGGGCACCACCGGCGGCAGCGCCACCCACACCCAGACTGTGGCCGAGATGCCCAGCCATAACCATAGCGGTTCTACTGGAAGTGCAGGCTCCCACAGCCATAGCGCATGGACTGGTGGAGCAGGTGGGCATAGTCATACAGTGAGTGCAGCAACGGCAACTAACATTGTAGCATTTCCGGGTGGCACGGGCACCAATGAGAATGGACAAACCGCGAAAAGCAGTTCCCCGACCACCTCTTGGGTGGGCGACCATACCCACGGCGTTGGTATGAACGAAGCCGGTGCACACACCCATACCGTAAGCATTGGCAACACCGGCAGCGGGCAGGCAATGAGCATCCTGAACCCCTACTATGCCCTGTACATCTGGGTGCGGGTGGATGATGCCGCGTGAAAGGAGTAACCATGAAAATCATTGATGAAAACGGTGCAGTGCTGACCACTGAGCCGGATCTGGAAGCGGGCTATCTGGTGGAAGATGTGGAGGTTATCCACCATGATGCCGTAGAGGGCACAGCTCCGCAGTGGCACAGAGAGACCGCAAAGCTGCCGGACGGCTCTCTCGCCATCTACTACCGGGATGGTAAAGAGATTGGCCGGGACATGGTAAAGGTCATCGATGTGCCCGGCGTTGACCCTCAGCCCGCCTGGGATGAGGAAGTGCCGGTGATGCGGTACATCCGCTACACCACCGAAGAGCTGGCTGAACAGGCTGAAGCCAAGAAAAAGGCAGAAGAAGCCGCTGCCGCCGAAGCGAAGAAAAAGGCAGAGCTGGAAACCGTGCCGGGCCGCATGGACGCTCTGGAAGAGGCAAACGACGACATTGTGCTTATGATGGCCGATTTGATTGGAGGTTAAAACTATGAAAACGCTGAACAACCTGAAACTCCGCATCATGGTGCGGGCATTCCGTATCCGGCTGAACAACGGCGAAGCCTTTGAGGCAATCGCGGCGGATTACCCCGCCCTGACCGCAGATGACCTGGAAGCTATCCACGTCCAGCTGACCGAGAAGGAGGCGCAGAGCAATGCCCAGAACAATACTTGACGTGAGCAAATGGCAGGGCCGCATTGACTGGGACAAGGTCAAGACAAGCGGCCTTGTCTCCGGTGTGATGATCCGGGCCATGGGCAACAGCAAAGAGGGAAAACCCAGCAAACCCTACATCGACCACTACTTTGCCCGCAACTATGCCGAGTGCACCCGGCTGGGCATCCCGGTGGGCGTGTACGGCTACTTCAAGGCCACCACCAAGGCACAGGCCGACAGGGAGCTGGCCCTGTTCAAGCAGGCGCTGGGCGGCAGAGCCTTCCAGCTGCCGGTGGCTGTGGACATCGAGGACAAGCTCCAGGCGGCCCTGAGCAAGTCCGCCCTGACCGACATCGTGACCCACTGCCTGAGCGTGGTGGAAAGCTGGGGCGTGTACGCCATGCTCTACACCGGCCTGAACTTCGGGCAGACCAACCTTTACATGGGCGGCGCGGCCCTCAAGCCCTACGACGTATGGCTGGCAGCCTATCGCACCAAGAAGCCCACCCCCGGCTGGCTCTTCGGGATGTGGCAGTACACCAGCAGCGGCAAGATTCCCGGCATCGCCAAGGGCGCAGACCTGAGCGTGGCCTACAAGGACTATGCTGCCATCATCCAGCGCAAGGGGCTGGGCAAAGTGAAAGGAGAATGACAATGAAAAATGAGATTTGTGCGGCCATCGGCATTGTGGGTGGGGCCATTGCCAGCCTGCTGGGCGGCTGGGACACGGCGCTGCAGACGCTTATCATCTTTATGGCGATCGACTACATCACCGGCCTGATCGTGGCGGGGGTGTTCCACACCAGTCCCAAGACCAAAACTGGCACCCTTGAGAGCCGGGCAGGCTGGAAGGGCTTGTGCCGCAAGGGTGTGAGCCTGCTGGTGGTACTGGTGGCCTGCAGGCTGGATGCTGTCATCGGGTCGAACTTTATTCGGGACACCGTTGTCATTGCGTTTGTATGCAATGAGACTATCAGTATCGTGGAGAATGCCGGACTGATGGGTGTGCCCATCCCGGCGGCGCTGACTCGTGCTGTGGACGTGCTGAAGCAGCGGGCGGAAGAAAAGAACGGCAGCTGACAACGGCCCCGGGGAGCCTGATGGTTCCTCGGGGCTGAATTTGCGTTTTCGACTTCTTTCGACAAAAGGCGTAGCATGATGGGCGAAAGGATGTGTTAGAATGACTGATACACAATTTGACCACTTGCTGCGCCCTCTGGGTATCATTCGCACAAAGAATGATTATTATACTCTCCGGCAGTGTATGACGCTGATTTGCACCAGGCCTGACCGGTTGCGAGCCTTGCAGAAGGAAGTTTATCTGCCTGTGGCGGAAGCTTCTGGTCATGCTTGGAGGGCTGTGGAGAGCGCTGTTCGCAGGACGGCAAAGTTGGCATGGAAAACTGACCTGGAAAAAGTGCAGGTGTTGGCGGGATACCCGCTGGATCATCGGCCAACGGCGGGACAGTTTTTGGAGATGCTGTATAATGCAGCGGATACTATGTACGAGAAAAAGTAAGGTTTGAAAGAAGCATATAGAAAGAATTGGTGGTGGCGTAGAGAGTAAAATTGTTCGAGTGAGGATGCGTCAGGTGGACCATAAATCCAACGATTTCACGTTAGAAATCGTTGGATTTTTTTGTTTATAG
>OLSF01002701.1_pt1 | contig 13257 bp, 9 predicted proteins | sample 1672301 | NCBI WGS metagenome assembly OLSF01 (sample SAMEA3136669, study PRJEB25190) | human gut metagenome | biome: human gut; feature: human-associated habitat; material: faeces | place: Austria | collected 2013
GATGCTGCACCGTCGCAGAGTAAAACAACAAAATATGAACATGTTCTGCCAAAACTTGCAATGATCGAAGACGATGAAAACGTGGAAGGACTTCTGATTCTTTTGAATACGGTTGGCGGTGATGTGGAGGCAGGACTTGCCATTGCAGAGATGATCGCATCTTTAAGTATTCCGACGGTATCGTTGGTACTTGGTGGCGGGCATTCGATCGGAGTACCGATGGCAGTGTCGGCAGATTATTCTTTTGCGGTTCCAAGTGCAACGATGGTAATCCATCCGGTGCGTTCCAGCGGAATGTTTATCGGAGTGGCCCAGACCTATCGGAATATGGAAAAGATCCAGGACCGTATCACAGGCTTTATTGCGGCACATTCCAGAGCTTCGCAGGAACGACTGGAAGAACTGATGCTGGATACCAGTCAGCTGGTCAAAGATGTCGGAACGCTTCTGGAAGGTGAGGAGGCAGTAAAAGAAGGGCTGATTGATGAGATTGGAGGAATCCGTGAGGCACTTGCAAAACTGCATGAGATGATTGACGCGAAAAATAATAAAATATAAAAAATTGTGAAAAAAAAGACATTTTTATGCATCTTTATAAATGTTTTCCTTGTCATATAGCAGATTTTAGCGTATTATTATTAGAGGATTGAGTGAAAATATGCTAGGAGGGAAACAATGTATAAGATTTTAAAAGCTGAAACACTGGCAGCTAAGATCCATCTTATGGTTGTACACGCACCGCGTGTTGCAAGCCATTGTCAGCCAGGACAATTTATTATCGTTAAGTTAGATGAGAAGGGTGAGAGAATCCCTCTTACTATCTGTGATTATGATCGTGAAGAAGGTACGATCACAATCGTATTCCAGGAGATTGGTGTATCTACCATCAAGATGGCAGAATTAAAAGCAGGAGATGCATTCCGCGATTTCGTAGGACCTCTTGGATGTCCTTCTGAATTTGTTGAGGAAGATATCGAAGAATTAAAGAAAAAGAAAATGGTATTTGTTGCCGGCGGTGTTGGTACAGCCCCTGTTTACCCACAGGTAAAATGGCTCCATGAACATGGAATCACAGCAGATGTTATTCTTGGTGCAAAAACTAAGGATATGGTTATCCTTGAGAAAGAACTGGGAGAAGTTTCCAATCTTTATGTTACTACAGATGACGGTTCCTATGGCCGTGCAGGTATGGTTACCAAGACTCTTGAGGATCTGGTAACAAACGAAGGCAAACATTACGATGTCTGTGTAGCGATCGGACCGATGATCATGATGAAATTTGTCTGTCTTCTTACCAAGAAGCTTGGCATTCATACAATTGTCAGCATGAACCCGATCATGGTTGACGGAACAGGTATGTGTGGCGCATGCCGTCTTCAGGTTGGCGATGAGATTAAGTTTGCATGTGTAGACGGACCGGAATTCGACGGACATCTCGTTGATTTCGACCAGGCTATGAAGAGAAGCCAGATGTATAAGACTGAAGAGGGACGTGCATTACTGAAACTTCAGGAAGGTGATACCCATCATGGCGGATGTGGACATTGTGGAGGTGACAAGTAATGGCAGATGCAAAGATGTTAAAGAAAGTTCCTGTAAGAGAACAGGATCCAAAGGTGCGTGCAACAAACTTTGAAGAAGTTTGTCTTGGATACAATCAGGAAGAAGCAATGGAAGAAGCACAGAGATGCTTAGGCTGTAAGAAACCGAAATGTGTGGAAGGCTGTCCTGTATCCATTAATATTCCTGGATTTATTGAAGAGATTAAAGAGGGAAAGATCGAAGAAGCATACAAAGTGATCGGATTATCCTCCGCACTTCCGGCTATCTGTGGACGTGTATGTCCTCAGGAATCTCAGTGTGAAGGACAGTGTATCCGTGGTAAGAAGGGTGAAGCTGTTTCTATCGGTAAACTGGAAAGATTCGTTGCTGACTATGCTCTGGAACATGATATTAAACCAGTCGGAGCAGAAGTTAAGAACGGACATAAAGTTGCTGTTATCGGTTCTGGTCCGTCCGGACTTACCTGCGCAGGTGATCTTGCAAAGGCCGGATATGATGTAACCGTATTTGAAGCTCTTCATGAACTTGGTGGAGTTCTTGTTTATGGTATTCCGGAATTCCGTCTTCCAAAAGCAATTGTGCAGAAGGAAATTGATAACCTAAAAGCAATCGGTGTTGATGTAGAAACCAATATGGTAATTGGTAAAGTATTAACCATCGATGAAATTTTCGAAATGGGTAACGAAGCAATCTTCGTTGGTTCCGGTGCAGGACTTCCTCGTTTTATGAACATCCCAGGTGAAAGTTTGAAGGGTGTTTATTCTGCAAACGAATTCCTGACTCGTATTAACTTAATGAAAGCTTACCGCGATGGAAGCAAAACACCAATCCAGCACGCAAAGAAAGTTGCTGTTGTCGGTGGCGGTAACGTAGCTATGGATGCAGCCCGCAGTGCAAAACGTCTTGGTGCAGAAGAAGTTTACATTGTATACCGCCGTGGTATGGAAGAACTTCCTGCCCGTAAAGAAGAAGTTGAGCATGCAGAAGAAGAGGGAATCATCTTTAAGACATTAAATAACCCGGTTGAAATCCTTGGCAATGACGAGGGTATGGTATGTGGCATGAAATGTGTTGAGATGGAACTTGGCGAACCGGATGAAAGCGGACGCCGCCGTCCGGTTGAAAAACCTGACAGCGAATTTGTTCTTGATGTTGACAGCGTAATCATGTCCATTGGTACAAGTCCAAACCCATTGATTCGCTCCACAACTCCTGGTCTGGAAGCAAATAACCGCGGATGCTTAATCACAAAGGATGAATCCGGTTTAACAACCCGTGATAATGTATACGCCGGTGGTGACGCCGTAACAGGTGCCGCAACCGTAATCCTTGCCATGGGTGCAGGAAAAGCTGCCGCTAAGGCAATTGATGAGGCGTTGAGAGGGTAAATAATATTTTCTCAAAATATTCAAAAAAAGGATTGACAATTGCCTCATTTGCATATAGTATGAAAGTGTAACAAAGGTTACATGTTAATAACGCTCTAGGTTGTACGCCTCTCATAATAGGAGATAGGCCGACCCCTAGAGCTTTTCATTTACTATTATAAGGAGAAATATATGAAAACAGCTATTTTAGTAGATGGAGGATTCTATACAAGACGTGCCCAAAAAGTATTCGGTGACATATCCGCAAAAGACCGGGCAACTGAACTTGTAAATTACTGCAAAAGACATTTAAATTCACATGGTGAAAATAATGACTTGTATAGAATATTCTATTATGATTGTCCTCCAACTTCGAAACGAATTTATCACCCTTTTCTGCAAAAACAGGTAGACTTTTCCAAAACAGAACTTTATACATGGATGAGCGATTTTTTGAATGAATTAAAGAAAAAACGAAAATTAGCCGTTCGCTTAGGAAAATTAGCAGAAGAACAGGCCTATTATACAATACGACCTAATATTGTAAAAAAACTTTGTAATGGAAGTTTGACATTTGCCGACTTAACAGAAGCCGATTTTTGTGTTGAAATAGATCAAAAAGGGGTAGATATGAAAATTGGATTGGATATTGCCTCGCTCGCTTACAAAAAACAGGTAGAACAGATTATCCTTATATCTGGAGACAGCGATTTTGTATCTGCCGCAAAACTAGCACGTCGTGAGGGGATTGATTTTATTCTGGATCCACTCGGTGCACCAATCAAACCTGATTTATTTGAACATATCGACGGACTTCGCACCTGCGACAAGGCCTACACACAAAACGTGACGGCTATACACAAAAAATAGGGTTGCTACCTTTTCCTAACATTATCAACTCCACCCGCTCCCAGTCCTAACAGACACCAGAACACCGGCGCTGTTACTACCATAGAATCATTAAACATCCCGGCAAAGAGATATCCTAATACAGAAATCAAAATTGCCCGTATAAAATACTCCTTTTGCGTATGGCACTTTCCTTTGGCTGCCGCAAAGCCACGCTTTAAAAAAATCACAAAAAATGCAAGCATCAGAACAAGTGAGAGGCACCCTGTCTCAATTCCCATCTGAAGATAATAATTATGTGGCTTCTTATAATAAGTTGTCAACAAATCATACTGATATCTGGCAACATAATCATTATGCGGGAACACAAAACCAAACTGGTCGGGCCCCGCGCCAAGCAGCACATAATCTTTTAACAGCGGTATCGTTCTTGACCACACAAAACCACGAAGCGATGCCACCTCGTTCATCCACGATGGCAGTGCCGTTTTGGCGTGAATACACAAATCCCATTTCCCGTTTGCATTGAGATAATAATACTTCCCATCCCCACGCTGATTGGTAAACCGCCAGACACTCTTTTTGTACTTCATTTCATAGCCATAAACGGTCTTTTCACCGTCCGCAAATGCTTTCTTTTCAAATGAAAATGCTTTCCACTTTCTATCCGGTGTCTTTTTAAGTGTGATATTTTCACCGCTTCCCTCTATGACAAAAGAATAATTTTTCTTTTTATAGCGGATTTTCACATGGTTATCCTTCGTTTCAATATAAGATAACTTTTTACTTCCTTTGGTAGAAAAGCGAACCTGCTGCCATTTTCCAAAAATATCCCCTGTGATGTACCAGTTGCAGAAAAATAAAATTGCAAGCACAGAAACCAAGACGCAGAGAATTGTCCTTTTGTACTGACAGACTTTGTTCCGATATTTTACGCCGCCAATACAAAACGAAACCAGTACCGCAAGCGTGCCGGTCCGCGACTGTGAACCAAAAAGGCAGAAGATTAGCAGATAAAAAAGCACGAACCAAAAGGTTCTCTCCCGCTTTTTCCCTGCCTCGTGAAAATAAACAATCATTGCCACCGTCACCGGCAGAAGAAGCGATACATAGCTCCCCACATAGTTCCAATGGTACAAAGTTAAATATATAAAATGCGAAACTCTCGCCTTTCTCCCACCTAGAAACTCTTTCACAAAGCCCATTGACAATAAATCAAATCCAAAGAACTGCGAAATACCAATCACGCCAAGGATTCCAATTGAGACGCCAAGTATTTTTATCAGTATGGAAATATTTTCTGTTTTTTTCACCCAAAAAAACTGTAAAAGAACACAACCAGATACGAAAGTATTACGAAAAAACTCTGCATATTGCCGGTCATCCCCCGCACACTCAGAAAAGGATGATTTGCATGCAGAGAAGATGCAATTGCAAAACCACCATATAATATAGGTAGAAGAAGATATTTTGGCATCTCGTGAATCTGCCGCCAAAAGCGCATACGAGCCAAAATCACAATCATAAAAAGGCAGCAAAAAAACAGGACAAACAATTTACCATACAAAAAGAAATCTGACTCAACCGCATTTGTGGGAAGCCACGGTTCATTCTCTGTGTATGTTTTACTGTTTATCCTGCCTACAACAAGGGGCAGAAACGCAAGCACCAAAGCAATTGGTGCTAACGTTATCCATTTGTCCCATTTTTTCATCATATTCCTTACTGTGCAGCTTCAGTAGCTCCTTCTTCAACAGCTCCGTCAGTCTGAGTCTGAGCGTCTTCTTGTCTTTGTCATATGCCATGGACATGTAAACTTCATCTTTACCTTCCATTTTAACTTCAATTCCGTCAGAACGTCTCTCATAATCAAATTTTGTCTCACCGTTTGCAGTTACCATTGTCATTTTATCATCTTCTGTAATATTTACATTTACAGTTGCCTGACTAGGATCAACGCCAAGTGATGCTGCATATTCATCAATCGTCATACCATTGATTGTCTTTGCTGTCCAATCACCTTTGATGTCGTCATAAGAAATACCACATCCTGCCAAACTTAACATCATTACAAATACTAATACTGCTGATACAATCTTTTTCATTTTCTAAATCCTCCAAATTTTAATTTTTTTATAAAATATTGTTATTTACTTTCATTTGCCACAACAAGCATAATTCCTTTTGTAATCGTATCGGAATAAAGATTTGTTCACCTCCCCGTAAAATAATTTCTGTTTTGGTAACATCTTTAATATAGCCCGCATTGATGTAATAACTTTTCCCGCAGGTAACAAAATCACCTCCATCCGGCATTTTTTCTTTTGCCCTCGTGAGCGAACAATTCGTCCGAAAATCCCCATGCAGCGTATGTATCATCGTCGCATGCCCACATGTTTCCATGTAAATGATTTCATCTAAGCAAAATTTTTTCATTGTGCGGTCTACCATAAATGATATGTTTTTTTTCATTTGATAAAACATATTCCGAAAACGGTTCAGCGCACAATCAACCTGCTGCTGCACAAACGGCTTTATCAAAAAGCCATCGGCATATACGGAAAAGGCATCCATTGCATAGCATTCAGATGCTGCTGTCATAATCATCTTCTGATTACTCTTTCTCCCCTGAAGTTTTTGCACAATCACAGGGTCTTTTATCTTTTGCTCCGGAAGGTTTACAATCATAAGACTCGGTTTGTTTACCGGAAGTTCAGATAACATATTTTCGACCGAGCTGAATTCCTTTATGCTTACTTGATAATTGCCACGCAGATATTTATCTACGCACTTTTTTATCGCTGACCGCTCTTTTGCGGATTCATCACATAAATAAATTCTCATAAAACCCCTCCTCAAAAGATTCCGTGCTCCCAAAATATCATACTTTGCTGATAAATCCTACGCTTTCTGTCAAAACGGCCAAAAAAAAGCAGAAACGGTGAAGTCTCTGCATTTTTTATAAATTCTTTTTACAACTCCGGCTTAATCTCGCCATTTTTCAAATTCAGGAAGGCAACGTCTGACATCGTGCTCTTACCGGTAATATCCGTTACTTCATAAGTAAAGGCATATTTTCCATCCGGCAAATCTTTTTCCTTAAACTGGTAACTTTCTTTCCAGCTAAATTCCTCATCCGGCATTTCCTGAATTTCATCATCGCCTTCTAAACTCTGTGCGTAGTAGACAATCGATACCTTGTCGCCCTTTTTCAGTGGACGCATATCTTTTCCCGTCTGTCCGGATTCATCCACACCGGAAGTCGCACCAAGAATATAGAAGTCTTTTGCCTCATAATCATAGGCAACACTTAAATAACTGTCTTCTCCATTTAATTTAATCGGAACGGTATACAAATTATAATCATCGCCCTCGTAAACTAACTCCATGTAACATTCTCTGTCATTAATAGAACCCCAGACGCCACGGAAGTTATCCTGGAATACACCTTTTTCCCAGTCGCACTCTAGGTCGTTATCTTTTCCTAAAAAGACAATTGCTTTTCCGTCGTCACTGATATAAGCAAAATTAAAAGCAATGCTTTGAATACTATCTAATTTTGCCGGGTCAATGTTCAACTGGATGTAATCATTTTCATTAATTGACATCTCAAGGTCACCGTCAAATCCGCTTACTTCCTGTACTTCGCCGACGCCACTTTCACTCAATGCCTCATCGGATATATTGGCACCGATGGAATAATTGACAAAGGAAGAATAAATATTCTCTGCGGCAATCTGCTGGTAACGGGCTGCTGATTCCTGGTTACCATCATAGGAATAATAAACCGAAAGTCCGCTTGCATGACGGCGGTAGTCTCCGTTTATTTTATAAACAATCGCATCGGAAAGTGCTTTTTCAATCTGCGCTTTGCTCTCACCAATCAACCCTTCTGCATTCTGTGCCAAATGCCCTAAGTCAACCATGTTTGTGTATCCTTCTTTGTCATTGTTACCACCATAATTTTCTGCCTTCGTGGCACTTCTGGCAAATTCCGCACATACAGAAGAATCTTTTTCTGCTTTTTTCAAAACGACCTTACCCATATTCTGCAAGGCTTCAATTACTGCCGGTGTCTTGGACAAATCGGTTACGGAAAGTGTAATTTCCGCATCCGTTCCTGCTTGTTTACAACCTTGCTTAAAACTGTCGCAGATTTCTTTACCAAGTTCGGCACCGTTCATAGCCGGATTTTTTGCAAGTTTAGAAAGCCATCCGCTGTACAGCCATCCATTTCCCGGCTCTGTCTCCTCAGACGCTACCATGTAGGACGCATAATTCTGGAATACATTCGCGGTATCTACCGTTGCCATCAGGCAGGTATCAAAACCAACAACCTCAAACGGCTTTTTGTCACCGTAGACATCTTTCATAACAGCAGAAAGTTCGTCTAATACCAACGAATCCATCTCATAATTTTCATCAAAAGATACACCGCTTACACTTCCACCACCATGATTCCAGAACAACATCATCTTATGGTCTGCCGGATAGTTTTCCTCTGCATAATTGAGGAATCCCTTTAGCGTCTCCGGATCACCCATGCTTGCCTGCTCAGTTTCATCTTTTAAAGTAAGTGTATCTCCACTGTACTCATAACGCTGAATCCGGTCGGTTTTTACCTGATCATTCTGCCACTTTGACGCACCACCCGTCTGAATTACCACTTTTACGTTTTCCGGAAGCTTAACCTGCATCATTTCATTTAGATCTGCTGTTGCTGCACCGTAATTGCTCTCCAAATCGCTGCCACACAGATACCAATAAACAACCCAAGTATCCTCCTTACTGAAACTCTGCTTCGCTTCTTTCTCTTCGTCCGCGCATCCGGTCATTGAAAATAACATACACAAAACCAGCACAAGCGCCGTCCATTTTCGATATTTTTTCATCTCCATCATAAAATCTCCTTTCTGCCTATTTTTTCATTGTATCGGCTCTTTCTAAATCCTGCAACAAACCTTGCAGAATTGTGGGTAAAGGGTGAAAAATTGCTTGACCCTTCCTTATGAATTTGTTAAAATTTTATATAGGTAAATGTCGCAAAATGATAGGAGGCAGCAATGAATATCGCAATTGTAGATGACTCAGAAAGCGACCGCCAATTACTGCAGGAATTGTTAATACGTTATTTCGACACAAGCGGAATCAGTATTACGATTTACCCGTTTCAGTCGGGTGAACTTTTTTTGGCAGGGCTTTCCCACCATTCCTTTGACCTTGTCTTTCTCGATATTTTCATGGATGAGATTACCGGTATGGACGCGGCACATAAATTATTAGAAGCAGGCTGCGACTGCACAATCATTTTTTTGACGTCCAGCCGCGAATATGCACTCGAAGGATATGAAGTAGGGGCTTTTCGTTATTTGCTTAAGCCACTTACTTATGACAAACTGGAAGATACATTGAATCCTTTTTTACGTAAATTTCGTGGGGAAGCAAGGAAGCTCCCACTTATGGTAGAGCGGACACCGCTGTACGTTCCTTATTCGGATTTGTACTATTTATCGTCGGTGATGCGCCAGACGGAAGTTCATTTGGAAAAAAAGGTGCTAAAGCAGTCTTCCGCCATTAATTTTCAAAAAACAGTTGCTCCACTGCTTAGTGATTCCCGGTTTTTCCTTTGCTCCAAAGGCGTTATCGTGAATTTACAGCATGTGAGTGAATTAGAAAAGGATCACTTCGTTCTCGATAATGGAGAGGAAGTACCGATTAGCCGGCGGAATCTATCGCAGGCTAAAAAGACTTTTTTGGATTTTTCGTTGAATCAGTAGCGGGAAAGGATATTTTTATGCGCAGATTGAAAACTGTTGTTTATTTTCTTATCCTTGGCATTCTCAGTTCACTTTTTGGGAATGTCTCTTTTGCGTGGGCTTCCACACAGGATAAATTGACCATCACAGAAATTTACGACTTGGATCTTGTATCTGCTCCGCTCATGTGCCCGGTTGGCTCCGATTCTTTTGAGGAGATCATTCAGGCTTACAGTGATTATCCCCTCTACGCCACCTGCGATGACGAAAATGAGAGCACGGAACTGACACCGTCTTATGACACCCGCTCGGTTGATGTGCAAAAAGAAGGCATCTATGAAATGACTATGACTTTGCAATACGACAAAGAAATGTTCCAACTGTCAGAGAACTATTCGGAAACCTATACCATTCCGGTCTGTATCTCTGACCCGGATAAGTTTGAAATTTTTTCAACCTTTACATCGTTCCACCACACAACGCTGAGCTTTGTTCATTGTTTTAAGGATTTTTCCACAATAGAGGGCGCTTATGTAAAATCAAAAACTGCCCTTACTCAATCCCAGCTTGACAAGGCAGAATGGACAACGATTACATCTTCGGAAAATTTCAGTGCAACACCAGATGGTGTTACGTTATCATCTGCTTTTTTTGAGGAAGATGGCTATTTATATATAAAATTAACCAATGAAAATCTTACTTCCAACATTCTTTGTCTGGAGCAGAAAGGTGAAATTGTTCGCTCAAAACCAATCGAGGGCGATCGTGACGGCGGAGATTTTTCTTCCGAAGACCCGTTTGAAATTACTTCACCGGTATCGACATCAGACAGCGGGCAGACTATAAACCACACAGCTGCGCCAAAACCGACTGCCACGGCAGCAATTATAATTCCGGCAACGTCTGCTCCTTCTAAGAAGACGGTTGTTTCTTCCAATCCCAAAAAAGAAACAACACACACGAAAAAAAAGAAAAAATCTTCCTCTACCCAAAAATCAGAGGGAATGATTACCGGTATTACAAGCAGTACAGAAAAATCCGGTTCGAGCACTAATACAACTGCATCGACGAAAACAGATACGGCAGACAGTGCCACCACTTCCCATGCCAGTGAGAAAAAGACAGTAGAGCAGGTTGGCTCAAACCGTATTTCTTTATCCGGGAAACGACTTCGTCTGATTGCGGAATCAAATCCAAACTATGTTCCGTTTACTTATGATAATATTACGCTTGAAATTCCGACAGAATATCTTCTGTCACTGAATCTCAAAGATAATGAAGTGCTGATGGTAAGTATTGTTCCCAGTTCCGGCAAAGAGGTAGCTCTCGCAGTCCGCGCCGCAGGCAAGGTACTGACGAACATCCCAAACAGCCGGCTTACATGGAAGCAGGAAAACAAAACGCGCACCATTGACAAAACCGGCATTTACAAGCCACCCGGCTCAGCCAAACAAAATCTCCCGGTCAAGAGAAACCGCGTGCCTCGTCTTGTAATTTTAGGTGCGATTGTACTGGTGCTGGTTTCAACCGGTTGCTTTGTCTACCACAAAAAAGAAAGGAAACATTAAGATGAAACCTCGCTTTATCAAACTATTTCTTGCTTTGTTTCTTCCTTTTGCCTCCTTTCTGCTGCTTGCACATTTTCTATTCTATTACAACAATAAATATGAAAATAATCCGGTTTACCCGATGGGCGGTGTCATGTTTTGTTCCGATGCCGACTTATCCGGGGATTCCGTAATTTTCCTTGCTCATCAGTGGAACTTTTTCCCGGGCAAACAATATACGCCTTCCGATTTTAATGAAAAAAAAGTAACGGGAGGCACTTTTTTAACCCTTGGTTCATTTGGCAATTTTAGTCTTGGCAATACTTCCGAGGCCTCGAACGGCACTGCCACCTACCGCCTAACGCTGTCTCTCCCGGACACGGCACGGACATATTCTTTGTATCTGCCGGAAATTTTTTCTGCTTACACACTCTATCTAAATGAAGAAAAAGTCTGCTCGCAGGGAAACCCTGACCCGGCACATTATAAAGATTTAATTGGCAATAAAGAGATTTCTTTTACCGCCTCCGGAACCGTTCATATCACAATTATTGTCACCAATTATTCGCATATTTACAGCGGCATTACCTATCCACCGGTCTTTGGAACGGTTACTGCCATCCAGAAATATCTTTCCACAAGACTTTTCATCTCCGGCATTACGCTTGCAGCCATTTTCCTTTTTGCTGCCTGCTCGCTGTTCTTTTTCTGCCGGCTAAAACATAAAAATGCGCTGATTTTTACCATTTTATGTAGTTTATTTTTTGTTGTCTCCCTGTATCCGGTTCTATTTTCCTACGGCAGTTATTCCGTTTTTCCGTGGTATCCACTGGAAATTGCCTGCCTGACCGCCATGTATCCATGCATGGTTTTATTGCAGGGAACGATTTTAAATCTTCCTAAGAAATTGATTCGGCGTGAAACGCTTATTTTTGGCAGTTGTGTTGTTTTCTCACTTGTATTCACTCTGTTTTTACACGGCAGCACACACTTTGCCAAAATATATTCTGAATTTTTATCTTTATACAAAGCAGGCTGCGCCCTTTTGCTTTTATTTCAGGCATACTATTCGTATCAGAAAGAATTGCACACGTCACCAATTCTCTTAATTGGTACGGTTTTGTTTGCCGCTTCTCTGACCGCCGACCGCATGTATCCGGGCTACGAGCCGATTTACGGCGGCTGGTTTCAGGAAATCGGCACTTTTTTGCTGGTCGTTTCCATTGGCTACGAATTGTGGCAGGATTTATCAAAAACCTACCGCGCAAAACTTTTGTTAGAGGAAGAGACTCATTATCTGGCAAAGCAGATTGAAATTCAGAAAGCACACTATCAGGAACTTACGGAACGCATTGACGAATCAATTCGCCTGCGCCACGACCACCGCCACCACATGCAGACTGTTACGACCTATCTGCAAAATAATGAACGCGAAAAAGCACTGGAATACTTGGCACAATACGCAGAGCAGAGAGAGCAAAAGGGACGTATCGTATTATGCCGTAACATGCTCGCGGATGCGATTTTACAATACTATCAAACACTCTGCAAAAACAACGACGTAGCCTTTGAATGTCTGGCAAACCTTCCGGAAGCACTGTCGATTCCCGACACTGACTTTTCGATTTTGTTTGGTAATCTTTTGGAAAATGCATGGGAGGCCGCAAGCCAGACACCGGAAAATTCGTATATCCGCATCCAGATTCAGCCACAGAAAAACAACATTGTTGCAATGATTGAAAATAGCTGCAAAAAAGAACCAATCCAAAAAGCGAATCGGTTCTTCTCAACAAAACATTCCGGTATGGGTATCGGCACCCAGTCTGCCCGCCTCATCGTTGACAAGGCAAAGGGCGTTATTTCCTTTGAGCCAAAGAACGAAATCTTTGTAGTGCGTTTCGTCCTTCCAAATACTGTAAAATAATTACCGGCTTAATTTTCTCTTTAACTGTTCCGGATTAATGGCGGATAAAAGTGCGGTTTCTTCGCTGATTTCTCCTTTCCGGTACAATTTCAAAATGTACTGATCCATCGAAACCATCCCCAGTTCTCCGGATGTCTGAATGACATTATCAATCTGATAGTTTTTGCTGTCTCGAATCATGTTCTGAATCGCCGGCACAATTTTCATAATTTCCACCGCAGGAATCATACCGCCGCCTTCTCTCTGCAGTA
>OLSF01002702.1_pt1 | contig 13240 bp, 8 predicted proteins | sample 1672301 | NCBI WGS metagenome assembly OLSF01 (sample SAMEA3136669, study PRJEB25190) | human gut metagenome | biome: human gut; feature: human-associated habitat; material: faeces | place: Austria | collected 2013
GTAAGCAATTAACAAGGGATATTTCAACTGTCGGACATTTTGGTAATGGAGATTATGAACTCAAAATCTCGGATACTAAATATTTAGAATATATCATGAGTCTTGTGAAACAAGCGATTAAATAAATATGGCTAATTACTGTAACATAGACCAATACTTATATAATTATCTGAAAGGTTTTTGGGTAGATAAAAAATTCCATGGAGTATTTCCTTCAAGAACCTGGCAATATAACAGATATATCCAAATCTCAACTCCAGTAAATGACTCTTCTATTCATTATGAATATCGTATAGATAATGAATGGAATGGATTAGTTGAACTTCATATAGAAGGACGCTATACTCAAACTGACTATATGCGTTTTTTACGTTATTTACAGAAGCAGACAGAGACCAATCCTGATTTATCATGGCATCAATGGGGAAAATGTAAAGGACGATGCAGTATTGAAATTACAATCAATAATTGGGAGGACATAAAGAATGCATTCCAGAAACTGATAATGTTTTTCGATCCGTTGCTGACGGATTGTATTGATAAATTCAATCTTCACAGAAAGAATGAGATTTCCAGCCCATACACACGAGAATTAGAGTTTAAAGAACTTACCAATTCTCAAGAAAAGGTCGTTTTGGAAACCAAAAATTTGCAAGATTTATTTTCTTCCAATTTGGTTATTCCCGATTATCAGCGAACCTATTGCTGGGAAGATAAAAATGTTACAGACCTTTGGGATAATTTACTTGAAATGCCTCACAACAGTGACTATCATTTAGGATCTATCATCTTACAAAGAAGAACTGTGAATGATTGCACTCTTTACAACATAATTGATGGACAACAACGCCTTGTCACTTTAACGCTTATTATGCGCGAATTAGGATATACAGGGCAGATGCCTTTGCTTAAACAAAAATTCATATCAAAAGATGCGCGTCTCCATGTAGCCAATAACAAAGCACTGATTAGAATTCTCAATCAGAGGAATACAGACATAGCCATGTTGGAACGTCTGTCCCATCACTTGATTTTCTCTGTACTTATTCTTAATGACAGCAATCTTGATCTGGCATATACATTCTTCTCAAATCAGAATTCAAAGGGTGTATCGCTTTCAGACTATGATTTGCTAAAAGCGCACCATCTACGCTATCTAAACATTGAGGATCAGGCAGAACACCTTGCTATGCGGTGGAATGATCTCTCATTAGAATATGACAACAATGGAGATTCTTATCTTACCCATACTTTGGGAGTACATCTTTTCAGATTAAGAAAATGGATGCGGAAGCATAATGTGGAGGAATTTCAGCCACGAAAGGTAAAGGAAGAGTTTTCGGCTGCCCGCATTATGTCCAGTATTCCTGCTTTTGGAGAGAAATTCTATTTCTATGAGAAAATCCAAGGTGGTTCGCATTTCTTCGCATACACTTCTATTTTTGTAGATAAATACAAGGAGTTTATCCGTACCAGGCAAATACAGCTACTAAGGAATCATCTTCAATGGGAGTCTCATTGGAAATATGCCGATATCATAGAAAGCCTCATGTTCGGTTATTTTATAAAATTCGGACATCAATATTTATCTGAAGCGTTGTTCTGTATTGCCGGAATCATGGCGCAGCATAGATATAGTACCACACGCGCTATCTTTTATAAGATTCGTGAATTCGCAAAAGATTCAGAAATTATAATGATGATAGATCAGGCATCTTCGCCTACATTTTTTCTTGCCGAGACCATTCCTTATATCAGGATTAGTGGATTGGAGCAAGAAGGTGACATCAAAGAGCGATTCTATAGGTGTTTAAGACGTATCTTCTGTGAGCTGAATGATTTTTCGGATAAAACAATAATCGAAAAGAGAAACAATGAATATGGAGAATAAATATACGCCGGAACTTATTGCTACAAGTCAGTTTAAGTTTTCTATTCCGCTTTACCAACGTTTATTTGCATGGAAAAAGAAAGAGGTTACCAAACTTCTTTTTGATCTTAAGGAGCATTTTGCAAAGATGCCTGCCGATGAGCCATATTATCTCGGTATGCTTACTTGTATTGATATGAAAAATCATTATGACTTAATTGACGGTCAGCAACGATTTACAGTCATAACTCTTTTTGCCATCATTTTTAAGGAATATGATGATAAATGGTCCGGTTTCTTAATGGATGGTAATCGCCTTAATTTCATAGCGAGAAGCGATGATAAGGCATATATAAAGAGCAAGATCAAAGGTTATCCGACTAAAGCGTATGTCAATAAGAATATGGAAGAGGGACTCGCCGCTATAAAAGGTTTCTTAGAATCCAATTTTAATACTCAGGAGGAACGGATTGAGTTTGTGCAACAGGTTTTCACACGATTGACATTTTTCTTTTCTTACTTACCATCAAGCTATCTTGCAGATACCACTTCGCTGAATAAATATTTTGAAGCGATGAATGCACAAGGAAAAGGACTAGAACAGCATGAGATTCTCAAAGTGCAACTGATGCGGGGAGAAAAGGAACAGGATTACTTGACGCATATTTGGAATCTGGCCTCCATGATGGATCATCCTATCATTGCGAAGGAAGAAAACCAAGACGAGGCTTGTTACCGTCAATTTTATGAAGAAGCTATAAGTCTTTGTCGTCAGAAACGATTTCATGAAGCTTTAGAAAAGTGCAGATATACGTCTCTCGATGACGAGGAGGAGTATTCTATAGATGTAATCCAACCTGAAAAAATAGAGTTTAAACAGAATAGCTATGAAGATGGCGAAAACAGTATTATATCATTTCCGGAGTTTCTTCTTTTGGTGCTTGATGTGTGTACTGGTGGCGAGCAACCAGCCAGTCATTATCAACCGGATAAACTGATAGAGAAGTTTGATGCTCTGAAAACGCATTTCACTGCAGGGGAATTTTACGAGAAAATGCTTTATTACCGGCTACTGCTTGATTATTATACGATTAGAAGAGATATCAAGGATGGGCAGGGTAACTACAGCTTAATCCTGAAAGGTCCAAAGGATGATAATGATAAATTAAAGCAATACCAATCGATGCTTTACGTTTCAACGGAGGCTTTCTACAATTGGCTTAAACCTTATTTGAGAAAATTAGAGCAAGACGAACTCCAGTCCTGTGCAGAGATGCTCGCATTCCTTAAAAAAGAAGATAATGAACGTCACGGCGTATTACCTTCCAGAAAAGATCTTTCATATAAAGCATCCGGTAACATTAGGTACTGGTTTTGGCGTTTAGACTATTACCTTTGGGAACAACGCAGCACTTTCTTCAATGAAGAAGAACAGAAGATTGTAGAGCACTATGTGTTTCGGAGAAATCGTTCTATTGAACATCTGCATCCTCAAGACGAATCGCACAATGAAGAATGGGAGGAAGAAGCTGTACATTCATTTGGCAATCTTGCCATGATTTCTCAAAGTTTCAATTCACAACAAAGTAATGACCATATACAAATAAAGTTTGCCCGAATCCATGAGCAAATCAGCAACAAATCACTGCAAAGCATTAAGATGTTTTTAATGTGTAAACTCGCTGACTTTAACTATCAAAATTGGACAATGAAATTGGCTAAAGAACACGAGGATAAGATGATTGAATTGCTAAGACAATCTTATGTTTGCGATATTATTCTATCAGGTCCTTCATAATTTTCTTATTAAATTCCTTATCCTCACCACGAAGCAGGCGTACTAGTTTATAAACCATTGTACAGGGATCATGTGTTGCGTAGCAAGTATCATCAAAACTTGTATAGTTTTTATTTCCCACCTTCACATACAATCAGTGCGCGGCAACGAACTTTTACATCATCATGAATAGCTATGAGCAGCAATCACCTGAGATATTTTTTCAATAACCTTTTTGTATTCATTATCTGATTTATCGGCAGGTAATTCAAAGATAAAACTATCAGTTGCTCGCAAACTAAAGGCATTACCTTCTATTATCTCCAATTTCCATTGTTGCTCAATATATGTTTGAGTTGGATAATAAAGAACAAAAAATAAAATACGACTGTTGGATTTAGAAGCCAAATAATCTCTTAATAAGGCCAAGCGTTTATACTTGCGTCCGTCAGGACGTGGATAATAGTTTGTGAAACATTGCTCCGAGATAGGACTGGATAATGTGTGTTTTTTAAATTCAAGAATGCAAACCGCTTTATTATCTTCATTCAAAAGTAGAAGGTCTGCATCACCTGGATATAAACTATCTGTCTTAGACAAACTGCATTCTAATCTTGAGGTACCATAGATAAGTCCTTTGGAACCTATTGAAACAGGACCTCCGGAATGAGACTTTATCAGCTCTTTAAATTCTGACAAGCTATATTTTTGAGGAGAAAAGCTATAATGCCCTTCCTTGAAGGATAAAGAAACAATTATCAGTTCACTTCTGTCATTAGCCCAATCCAACTCATCATGGAATACAATAAATTGCACTTGCATATCATATCCTGTTGCGAACCGTCCCAGTCTGCATAGATAATCTTTGCCAAATTCTTTTTCCATTTCAAAGTCCAACTTACCGATAAATTCATCATAAGTATAGGTAGGCAATAGTATTCTTTTAATCCAGACATAAGGAGAAATTCGATTAATCGCCCAATCAACAAAGAAATCGAAAGTCAAACCAAACGTATTAGACTTGGATAATAAATCATTAGACAGCCAAGCCTCCGGTGAGCCACTCATTATATTTGTTTTAGCTAGACAAGCCCTATTGTCGCAACGTGCTAAGAATGTTTTCTGTAACATAAGCGTAGTTATCTTTATATTCAAAGTTTCAAAAATCAAACAAAGATAATCAAATCGAATATATACTCTTCGAAATATGAAATGAAAAAGATTCATTCATACCATTATTTCATATAATAAATTTGGGAGATAATCCTATTATTTCTACTTTTGACAAAAAATGACAATTTAAATATTTAATATGCAAACCATGGGTTCTACATCCAAAGATATAAAAGAGAAAGATAAACGATTGATAGAAGGAGTCATACAAAAAAAGAAAAAACAGAAGAAAGACATCAAACCTTTTGTAAACAAAGTCATTCAGGGCGACTGTTTGAACATATTGCCATCCATTCCTGATAAATCCATAGATATGATACTTTGTGATTTACCGTATGGTACTACACAAAATAAATGGGATTCCGTGATTGATTTGCAGGCTCTTTGGGCTGAATACGAACGTATTATTAAAGACAATGGGGCGATCGTTTTAACCGCACAAGGTATTTTTACAGCCAAATTGATTTTAAGCAAGGAGAAATTATTCAAATACAAGATTACCTGGATCAAATCAAAACCGACCAACTTTTTAAATGCCAAAAAACAACCGCTTCGTAAACACGAAGATGTTTGTGTTTTCTATAAAAAACAGCCGGTATACAATCCGCAAATGACTAAAGGGGAAGCGTATGACAAGGGGGTCAGAAAAGATCAATATACAGGTAGTTATGGGGAGTTCAAGCCACAGCATGTAAAAAGTGATGGCGAACGTTATCCCAATGATGTGGTATTCTTTGAGGAGGATCATGACGACTTTGTATATGTAAAAACGGCCGAATCGGAAGGCGAAGTTTATCATCCGACACAAAAGCCTGTTGAATTGGGTAGATATTTAATCAGAACATTCTCTAACCCGGGGGATATCATTCTGGATAATGCTTGCGGAAGCGGTAGTTTCCTGCTGTCGGCCATTCTGGAAAACAGAAGATTTATCGGAATAGAAAAGAATGAAGATGTATTATTGCACAGGATACAGCCTACCGACTATATCAAGATTTGTATGGATAGGATTTCAGAAACACTAAAAAGAGAAGAAGTGACTCCATCGACTCGCAAACTTTTCAAAAAACCAATCACAAAATATCACACCTTAAACTATTTAGAAACGGATGCCACAAATCAACTATAATGAAAGAAGTTGGGCCATTGATGTGATTAGCGAAATCAATCTTTACCTGGCTAACAAAAGTTGGCATGTAAAAAGTGCCGGAGGAGAGAATACAATCAGAAATGAAAAATCGAGTTTATTTCCGGATGTGCTTATCTTCAAAGACTCTGCTAAAAAGATAATTTTGCAGGGATGGGAACTCAAAATGCCTGATACCCCTATAACCGACACGGAATTAATAAATAACGCCAAGATAAAATCAGAGATACTGCACAATAATAGTTTTATTCTTTGGAATGTGACAAGCGCAGTTTTGTATGTTAAGAAAGGGAATACATATTCTATCTTGAAATCATGGAATAGTATCGACCTTCATTCGCGTTCAGAGGTGAAAGAAAATGAGAATCTTTGGAAAGATCTTCTACATACCATTCTGGAAGATTTAAATGATTATTTCGAGCATGGAGAAATAACTGAAAGTGGATCTTCCGAGATATTGGCAATTGATAAAATAATCGATATCGTTCTCGAAAATATAGACTCGACAGCAGAAAACATAAAAGAGAATATAAAAAGTAGTGCAGTACTCGATGCGCAAATAGATAATTGGTGGCTCTCTTCTGCAGCAGAATATGGATTTAGCTCGCAAGCCCCAAAAGACGCTAAGCATAAACTGCCCACTCTATCAAAGGTTATATTGACCGACTGGTTTTTCAAGATTATTTTTGGCAACATTATCAAACGGCATTTCAATGAGGCAAAGATTATTGAAACAATTACTTTCGATACAACTGTCAGTGAAGCCCTACAAATAATAGCCAACATCTCGGAGCACTGTAATTTTTGGAATATTTTTGGGAATAATATCGCTAATGAATTAGTATCTGATAATGCATGGAAGCAGCTAGTTCAATTAAATGTATTTCTTTCAAACCTTAATATTGAAGGGGTTGATATTCAAATCTTGCAAAACTTACTGCAATCGTCCATCGCCTATGCCAAAAGAAAAGTGGCCGGACAATTTGCGACTCCTCCTCAACTAGCCGATTTATTAACAAGGCTAACGATAGATAAAAAAGATGGAATTACCCTCGACCCTTGTTGTGGAACGGGAACTATTATTAAGCAGGCTTATTCTCTTAAAGAAGAATATGAAATTGGTCAAGAGCAAATTATTGAGAGTATCTGGGCTTCGGACAAACATTCATTTCCTATCCAGCTATCAACACTGACCTTATCCAATCCCGGCAATATTGGAAAAGTTCTGCATATCTTCAGGTCGGATGTAATTGAGTTGCACGCAGGACAAACTATTGTATTTAAAGATCCCAATAATGGAAATCAAGTAGAAAAGCAACTGCCTAAGGTAGATTATATCATATCTAATCTTCCTTTTATAAGAGAGAAAGAGATCAAAAAGCTCAATCCGAATATAAAGGAAATCAATAAATTAATCAAGGAACAGACTAAAGCGAAAAAGACACTAAGTAAAAAGAGTGATATATTTGCATATATTCCTTTCTACTTGTACGACATTATCTCAGACAATGGAAAAATTGGATTAATACTTTCTAATGCATGGCTTGGAACAGACTATGGAGAAATATTCTTAGAGTTAATTCAAAAATATTTCAATATTGACTGTGTTGTTATTTCCGGGAAAGGACGATGGTTCAATAATGCAAAGGTTGTCACCACATTATTAATAGCAACCAAGAGGGAGATTTCTGATCCGGTAAATTTAGACAGGAGAATTTCTTTCTGTACATTAAAAGAGAAACTTGAGAACATAGCAGATATTAAGAAATTAAGTAGTGAAATCATTCTTAATAAAGAGTCTGATTGGGTCAATATTCAATCTTATTCAATAAATGAAATCAAACAATTGGAAAATATCGGAATCCCATGGTCCGGATATTTTGCTAATTTGAATTGGTTGCCTACGATAGCCGAGAAGCTTATTGACTCTAAAAAGTTTTTCGATTTTATACGTGGAGAAAGAAGAGGTTGTAATCGTATGTTTTATCCTGCAAAAGGACACGGAATAGAAGATGAATATATTGAGCCTGTTCTAAAAAACTTAAAGAAAGCATCTTCATTCATTGCAACTAGTCAGACGCAGGCTTTCTGTTGTTCAAAAAGTATCGAAGAACTCGAAACTTTAAATCATACCGGGACTCTGAATTGGATAAGATCTTTTGAAAACCAAATGGATAAAACAAATAAGAAGCTATTACCTATAGCTTTACGTAAACCAAATATGTTTTGGTATGAAATGAGCACAAAAAACATGGCAGATTTTGTCGTTAATATTAATTTCGACAAAAGTTTATTTATAGCCATGCTTGATAAACGTTCTTTCTTCGATCAACGGATGATTGGCTTTTCAATAAAGGAACAGTACAAAGATGAAAACAAGATTTTCCTACTTGCATTACTGAATAATATTTTGAGTATGTTTTTCATTGAGAGTTTCGGATTTGGCAGGGGACTGGGAGCACTTGACCTTAGAGAAACTAAATTCAAGAAGGATTTCAAGATACTCAATCCGGAGTTACTGTCTGATGCGCAAAAGAAAGAAATCATAAAAGCATTTCAACCTATTTTCAATAGAGACAGATTACCTCTTGAAAAGGAATTACAACAAAAGGATAGAATCGACTTTGAGCTGATGCTATTAAAGATCTATGGATTGGACAAGTACTATGATACAATAAAGCAGACTTTATTACATCTGTATAAAACAAGATTTGCAGTCAAAGAGAAAAAACGTAAAAAGGCATAAAGAAACGAGGGTGCACTTCACTTTTGGACACCCTCGTTTTCTATACTCTTTTATCCAACAATGCTCTTTATATAATCGGACGGACATACATGATAAAAGTCTTTGAACTTCTTTCCAAAATATTTAGCATCGCAATAGCCCAGTATACTTGCAATATCCGAAATACGATACTGCTGGGAAGCCAGCAATTTAAGTGCTTTGTCCATTTTGAATGAATTGATATACTCTTCAGGAGGGTTTCCCGTAATCTCTTTTATCTTATTATAAAAAGCAGTACGGCTAATTTCAGCTTTTTTAGCAAGCTCTTTTATTGTAATTAAATCAAGTGGTTTGTTGTTTAACAATTCAATAAGTGCTTTCGATATTTGATTTTTTGTTTTGATAGCTTTATTCAAAAAAAATCACCTCTCTTTTTTTTATAACATAATCTTTACATATTGTCTAAAAATGTTCGTATTTATTTGTGAAAAATACATTTTAAAATATAATGAAATTAAGGAGGAATGCTGAAATGAAAGATTATTTTGGTTATCAAGAAAAAGTTGTTATTGTTACAGGAGCTAGTTCTGGAATGGGAAAAGCAACAGCAGAGATGTTGGTGGATTTAGGAGCAAAAGTATATGCGCTCGATTGGAATATTTGTGATGTAAAGGGTGTAGAAAAATTTGTGCATGTAGATTTATCAAAAAAAGATTCAATCGATCAAGCGATGAAGGATTTACCAAAACATATTGATTCATTTTTTGGTATAGCTGGAGTTTCTGGTATGAAAAATGATTTTATGACAACGGTAAGTATTGATTTTATTGCGAATAAATATATTTGTGAAAAATATCTTATTCATTCTATGACTGAAAATGGAACAATTGCTTTTATGACTTCAACTGGTGGAAATGGTTGGGAAAAGGAAGAAAATAAAAAATATTATATAGATGCTATTTTAGCATCAGGTTGGAATGCAACAGTAGAGGCGATTATGAAAACCGGATTCCAATATTTACCAGGTACGTTAGGCTATCCTTATTCTAAATTAGCAATGAACTATTATACAGCATATTTACAAAAATCTTTTGCTAGTAAGAAAATCAGAGTGAATGCTGTATTACCTGGATCGACAGATACAGGTATGAAAAGTGAATTTACAGAAATGGCGCATGGTGAAGAAGGATTATTATTACATTGTGGATATGCTAATCGTTTAGCATATTCAAAAGAAATGGCTGGTCCTATAGTGTTTTTGAATAGTGAAATGGCAACTTATGCTTCAGGTGTTTTGATGGAAGTTGATTATGGAAATACAGTAGAAGAAAGAGCAAATATTAAACCTGTTCAACAAGTTATTTCTTTAGAAGATATCTACCAAATGATGCAAAAACAAAGCAAATAATAAAATAACTGTAAACGCTTACAAAAAAGTATTGTTTTTTCCTCTAGGTGAATTTATAATTATATAATATGGAGGAAGAAAATTATGGGAAGTACTGTCAAAAAAATTGCATTATTATCTGGTGGAGGTGATTGTCCAGGGTTAAACGCTGTTATCCGTACAATTACTAAAACTGCAATCTCTAAATATGGTTATGAAGTGATTGGATTTGTTTATGGTTATAGAGGTTTATACCATAATAATTATGTAGAACTTACTGAAGAATCGGTAGAAGATATTTATAAAGAAGGAGGAACTATTTTATATAGTTCTAATAAAGATAATTTATTTGATTATTTAGTAGATGATGGGCATGGTGGAAAAGTAAAAAAAGATGTTTCTGATGTGGCTGTTGAAAACTTGAAAAAAGATGGTGTTGATGTTTTAGTTATTTTAGGTGGAGATGGAACGCTTACAAGTGCACGTGATTTTTCAAGAAAAGGTGTCAATGTTATTGGTGTACCTAAAACAATGGATAATGATTTAGCAAGTACAGATGTTACTTATGGATTTATTTCAGCAATGTCTGTAGGTACAGAATTTATTGATCGTTTACAAACAACAGCAAAATCACATCATCGTGTTATTTGTTGTGAATTAATGGGCAGAGATGCTGGATGGATTACTTTATACGCAGGTCTAGCAGGAAATGCTGGAGTATGTTTAATTCCAGAAATTCCATTTACCATTGAAAATATTGCTAAAGCAATTAAAAAACGTGATGAAATGGGATTACCTTATACAGTAGTAGCTGTTGCTGAAGGAGCAAAATATGCTGATGGAACAAAAGTTATTGGTAAAATCGTAGAAGATAGTCCAGATCCAGTACGTTATTCAGGATTAGCTGCTAAAGTAGCTGATGATCTTGAAAAAGTAATTCCAAATCATGAAGTACGTTCTGTCAATCCAGGACATATTATTCGTGGTGGAGATATTACAGCATATGATCGTATTTTATCAATTCGTTATGGTGTGGCTGCAGTTGAACTTATTAATGAAGGTAAGTTTGGTAATGTTGTTACAATCAATGGTGATAAGATGGGATATACTTCATTAGAAGAAGTAATTGGTGCTGCTAAGGTTGGTCAACAAAAACATGTTGATCCAAATGGAGAACTTGTTAAAGCAGCTAAAGCAATTGGTATTTCATTTGGTGATGAATAATAATAGTAAAAAGAGGTTTCTTGATGAAACTTCTTTTTTATTGGACAAATAATCCAATAGAAATCAAGGTTTATATCATGTATAATACTTTTAGTAGTACATAATAATACAGATTAGGAAGTGAGTTGATTGTATGAAGTTAATACCTACAGGAATTGAAAATTTTAAAACAATGATTGATAAAAATGCATATTATGTAGATAAAACAAATCTAATTGCAGATATCTTAAATGAACAAGTTGTTTTATATACAAGACCTCGAAGATTTGGTAAGACACTTAATATGTCTATGCTGTATTATTTCTTTTCTATCAAAGAAAAAGAAAATGCTTATTTATTCAATGATTTATATATTTCAAAAAATAAGGAAGCTTTAGAACATCAAAACAAGTATCCAACAATTTTCATTTCTTTAAAAGAAATGAAAAATTTAACTTTTGATGCACAAATTTCATCTTTTTCGAGTATCATTTACGAATTATTAGAAAAAAACTTAGAAATATTATCAGCTTCTCAATTAACTGATGCGACAAAGAAAAAACTAAATAGTTTGCATGATGAAACAACATCAATTGAAGATTTAAAATTTTCATTAAGGATTATATCTAATGCCTTATATACTTACTATCATCAAAAAGTCATTATTCTTATTGATGAATATGATGTTCCATTACAATCAGCTTATCAAAATAATTATTATGATGAAATGGTTGATTTTTTAAGAAGTGTCTTTTCTTCAGCGCTTAAAACAAATGATGCTCTAGAAAAAGGAATTATGACAGGATGTCTTAGAATATCTAAAGAAAGTATCTTTACTGGTTTAAACAACTTTAAAACTTATTCATTATTAGATGAAATGAATGAAGAATATTTTGGCTTTAATGAAAATGAAGTCAAACAGTTATTAGAAGATTATCAATTATCATCTTATATGGATGAAGTCAAAGAATGGTATGATGGTTATCTATTTGGAAATATAGAAATCTATAATCCTTGGAGTACACTCATGTATGTTGATAAAAAATCACATTTTTCTTCATATAAACCTACTTCCTTTTGGGCAAATACTAGTGGTAATGATCTTGTAGTCAATTATATCCAAAATGGTAGTGATGAACTCCATGAAGAATTTGAACAATTGATTCAAGGCAAATCCTTAGAAAAATACATCAAGCCAGAACTCACTTATCGAGAAATGGATCATATCAATAATATTTATAGTTTTCTTTTACTTACAGGTTATTTAAGAGTTATTGAAGATTTAGGAGAAAACAAATATAAACTGGTTATACCAAATAAAGAAGTCTATGAAATCTATAAGCAATCTTTTATGAGTTATTTTGAAGATTATACTTTTGTAAGAAAAGAAGATCTCTATCAATGTCTTGTTAGAGAAGATGTTGATCAAGCTAATGAAATATTAGGGGATATCTTATCAAGAAGTATCAGTTACTTTGATAATCAAGAATCTTTCTATCATGGATTTCTAGTAGGACTCTTCAGTGGTAAAAAAATCAAGTCAAATAGAGAAGCCATGCATGGAAGATTTGATTTATGTATTTTACCTAAACAAATCTTTCAAACGGCGCTTATCTTAGAATGCAAACATTCTAAGAGTGTTAAAGAACTTGTAAGTGACGCAAAAGAAGGAGCAAAGCAAATCATTGATAATAAATATGAAGATGAAATTATTAATGATGGTTATTTACATGTAAAAGGATATGGGATATCCTTTTATAAGAAATACTGTTATATTGTTAAAGCAGAAAACAGTTAAATATACATCACTTAGGAATAGCGGCTTTATGAAATAACATGATATTTTTAAAACGAAGCTAATTAGATAACATGAGGTTTTTTCTATGGAGGAGACCTCATGTTTTTATATGCTCTATTATTGGTGTCTTGCTATAGTCCAGATATTTTTTACTAATTTG
>OLSF01002715.1_pt1 | contig 13179 bp, 19 predicted proteins | sample 1672301 | NCBI WGS metagenome assembly OLSF01 (sample SAMEA3136669, study PRJEB25190) | human gut metagenome | biome: human gut; feature: human-associated habitat; material: faeces | place: Austria | collected 2013
AAATGAATGTGATATGATAGGGAACGTAAGTCTGTCGGATAATCGCGGCTGCAAGCGTCGAAAGACCGCAGGTGAGGAAAGTCCGAGCTTCTCAGGGCAGAGTGCCGGATAACGTCCGGTGGAGGCGACTCCAAGGCCAGTGCAACAGAAATAAACCGCCTGCTTCGTCAGGTAAGGGTGGAAAGGCGAGGTAAGAGCTCACCGCTCCTCTGGTAACAGAGGAGGCTCTGTAAACCCCACTCGGAAGCAAGACCGCATATAAGACGATACGTCGGCCCGGCGTGTTTTAGGGTAGGTCGCTCGATCCTGCTGGCAACAGCAGGGCTAGATAGATGATTATCGTTTCCGGTTTTCCGGATTCACATAACTCGGCTTACAGACAGGCTTACATCATAAGGATTCATAGAGGGAGCTGTCGCTTTTACTAACAGAGATTAGTGAAGCGTCGGCCCCCTTTTCTTTTCAGAGTATGTTAAGGTTTTTGTAAGGACTTAACGGCTGCGGCTGTGTTAGAATAAAAACAGCAAAAAAAGAGGAGAGAGACAATGGCTGAACAAATTGAAATACTGGTAGTAGATGACGATAAGGAAATTGCGAATCTTGTAGAGATCTATCTGTCAAGTACAGGCTATAAGATCCATAAAGCGTACAATGCAGTGGATGGTTTGGCGTTGCTGCAGAAATATGATATTAAACTGGCGATCATTGATGTCATGATGCCTCAGATTGACGGCATTGAGATGTGCCGTAGAATTCGTACATGCCGGAATATTCCGATTATTATATTAAGTGCCAAATCGGCAGATGTGGACAAGATTCTTGGGCTCAATATCGGAGCGGATGATTATATTACCAAGCCTTTTGAAATTCAAGAACTTATAGCAAGAGTTGGCGTTCAAATTCGACGCTTCACTGGATCGGAAGAAACGCCAAAACAATTACAGTATAAAGACCTTGTGTTAAATAAGGTGTCCTTTACAGCATCTGTCAATGGAGAAGAAATTGTTTTGACTAAACAAGAGTTCAAAATCCTTGAGCTGCTGCTTTCTTATCCCAATAAGGTCTTTTCTAAACAAGATATTTATGATTATGCTTGGAATGACATCTACATAGGAGAGGATAAGACAATCAATGTACATATCAGCAACATTCGTAAAAAACTAAAAGCGGTCAGCAGTGAGGAATACATTGAAACGGTGTGGGGCATTGGATTTCGACTGGCAAGATAATTTTAACTTTTCTTTAACTTTGCTTTGCGCTTAATTAGTACTTTGATTGTAAACTAAAATGCGTAAAGTAAAGGAGGCAATTAAATGGAATATTTGCTTACAACAAATCGTCTGACAAAGCAATATGGCAGACATAAGGCGGTAAATGCCGTTAATATTCACATTCGTCAAGGAGACATTTATGGCTTGATCGGCCGTAATGGCGCAGGTAAAACAACGATACTGAAAATGATAAGCGGGCTTGCTACACCGACAGAAGGGGATTTTTCATTATTTGGGAAAACTGGCAAGGAGGCATATGAGTATATGTCTCGTATCGGAACTCTTATTGAGTCGCCGGGTGTTTATCCTAATATGTCCGCAGCAGAAAACCTAAAATTAAAATGTCTTGCGATGGGAGTTAGAAAAAAAGACACTATTAAAGAGCTGTTAAAAACAGTAGGACTCGAAAATGTCGGTAAAAAGAAAGTCAAAAATTTTTCTTTGGGAATGAAACAGCGTCTTGGTATAGCGCTGGCACTTGTTGGTGATCCTGATCTTGTTGTTTTAGATGAGCCAATCAATGGATTAGATCCACAGGGCATTGCTGAAGTAAGGGAAACTCTGCAAAAACTCAATAAAGAAAAGAATATCACCTTTATTATTTCCAGCCATATCCTTGAGGAATTATCTAAAATGGCTACGAATTACGGCATTATTCACGATGGCGTATTGTTACAGGAAATGACTCGTGAAGAACTATTGGCGAAATGCAGTGAGCGGATTGAGTTAAAAACAGATGATATTCGAAAAGCCTGTACGGTTTTGGAGGGTATGGGAATCAATCAATACAAAGTGGTTGACGCCAGTACCATTCAGATATTTGAGCGACTTAATGACGGTGGCGACATTACAATGACACTTGCTGAAAACGGTGTCAAAACTATGGGTATTACTGTGAAAAATGAAGCACTTGAAGATTATTATCTGAATCTGACCGGAGGAGCCGAAAATGTTTAATTTGATTAAAATGGATACACACCGTCTTGTGCATTCAACTTCCACTTGGATTACACTTTTATTTACAGTTGTTTTGGCTGTGTTTAGCGTTGTGATGACGAATGTAGATATTCAAATGGCTAAAGAAGATCCCAGCTCTTTAGCGGTTGAACCGACAGAAGAAATACAGCTCGGAATCTATGTGGACGCAAATCCAGAATGGGTTACAGGCAACATTGAAATAGGAGATATTATCAGCACTGAAATGAAAAGCGGTGTGCTGGCGATTATAGTGGTGGTCTTTGCTGCGATTTTTTCTAATGCGGAGCAAAAAAACGGCTATATTAAAAATATCGCAGGACAATTCCCACGGCGTGGAAACTTGATTATTTCTAAATTTGCTGCAATCGCAATTCAAATTTTTTGGATGATGATAGTTTTTTCTTTGATAACAGTCATTACAGGATTTGCTTTATGGGGCAGTAGATTTTATTTAGGTTCTTTTATGCCGATCCTGAAATTTTTGGGAACACAATATTTGCTCCATTTAGGATTTGCTGCTTTGATTATGTTTTTTAGTATCTTTACTCGCAGCACAGCGTTTAGTATGACGGCTGGCATTCTTATTTGTACTGGATTTGCAATTCCAATCTATTCCATAATCAATAAGCTGATTGCGGACATCAAGCCAAGCTGGGATTTCAATGTAGGCAATTATATGCTGGACAGGAATATCACTCAGATTAGTTTGGCAGTAACATCGGATATAATGGTCAGAGGCGTTGTGGTTGGCATAGTTTTCTCTGTAATCTCAGTACTGTTTGCAATGCTAATTATAAAAAAGCGAGATATTCGATAGGAGTTTTGTTATGGGTGTATGGGCAATTATCGCTACTGTGGTAGCTGCCATTACAATTTTAATACTCATCGTTTACCGGCGACAGGTCAAAATGACCTGCCGCCAGTTGGCGTTTCTAAAAGAACACCAGACTAATTTGCGATTGACTTCCGATCTGCCATTAAAAGAACTTAACGAATTGGTCGATGGTATTAACGATATTTTGGATTTATCCCGTGAAATCCGCAAGTCGGCACAACAGAGTGAGGATAGCCTAAAAGAAACAATTACGAATTTATCACACGACATCCGCACACCGTTGACTTCTATGGACGGTTACTTCCAACTGCTTGTCCAGAGCGATTCAGAAGAAGAGCGTCAGCACTATATTGCCGTAATTCAAAATCGGATTACCAGTCTTAAAGATATGTTAGAGGAGCTTTTCACATATACGAAGCTTCAAAATGAAAGCTACGAGCTGGCAGTTGAATCTTTGGATTTCGGGAAATGTGTGTTTGATACAGTGTTTTCCTTTTATGATGAATTTCAGAAAAAAGATATTGAGCCGAAAATCGACTTTTGTGAAGGACATCTTTTTATAGCCGGGAATCACGAAGCGATACGAAGGGCGCTTCAAAATATTATCAAAAACGCTTTGGAACACGGGCAGAAGAAAATTGTTTTCGAGTTACAGCAAAATAATGATCAAGTAATATTCCGTTGCTTGAATGATGTAGAAAATCCTGATGAAATAGATATGGCACAGGTATTTTCACGCTTTTATAAAGCAGATAGTGCTCGTAGTAATACATCGACCGGATTAGGATTATCTATTGCAAAAGGACTTATTGAGAAAATGGGTGGAACTATACAAGCCGATTTGAACGCAAACATATTTGCCATAGAAATAGGCTTCTTAATACAGGATTAAAAAGTGTGTGTCATTTATCAGAATCTTACTCATTCATTAAAATACGGTGCTGCCCGCTTGGGTAACACCGTATTTTTTCGCTTTTATTGATTTTTATATTTATCCATTTCAACTAACATCTTATATAGATGTTCCTGCTCGGATTTGTTTTTTGCTGCGACCAGCTCGTAACATTTCATAGGATAGCTGTCGGTGCTGCTTTCGCCTATCTTCTCAAAAAGCTGAGCAAGCGAGACATTCATAGCTGAAGCAATCTTTTCAATACTTTCAAGTGTAGCGTTCTTTTCCCCTCGTTCCACTTGCCCGATATAAGTAGGGTGGCAACCGGATAACTCAGCAAGCTTCTCTTGGCTCAATCCCTTATCAATTCTATAATTGCGGACACGCTGTCCGATTATTTTTGCAATTTCACTCATAGTTCCAGCCTCCATTCATAGTCTATAAATATTGTTTCCGTAGTTCCACAGACTATTGATATTTATTGTTGACTTTGATATACTATGAGTATTATAATTAAATTTTTTGTGCTTTTAGACTTTGAACTGGCTGGTGAACTTTAATGAGGGGAAAAACGGTTTGCTTTACCGGACATAGAAAAATACCGCCGGAGAGCATACCGGAACTCGCTCAGCGGTTAAAAAACACCTTGCTTCGACTGATAGAAGAAGGATATATGTACTTTGGCGCAGGCGGAGCATTGGGCTTTGATACGCTGGCTGCTCAATGCGTTTTATCCTTGAGAAAGCGATATTCGCATATCAAGCTGATTTTAGTCCTTCCGTGTACCACACAGACAAAAGGCTGGAGCAAAGATGATATAGCGGTTTATGAGGAGATCAAAAGTCAGGCGGATAAGGTAGTATATACTTCTCACGACTATTTTCGGGGCTGTATGTTCAAAAGAAACCGCCATTTGGTAAATGGCAGCAGCGTCTGCATAGCCTATTTAACACAGGAGAAAGGCGGGACTGCATATACGGTAAATTATGCTCGGCAAAACAATGTGCAAGTGATAAACTTAGCTGCTCAATAGATGTGAAGAATGGGAAGATTGAAAAAAGTTCATCTCCGAATGGAAAGTATACTTGACATTTGTGCCCTCTTTGCTATAATAGAGATATGGAAAGCTGGCTTTCCATAGAAAGGAGGCGCACCGTGAAAAACCGTTTAGAGGAAATCCGGAAAGAACGGGGAATCAAGCAGGAAGAGCTGGCTGCCGCACTGGAAGTATCCCGGCAGACTATCGGCTCGTTGGAAAACGGACGATACAATCCTTCGATTACATTGGCGTTTAAGCTTGCACGGTATTTTGATATGAGCATTGAAGATATTTTCATTTACGAGGAGGAAAAGCAATGAAGAAGAAAACCGGAATATATCTTGTAATTGGCATAATCGGCATTGCTTTGGCTCTGAGCGCAAGATTTCTTTTACAGGACTGTTTGAGCGATTCGCAAAGCGGTGCGATGATCGGCATAGGCGCTGGATTGTTCGGCTATGGGATTGCGAAATGGTGTGTCGGTCTGTGGGGCGCAAAAAATCCCGATTTGATGAAAATCAATGAGATTGAAGAAAAAGACGAGCGCAATCAGCTCATTCGCAGCAAAGCACAGGCAATATCCGGCGAGATACTGCACTGGCTGCTGATGGCAGCCGCTTGGGTATGTATTTTTTTCGACGCACCTATATGGACTGTTCTTACTCTTGTAGCCTCTTTCCTGTTGAAAACAATCCTTGATTTTATTTTGATGGCATACTACCAGCATAAGATGTGACGGAGGATATTATGAAATTTGTGATTGAGCATTTATCAAAGAGCTTTGAGAAAAAGGAAGTTCTCAGAGATATTGATTTTACATTTGATGAAGGGAAAATTTATGGGCTGCTCGGCAGAAACGGCGCTGGAAAAACAACGCTGTTTAACTGCCTGAACAGGGATTTGAAGGCGGATAGCGGCAATTTCTATATAGAAGATGAAAACGGCGTCCGCCGTGAGGTGTCCGCAGAGGACATCGGATATGTACTCTCTACCCCGACCGTGCCGGAGTTTCTTACAGGCAGGGAGTTTTTGAAATTCTTTATGGACATCAACGAGAAGTCTATCAAAAATCCGAAAAGCATTGACGAGTATTTCGATTATATGAGTATTGAGCCGGAGGACAGGGATAAACTGCTCAAGGACTACTCCCACGGTATGAAAAACAAAATGCAAATGCTCATCAATATCATCGCTCAGCCGAATATCCTGCTGCTCGACGAGCCTTTGACATCCCTTGATGTGGTTGTGGCGGAAGAAATGAAACAACTGCTCCGTTCACTGAAACAAGACCGCATTACCATTTTCTCCACTCATATTATGGATTTGGCGCTTGACCTCTGCGATGAGATCGTGCTGCTTAATCACGGCGAACTGGAGGTCGTGGAGAAAACCGATCTGGACAGCAGGGAATTTAAGGATAAAATCATTGCGGCACTCAGGGAGGAAGGAAATGAATAAGACGCTTAAAATATCTTTTTCCCTGAAAAATACATACCGTGTCAACGGTGTCCTGTTTTCCTTAAAGCAGATACCGCTCGTAAAGCGGCTGCTTCCGGCAACGCTGTATCAGGTAAAGGGGCTGAAAATCTTTGCAAACATTTTGTCCGTGCTGTGGGAAATCGTTTCTGTATTCCTCGGCAAGTTCCTTTACTTTATCACGATGGTATGCGGCGTAGGTATTCTTTATAAAGAACTGCCGGAGAATGAGGTGTTCCTGCATATCCTGCTGATTCTCACGGTAATCGGCAGCTTTGTAAACACACACCTTTTCAATCCGACAAAGGATAAATATTATGCGATGATCCTGATGAAAATGGACGCACGAGAATATACGCTTGTAAACTATTTCTACTCCATCCTGAAGGTCGTTGTGGGCTTTTTGCCCTTTGCGATTCTGTTCGGTATGGACAGAGGCGTACCTTTGTGGTTTTGTCTGCTCCTGCCCCTTTGCATAGCGGGTATGAAGCTGTTTGCGGCGGCTGTTACCCTGTGGGATTATGAGAAAAGGGGATTTGGCTACAACGAAAATAAGCTGTCCAAATATGTGTGGTGCTGTATCGCCCTGCTTTTAGCCGCAGCCTATGCTCCGCCCGCCTTTGGTTTTGCTTTGCCTGCGGTCGTACCAATGGTTATATTTTTAGCGTGTATTCCCCTTGGTATGGCAAGTATCACAAGGCTCACTACCTTCCGTGATTATTACGCAATCAACAAGGAATTATTAGCCGGATTGACCAATCAGATGGACAGCACGGCACAGACAAAGCTTATCAAACAGGCAAATGAAAAGAAAATATCCGCAGATACTTCCATTAGCAGCAACCGCAAGGGCTTCGAGTATCTGAATGAGCTGTTTATCAAAAGGCATAAAAAGATACTCTGGAACTCGACAAAGAAGATTTCCTATGTGTGCGCTTTCCTTGTCGCCGCCGTGCTGGTAGGAGTCTATATACTGCCCGAAGAAAAAACCGTCATTAACGAAATCGTGATGACTTGGCTTCCGTACTTTGTATTTATAATGTATGCCATTAACCGTGGCACGAACTTTACACAGGCGCTTTTTATGAACTGCGATCACAGCCTGTTGACCTATTCGTTTTATAAGCAGCCGGGCTTTATCCTGCGGCTGTTTCAGATCCGCCTGCGTGAGATTATGAAAATCAACGCTGTTCCGGCTCTGGTTATCGGTATCGGGCTGGCGCTGATACTGTTTGCCACCGGAGGAACGGACAATCCGCTGAATTATGTTGTGCTGATTGTTTCTATCCTGTGTATGAGCCTATTCTTCTCGATTCATTACCTGACGATTTACTATCTGCTCCAGCCTTATAACGCAGGGACGGAGCTGAAAAGCGGCACATACCGGATTGTCTTGTCAGTAACCTATGTCGTCTGCTTTGCTCTTATGCGGCTTCGTATGCCGATTATGATATTTGGAATAATGACGATAGTTTTCTGTGTGCTTTACAGCATTGTCGCCAGTATTTTGGTATACCGCCTTGCGCCGAAAACTTTTCGGCTGAGAACATAACGGGGCGGTTTTACCGCCGGAAATCCATAAAAAGAAACGGAGGATTTATTTATGAGAAAGTGTCTCAGATGTGGAACGGAAATGAAAGAAAACTGCGCCATCAAGGTAGAAGGCGCAGGATACGGAATTGTAATGTCATCGGACGAAAATAAGCTGTTCGGCGGCAGGATCGGCAAGCCGAAGGTAGCAATCTGTCCCAAGTGCGGCGAAGTCTCCATCTATGTGGAAGATGTAGAGAAGCTGTGATATGTGAAAGGTACAACTATGAAGATCGAGATAGAAAAGGATTTCCCTCAGTATTTTAAGCCAGCCTATCCGGAAGAATTTGAGCTGTTCTCTCACTTTGAAGTAACAGCAGGAATACCGACCGTTCTCTTTGCTATCACGACTTGGAAAGAGAACGGAAAACCGAATGTGTGCTTTCATTCGTGGAGCTGCTTTCACGGAGATAAGACCGCTTTCTTTGCCGTGATGGGCAACCTATATCAGCATACCCACACCTATGCCAATATCCAAAGAGAAAAATGCTTTTGCATTAACTTTCTCCCGATAAGCTGTTATGACAGGTTGGTAAATACCATTCATCAGAATGAATGGGACGATGACGAATTTGCAGAAGGAGGCTTTACTGTTTCCAATGCCAAAACCATTCACGCACCTGCGATCAGCGAAGCGTTTCTCACGATGGAATGTACCCTGAAAGAAATACAGGATTTAAGCGGTGCAGGTATTACGGCTATGGTAATCGGACAGGTACAGCACAGCTCTGTGGAAGAAGCGTATGCACAAGGGTATGAATTAAGATATGGCAAGGACGGATTTATGCTGCTCGTGCCTGCGCCGCAAGACCTTGTTACCGGAGAGCCAAATCAGTCGGCGATTGCCACCGTGCATATTGAGAAATACGACTGATTTAAGGAGAGAGCAAAAATGGCAGTTTCAAATATAAAAGCGCTGATCCCCGGCGAACTTCAAAAAGTGTGGGAGCTGGTGCTGGATATTGAGAATTACGCCGCTTGGAGAAGCGACCTGAGTAAAACTGAAGTTATAAGCGACAAGCAATTTATCGAATATACCAAAAACGGCTACCCTACGACCTTTACCGTGACGCTTGCTGAGCCATACAGACGATGGGAATTTGATATGGAAAACAGCAATATGAAAGGTCATTGGACTGGCGTTTTCACAGCCAAGGGTGATAAAACAGAGATAGATTTCACGGAGTGCGTGGAAGCAAAGAAATTATTGATGAAGCCCTTTGTGAAGTCGTACCTGAAAAAGCAGCAGGCACAGTTTGTTGCGGATATGATGAAAAATTTTGATTAAAGGGTCATACATAGAAAGGCGGTTTATTATGAGGAAGTATGAGTATATGACAGTTGATTTAAGCGCAGAGCCATCGTTTAATGTTCATATTAAGCTGGATCGGTATATTGAGAAGCTCAATGAATATGGAAAACAAGGCTGGCGTTTGATTTCCGGAACTGATGACTGGAAGTATTCGATCTTTGAGCGAGAAATTGATGATGAAGAATAATAGACAGGAGGCGTATAACCTATGAAAGATATGATCGGATACTGCGGATTGGACTGCGAAAAATGCGACGCATACATAGCGACCGTCAATGACGATCAGGCTTTGCGGGAGAAAACTGCGAAGCTGTGGGCAGAGTTAAACAACGCTCCTATTCTTCCGGAGCATATTAACTGCGAGGGCTGCCGTATGAATGGGGCAAAAACGGTATTTTGCGATAGCCTGTGCGGGATTCGGAAGTGTGCGTTAAATAAAGGAGTTTCTACCTGCGGCGACTGTTCTGAGTTAGAAACCTGCCCGACTGTTGGGGCAATCCTCAAAAATAATCCGGCTGCTTTGGAGAATTTGAAAGGATAGAATACATAGGGTAATAAATTGAAATTTAAGGAGGAGATACAATGCTTGAAAATACTCCTACTCAATCAACTATGACTGAATTGCTCGGACAACCTTTATTTAAGATCTGGCAAGAGCTGTGTTCGGCGATTGATGAAAAATACGATATGGAACGGCTATGGAACACAGGTGGTAAGAACTGGACTTACGAATATAAGTACCGCAGAGGTGGTAAAACGCTTTGCAGTCTATATGCGAAAAAGAATTGCCTTGGATTTATGATTATTTTCGGGAAAGATGAAAGAGCAAAATTTGAGGAGATAAGGGAAACTCTTTCTGATCCCGTTTGCAGGCAATATGATGTAGCAACAACTTATCGTGACGGGAAATGGGTAATGTTTGAGCCGACTGATACTTATGAGTTCGATGACTATATGAAACTGTTGGCTATTAAAAGAAAGCCTAATCGGAAATAACGATACTGTGTTTTGGAGAAAATTAGAATGAAGTTGAAAATCCTATGTTGGTAGTGACCGATATAGACAGATCAGTTGAATTTTATAAAAAAGTTTTTGGACTTCATATCATTATGGACTTTGGAGCAAATAAGACACTGACAGGTGGTTTAGCTCTGCAAACGGTTGAAACATATAAAGCGTTTATTGGCACGAATGATATTTCCTTTGGCGGCAACAATTTTGAGCTTTATTTTGAGGAAGATGACTTTGACAAGTTTGCTGATAAGCTGAAGGAATATGATATTGAATATGTCCACCCGATTATGGAACATTCTTGGGGGCAGCGAGTCGTTCGCTTCTATGATCCGGATAAGCATATTATCGAAGTCGGAGAGAATATGAAGGTCGTATGCAAGCGCTTTTTGGATAGTGGAATGACGCCGGAACAGGTTGCAAAGCGAATGGATATACCTGTGAAGTTTATAAATGCTTGTATGCGGTAAGGTTATTTTTTAATGGGTGAGGAACGAGTAAGATATGAGTTACTCTATAAGAGAAATGCGAAAAGAAGAATATAGTCTGCTCAGTGACTTTTTGTACGAAGCAATTTATATTCCGGCTGGTACGGCTGCGCCGCCTAAATCAGTGATAACTTGTCCCGAATTGCAAGTATACATTGCAGATTTTGGAAACAGCAAACACGATAAGGCTTTGATTGTAGAAGTTGACGGAAATATTGTAGGAGCAATATGGGCAAGGATTATGAACGACTACGGACATATTGATGAGAATACGCCTTCCCTTGCAATGTCTGTTCTTAAAGCGTACAGAGGTATGGGAATTGGAACTTTGTTGCTTACACAAATGTTGTTAGCAGAAAAAGCTGCTGGTTATGCAAAGATTTCCTTATCTGTTCAAAAGGACAATTATGCAGTGAAGTTATATCGAAAAGCGGGCTTTACAACGGTCAAAGAAACGACTGAGGAATACATTATGGTAGCTGACCTAAATTCTATTTGCAAAATGGAGGAAGAAAATGGCTTTTGACTACAAGAAAGAATACAAGGAATTTTATATGCCGAAGAACAAGCCCAGTATCATAGAGATTCCGAAAATGAATTATATAGCAGTCCGGGGAAAAGGCAATCCCAATGAGGAAAACGGAGAATACAAAAATTCAATCGGTTTGCTGTACGGTATTGCTTTTACCATAAAAATGAGCTACAAGGGGACACATAAAATCGAGGGATTTTTTGAGTATGTCGTGCCGCCCCTTGAAGGTCTTTGGTGGCAGGAAAATACACAGGGACTTGATTATGCAAGAAAAGAAGATATGCACTTTATCTCTATGATCCGGCTGCCGGATTTCGTAACAAAGGAAGATTTTGAGTGGGCAGTTGAAGAAGCAACGAAAAAGAAAAAGCAGGCTTTTTCTAAGGTTGAGTTCTTCCCCTATGATGAGGGACTGTGCGTTCAGTGTATGCACATCGGCTCTTATGACGATGAGCCTGCTACCGTTGATTTAATGCACGACTATATGAAAGCAAACGGGTATGAGCTGGATATTACGGATACGAGATACCATCACGAAATCTATCTGAGTGATCCGAGAAAATGCGATGTGAGCCGATTGAAAACGGTCGTGCGCCACCCAATCCGGAAAACGGAGTAATCGGAGGTTAGTATGCCAAAAGAAGTTGATCCTAAAGACACTACAAGGGCTGCGGCGTATGCACTTTGGATGAAAGCGCCCAATCCAATGGTAACTTTTTTCAAGACCTTTGATGTGACGAATCTGATAAAGGTCAGCAGGAAAGGAAGCTTAAAATTCAATATGCTGCTCGATTACTGTATCGGCAGAGCTGCCGTAAAGGTAAAGGAGTTTTATATCCTTCCGGTCGGCGAAAAACTCATGCAGTATGACACCATAGCAGTCAATACCATAGTGAAAAACAAAGAAGGCGAAGTCAGCTCCTGCGACCTTTCCTATAACGCCGAGTTAAATCAATTCAACGAGGAGTATCTGAAATATACGGCACAGGTCGCCGCAAGCTGTCAGGACAGGGACTTATCCGAAAACAGTATGGTCATCGGCACTTCCGCCATCATAGATACGGAAATCGACGGAGCTGTTGGTATGAACAGCGGCATTTTTAATAATCCCTTTATTATTTGGGGCAGATACAAAAAGAAATGGTTTCGGTATTACCTGTCCCTCTCTTTCCAGTTCCATCACACGCAGGAGTATTTTTGAAGAACTTGCAAAACGAGATCAGTCTGTTGAAATAAAGGTAGGACGAAAGAAATTCAACATGAAAATCAAAAATAAAAACTGTTTATAAGCCATCTCTCAAATTAGTGATTGATATTTCAAGGGTAGTTGGCGCATCTATCGAAGAAATATTCCATTTTCAAGTAGCTTTAATGGCGAAAGCCATTATTTTACGGGCAGTTGCGTTATTGTTAATCTGCGTTGCTTGCCGTATAAGGGCTAATGTGCTACTTTGGATTTATCATCAAAGCAAAGGAGTGCAACGCACAATGTTTGGAGAAAACTTAAAAACTCTCAGAAAGCAGAAAGGTTTTTCGCAGGAAGAATTGGCAGTAAGGCTCCATGTAGTCCGACAGACCGTTTCTAAGTGGGAGAAAAATTTATCTGTTCCCGACGCTGATACTCTTATCCGGCTGGCTGAAATATTGGAAGTGTCTGTCAGCGAATTGCTGGGGGCAAAAATTGAAAATGAAAATACCGCCAGCGATGTCGCAGAGCAGTTGTCAAGGATAAATGAGCAACTTGCAATCAAAAAT
>OLSF01002716.1_pt1 | contig 13177 bp, 10 predicted proteins | sample 1672301 | NCBI WGS metagenome assembly OLSF01 (sample SAMEA3136669, study PRJEB25190) | human gut metagenome | biome: human gut; feature: human-associated habitat; material: faeces | place: Austria | collected 2013
CCATCTGCGGACGGTGGTCGGGGTTGACGATCGTGGCGATGATGTTGCCGCCGAACGCCGGGCGGATCTGATAGAGGAGGTTCTTATACTCCGTACCCGTCTTGGCGTCCTTGTGGTCGCCGATTTCGAGCTGCGTGCAGTCGGCCGTAAGACCGCTGTGCAGGGCCGACGATACGCGGGGTGCGAAGTCGCGGCCCACGGGCGTGGCGCCGAACAGCGCGATCTGGGGCTTCTCCTGCCCGATCAGACCGCACAGGACCGCCGTGTGGGGCAGCGTGCGGAACGGGGAAAATAACGGATCATCGGCAACCCAGACCGTATCGGCGCCGTATTTGGCCAGTTCTGTTTCGATGCCGGCGAGGTTGTGGCCCAGGACGACGGCTTCGAGTTTCACGCCGAGCGTCGTGGCCAGTTCGCGGCCTTTGGTCAGCAGTTCGAGACTCACGTCGGCGACCTTGCCGCCCTCCATCTCGATATATACGAATATATTGTTCATCTCAAAAAAACGCATTAACCGAGCGTGTGGCTCGCGATGAGTTCAACCATAAGTTCATTGATGTCGTTGTCGGCGGCGGTGAGTTTCTTGGCCTCCTTGGCGGCGAAAACCACGTTCTCGATCCTCTTGACCTTCGTGGGCGAACCCTGGAGGCCGAGCTGCGCGGGATCGGGATCGACATCGGCGGCGGCCCACTCCACGATGCGGAGGTACTCCTTCGCGGCGGCGCGCTGCGCGGCGGGCGATTCGGGTGCGGCGGCGATCTCCGAACCGGCCAGCGCGCCCTTGTACTTCATCACGCGCTTGGCGTTGCGCGGGCGGCACTCGGCGGCCGAGGCGTTGACCGTCACAACGGCCGGAATCGGGCACTCGACGACCTCCGTGCCGTGCTCCAGACGGCGCTTGATGACCAGCGCGCCCTCACGGACTTCGAGAATCTCCTCGGCATAGGTCACCTGCGGAAGACCGAGCTTCTCGGCGACCTGCGGACCCACCTGCGCCGTGTCGCCGTCGATGGCCTGACGGCCTGCGAAAATCACGTCGGGGGCGATCTTCTTCAGCGCGCACGAAAGGGCGTAGGAGGTGGCCAGCGTGTCCGAGCCGGCGAACTCGCGGCCCGAAAGCAGGTAGCCGCCGTCGGCCCCGCGGAACATCGCGTCGCGGATGATGTCGGCGGCGCGCTGCGGACCCATCGTAAGGATATGAACCGTGGAACCCGCCACACGGTCCTTGAGCCGCAGGGCGGCTTCGAGCGCATTGAGGTCCTCGGGATTGAAGATGGCCGGAAGCGCCGCGCGGTTGACCGTCCCTTCGGGAGTCATCGCGTCCTTGCCTACGTTGCGGGTATCGGGAACCTGCTTGGCCAAAACAAGAATTTTGAGGTTTTGTTGTTGCATATAAGTAAGTAATGGTTATATATTGAATCCTTTTCCTTCTTTCACCGCTGTTGTCGCGGCGTTCCGTCGCGTTCGCGAATCTGCCCCGCCCCAAGCCCTCCCGCGGGAGGGACTTACGGCGTAAAACACGCCCCGTTTCTGCTTGGGCGGCTCGGCAATCCGCAAGCGACTGCCCCCGCCTGTCGCCGCAGTTGTCGCGACGCGACCGGGTCGTCAACCGGGATTTCGGCCGAAACGCGGACGGGCGGAAATCACACAAAAACGCATCCCTAACCTGCCACTGGGCAGCCGGGATGCGCGGTTGCTTATCGGACGATCGTTTCGCCGCGGTCGGGGCCTACGGAGATGATCTTCACGGGGACGCCCGTCTGCCGCTCGATGAACTCCACGTAGCGTTTGAACGCCTCGGGGAACTCTTCGTAGCTGCCGTACCGGCGCAGGTCGCATTTCCAGCCCTCGAACTCGGTGTAGACCGGACGGAGGTCGCCGGTGATTTCATAGGGGAACTCCGAGGTGGTGCGGCCGCCGATCTCGTAGGCCGTGGCCACGCGGATCGTGTCGAAATCGTTCATCACGTCGGATTTCATCATAATCAGCTGCGTCACGCCGTTGACCATGATCGAATATTTCAGGGCCACCATATCGAGCCATCCGCAGCGGCGGCGGCGGCCCGTGACGGCGCCGAACTCGTGGCCGATGTCGCACAGCCGCTCGCCCGTCTCGTCGAACAGCTCCGTGGGGAACGGTCCGCTGCCCACGCGCGTGCAATAGGCCTTGAAAATGCCGAAGACCTCGCCGATGCGGTTCGGGGCGACGCCCAGCCCGGTGCAGACGCCCGCGCAGACGGTGTTCGACGAGGTGACGAACGGATAGGAGCCGAAGTCCACGTCCAGAAGCGTTCCCTGCGCGCCTTCGGCCAGAACGGACTTGTCCTGCGAGAGACAGTCGTTGACGAAATATTCGCTGTCGATGATGTGGAAGCGGCGGAGGTATTTGACCGCCTCGAACCACTGCTTCTCCAGCTCGGCAATGTCGCATTGATAGTCGAGACTCTTCAGGATCTTCTCGTGGCGCGCCTTGGCCGCAGCGTAGATGCTTTCGAAATCGGGACTCAACAGATCCCCTACGCGCATGCCGTTGCGGCTTACCTTGTCGGTATAGGTGGGACCGATGCCCTTGCCCGTCGTGCCGATCTTGGCGCTGCCCTTGGCCGCCTCGTACGCGGCGTCGAGCATGCGGTGCGTGGGCAGAATCAGGTGGGCCTTCTTCGAAATGCAGAGCTGTTTGGTCAGGTCGTGGCCGCTGGCAGCCAACGCTTCGGCCTCCTCGCGGAAAAGCACCGCGTCGATCACCACGCCGTTGCCGATGATGTTGGTCTTGCCGCCCTGGAAAATGCCCGAAGGAATCGAGCGGAGCACGTATTTCTCGCCGTTGAATTCCAACGTGTGACCGGCATTGGGACCGCCCTGGAAGCGGGCCACCACCTCGTAACGAGGCGTCAGCACGTCCACAACCTTCCCTTTGCCCTCGTCACCCCATTGCAGGCCGAGGATAACGTCAACTTTTTTCATTGTATCCGGTTCTGTTTTATGTTTGCAAAAGACATTTTTTGCATCCAAAGGTACGAATTATTATCCGAAAAGCCCAAGGCCGCCGCCGGACTTTTCAACAAATTATGAAGAAAAGCAATCCCCGGCAACGGCAGGAAAGCCAAAAAGCCGCAAAAAGAAATCCGCCGGGCAGGCACACCGGGAACGAAAAAACCGTATATTTGTGATACATAACCCTAAAAATTACAACGATGAAACGAATTGCAGTTCTGATGGCCGCCGCAGCGCTCGCCGGCTATGCCGCCCCGGTTTCAGCACAGGGGGGGGGAAATTCCATAAATCCGAAAGTCTTCTGGGACGGCGGGCGGATTCCCGACCCGGCGTTCCGCGCCTATGTGCTGGATAAATTCGACACCGACCGCGACGGCACAATCAGCCGGGCCGAAGCCGAAGCCGTAACAGAGATCAATATCGCAAAAGTCAGTTCGGTAGACGGAATTGAAAAATTCACACAATTGAAGCTTTTGAGTTGTATCAATTCTGAACTTGTTTCGCTGGATCTATCCAAGAACAGCGCATTAACCGGATTGCTTTTTTACGAGTGTTTGCTCACGTCCCTGGACGTTTCGAAGAATGCGGCATTGACCCACTTGCTGCTTACGGGGACTCAACTCTCCGTTCTCGACATCTCAAACAACAGCGAATTAACCGAATTGAATTGCTACAACAATAGACTCACAACACTCGACATTTCGAGAAATAAAAAACTAAAAAAACTCGATTGCGGATCTAATCCATTCACAACTCTTGACTTGTCGCAAAATACGCAGTTGACGCATTTCGGATGTTCAAAGAACAAACTCACAGCACTCGACTTATCAAAAAACACCGCTTTAACAAGTCTGGACTGGTCATACAATCCCCACCTTCTGCTCGATCTGTCGGGATTTCCCAATTTAACCGAACTGAATTACTCCGGGAACGGTCTCACGGCACTCAACCTATCTAACAATCGCACACTGACCGAATTGGATTGCTCCGGCAATAAACTCACGGCTCTCGATGTGACAAAGGCTGCAGCACTGACCGAATTAAAATGCAGCCGCAACAAACTCACAGCTCTCGATCTGTCCAACAATCGCGCACTGACCAAATTGAATTGTTCCAGCAACGAACTCGCAGTACTCGATCTGTCCAACAATCACGCACTAACCGAATTGGATTGCCTCGGCAATAACCTGACGGCACTCGATCTGTCAACCAACAATGCACTGGCAACGCTGCGCTGCGGCGGCTATAAAAGTAATATCGTCCGACTCGACCTGTCCTGCAATCCAGAGCTAAAGACATTGTATATTAGCGAATTTGCGAATATTGGGACTCTGAATCTTTCAAACCTTTCGAAATTAGAGTCATTCGGTGACGAGATCGTGCGAATCAACAACATCGTCATTAACGACAAAACCAAGATTCCGGAAATCCTCGACCGGATATTATGGAGTCAGCGAATGGAAAGACAGGTCCGGCAGCAGCAGCGCGAAGCCGAGGCGCAGCAACGTGAAACCGCCCGGGCCGAAGCCAAACAGAAAGCCGCGGAATACAAACGCCAGATCATGCCCTACCTCGCAAGTAAGGATTGGGAAGGAGCCGACAGATTCGCCGCCGAAGCCCTCGCCAAACTGCCCGAGGGTGATGCATTCCTCTACCTGGTGCGCGCCAAAGCCTACTTCAAGCAGAATCTCGATTTCGAGGTGTCCGATAACGAGAACATGACCGAATATTTCCGGGCCTACCGCAGCGAAGCCGAGCGTCTGGCCGAACTATGCCGCAAATCCATCGTCTGCGACTCCTCGGACGGCAACGAAGCCTATTTCTATCGCGGGATGGCCTACATCGTACTGGGTCGTGCGGACGCTGCCGCTGCCGATTTCAAACGTTGTGCACGAGGCAACGAAGCGTTGAAAGCAGTCTGCTATTACAATATAGGAACCGCTTACAAAAATGCCGGGAGATACAGCCCGGCGCTCGAACAATTCAAACTCGCCCGACAGTATTACACCGCCGCGGACAAAAAGGAACAATGCCTGCAACGCATCAAGGAGTGCCAGCAGAAAATCAAGGACAAATAAGAGAAACGTCCCGGAGGTCCCGGGACGTTTTATTTCACGATCAACTCCGTCGGTCCGTTGAAGTCGACGCTTTGCGAGGCGAGGCAGTAGACCGTGGCAAGGGAGGGGTTGCCGCGCACGTCGGCACGCAGCCCCGAGGCGCAGGAGGTCACGTCCAGCGACCCCGCGAGGGCATTGTCCGGACAAAGAAGCGTTGCGAGCGAGGCGTTCGACTGCAAATCGAGGCGCGGCAGCGAGTTGCCGCCGCAATCGAGGTATACGAGGCCGCGCAGGCCGTTCACGTCGAGCGACACAAGGCCGTTGTCCGAGCAGTCGAGCCATTCGAGGCGCGTCATTGTGACGTCCAGCCGCGTGAGCGCGTTGCCCCGGCAGTCGAGCCGTTCCAGACGCGTGAACTCCTTCAGGTCGGAGAGCGACGCGACGCCCCGTTCCGGACACTCCACCGTACGGACACGCTGCGCCTCGTAGCGCGAGATGCGGCCGTCGCCATCGACGTCGAATTCGCCCAGACAGTAGGCCTCGAAGGCCTTGTCGTAAAATGTCAGGTAGATGTATCTGTTCTTCTCGTCGCGCTCGTCCTCGGCAAGGCCGCAGGCCGCCGAGAGCAGTAGGAGCAGGACGGGAAGGGCGCGGACCATAGGCGGCGTCAGATGTTCACGTCGTCGTCGGAGGCGTCCGAAGCGTCCGAGCTGTCGTCGTCGCCCTGAATGTCGTCGGCCCCCTTGATCTCGTCGTCGTAGTAGTCCTTGTCGTCGTCGTCGTGCGAATTGTCGTCGACCTTCACGTCGATCTTCACCATGTAGGCTATCTCGTCCGTATCATAGGGAACGGCATAGAAAAAATCGCCGTTGGGCTTGTCGACACGGATCATCGCATCGGTGAATCCCAGCGGGTATTTCGCCTTCACAGCCTCCTGCAACTCGGGGCTGAGGTTATGAAAACTCGTCGCAATATGTTTCTTCACGATATTCGGTTTAGTCATGGTAGTGTCTCGAAATTTTTTGCAATTATAAGCAAAATTTGAATATCGCACCACATCTGCAATTTTTTTTTGCATTTTTTTTGATTTTACACCAAATTCACCCGTTGTTAAGGACAAAATATGTAACTTTACACACGTTATTTAAGGATTGATGGTACGCGAACGGATCGAGGAGCTGCGCCGGCAGCTCGAACTGCATAACTTCAAATATTACGTCGAAAACGCCCCCGAGATTTCGGATTTCGAGTTCGATGCGATGATGCGCGAACTTCAGGATCTGGAGCGCGCACACCCCGAATACGCCGACCCCAACTCGCCTTCGGTGCGCGTGGGAAGCGACCTGACGGCCGAGTTCCGGACCGTGAAGCACCGCTACGCGATGCTGTCGCTGGGCAACACCTACTCGCTGGACGAACTGCACGAGTTCATCGGCCGCATCGAGCGCGAAGCCGGGGCCACGGACTACGTCTGCGAACTGAAATTCGACGGCACGGCCATCTCGCTCACCTACGAGCACGGACGGCTCGTGCGCGCCGTGACCCGCGGCGACGGCGTCGAGGGCGACGACGTGACGGCCAATGTCCGCACCGTGCGCACGGTGCCCCTGCGCCTGCGGGGCACGGACTGGCCCGACCTCTTCGAAATCCGCGGCGAGATCCTGATGCCCTACGCCTCGTTCGACCGCCTCAACGCCGAGCGCGAGGCCAACGGCGAACAGCTCTTCGCCAACCCCCGCAACGCCGCCGCCGGGACGCTCAAGCAGCAGTCGTCGGCCGTGGTGGCCCGGCGCGGACTGGACTGCACGCTCTACCAGCTGGCGGGCGACGAGCTGCCCTTCACGAGCCATTGGGAGAGCCTCGAAAAGGCCCGCCAGTGGGGGTTCAAGGTCTCGGACGCGGCGCGCATCTGCCGCAGCGTCGCCGAGATCGACGCATTTATCGAACACTGGGACACCGCACGACGCCGCCTGCCCTTCCCGACGGACGGCGTGGTGATCAAGGTCAACGACTTCGCCGTCCGGCGCCAGCTGGGATTCACGGCCAAGGCCCCCAAGTGGGCCGTGGCCTACAAGTTCAAGGCCGAACGGGCCGCCACGCGGCTCGACAGCGTGTCGTTCCAGGTAGGACGCACCGGGGCTATCACGCCCGTCGCCAACCTCGAACCGGTGCTGCTGGCCGGAACCACCGTGCGGCGCGCGACGCTGCACAACGCCGAGCAGATGGCCCAGCTGGACATCCGCCCGGGCGACACGGTCTACGTCGAGAAGGGCGGCGAGATCATCCCGAAGATCATCGGCGTGGACCTCGCGCAGCGTCCGGCCGACAGCCGTCCGTTCGAGTACATCACCGTATGCCCCGAGTGCGGGACGCCGCTGGTGCGCTACGAAGGCGAGGCCAAGCACTACTGCCCCAACCAGAGCGGATGCCGGCCCCAGATCATCGGGCGCATCATCCACTTCATCCGCCGCAAGGCCCTCGACATCGAGGGGCTGGGCGAGGAGACCGTCGAACTGCTCTACGAAAACGGACTCGTGCGCGACGTGGCGGACCTCTACGACCTGCGGGCCGAACAGCTGGCCCCCCTGCCCCGGCTGGGCGAGAAGTCGGCCGACAACATCATCCGCTCGGTGGAACGCTCGAAGGCGGTTCCCTTCCAGCGCGTGCTGTTCGGGCTGGGAATCCGCTTCGTGGGCGAGACCACGGCCAAATACCTCGCCGAGCATTTCCGCTCGCTGGACGCCGTGATGCGGGCCACGCGCGAGGAGCTGGTCGAGGCCGACGAGGTGGGCGGACGCATCGCCGACGCCATCATCGAATACTTCGCCGAGGAGGACAACCTGCGGATCATCCGCCGCCTGCGCGCCGCGGGGCTGCAATTCGAAGCCGAGGCGCGCCGCCTGGCGTCGGAGGCGCTGGCGGGCCGGAGTTTCGTGGTCTCGGGCAAGTTCACGCGGAGCCGCGACGAAATGAAGGAGCTGATCGAACTGCACGGAGGCCGGAACCTCGCGGCGGTGTCGGGCAGCGTCGACTACCTCGTGGCGGGCGACAAGATGGGCCCGGCGAAGCTGAAGAAGGCCGAGAAGCTGGGTGTAAGGATCATCTCTGAGGAGGAGTTCATCCGGATGGTCGAGGGCGGAGGCCCGGTGGAAAAGGCCGCACAACAGGAATTATTCTGACAGGCGCAAGACGCCTGCTTTGAGGACTGACGCAAAACGACAACAGATAAAACGACAATCAGAGACATTATGCTACGACACAAACTTTCCGGCGTGGGCGCCGCGATGATCACCCCTTTCACGGCAGACGGCCGCGTCGACTACAAGGCGCTGGCCCGCATGATCGACTACGTGATCGACGGCGGCGTGGACTACATCGTCGCACTCGGCACCACGGCCGAGACCCCCACGCTCTACATGCCCGAACGCGCCGTGATCGCCATGTTCATCACCAACCAGATCGCAGGCCGCGTGCCGCTGGTGATGGGCTGCGGCGGCAACTCCACCTCGGAGGTGCTGGACCAGCTGCGCGAATTCGACCTGCGGGGCGCCGACGCCATTTTGAGCGTGACGCCCTATTACAACAAACCTTCGCAGGAGGGTCTCTATCAGCATTTCCGCACCGTCTCGGAGCATTCGCCCCTGCCGGTGATCCTCTACAACATCCCGGGCCGCTCGGGCGTCAACATGACCGCCGAGACCACGCTCCGCTGCGCCGCCGACTTCCGCAACGTCATCGGCATCAAGGAGGCGTCGGGCGACATCGGGCAGATGCAGCGCATCCTGGACAACCGTCCCGAGGGATTTCTCGTGCTGTCGGGCGACGACGGCATGGCCATCGAGCTGATGCGCCGCGGAGGCGACGGCGTGATCTCCGTGGCGGCGAACGCTTTCCCGCAGCGGTTCATGGAGTGCGTGAACCATGCCAAGGCGGGCGACTTCGACGCGGCGGAAAAGGCTTATGCCGCGCTGGACGAAGCCGTGCACGCGCTCTTCGAGGAGGGCAACCCCGTGGGCGTGAAATGCGCCCTCTCGGTGATGGGACGCATCGGCGACACGATGCGCCTGCCGCTGGTCGCCGGATCGGAAAAACTCCGCGCGAAGTTCGAAGAGCTGATCGCCAGATACGATTTGCGCTGATTTTGCGTTTGTACCGGAAACGACCGCTATGAAACGATTGCTGCTTCTCTCACTGCTGGTTCCGGCGCTGGCCGCCGCCGGAGTCCCCGACGAGGACATGATCCTCGACCGGACGATGGACGCCCAGTCCGCGTTCTACTACCCCGCGCTGATGATGCGCTACAACGCGGGCGACGAGACGCTGACCGACGAGGATTACCACTACCTCTACTACGGATACGCCTACCGCGACGAATACAAGCCGCTGGCCGTGAACCCCGATCTGGACAAAATGCTGATGCTGGCCTCGGGCATCGACCCCGACAAACCCGACAGGGCCACGCTGGAAACGATGGTCTCGGTGGGAAACGACGCCCTGAAACGCGATCCGTTCAGCCCCAAAATCCTCAATCTCATGTCGTTCGCCTACGGTGCGCTGGGCGACAAGGAGCAGGAAAAAGCCTGGTCTGACCGCATGAACGGCGTCATCCGCACGATCCTCGGCTCGGGCGACGGATTCACGCAGAAGACCCCGCGCCATGTACTGATGTTCGACCACGCGCTCGACGTGCTGGCCGCCGAAGGGCTTTCGTTCGGCAAGGCGCGCATCGTCAGCCGCACGGTGGAGTTCGTGCCGCTGGTCGTTCCCTATGTGGTCGAGGGCAAGAAGCGCAAGGGATTCTATTTCGATTTCAGCCGCGTCTACTGGAACAAACCCGAGGGTTACACCTACCAGCGCGACCGCACGTGGCAGTTCAACAACCTCAAACCCCGCACCTATAAATGATCCGCATTCTCCGGCATACGCTCTGCCTCGCCCTGCTGCTGACGCTCGCGGCCTGCGAAAAAGACCGCGAGCCGCGAATCGAAGTCTCGACGGGAGAGATTCACCTCCCGGGCGACGCTTCGTCCGGAACGACGTTCACCGTGTCGGCCGAAGAACCGTGGACGCTGTCGTATACCGGCGAGGGATTCGCCGTGACGCCGGACGGCGGCGCCCGCGGGGAGACGACGGTCACGGTGACCGCTTCCGAACCCAACTCCGCCAAGGCGCGCCGGAAGCTGGGCACGATAACCGTCCGCCACCCCGCCAACAAGGACGGCTATCCGGTCGAGGTCTACCAGCGGCCCGCCGTGGCGACGCAGACCCTTCTGCTGTACATGCCCGGACGAAGCCTGATCGACTATTACGAGCGCAACATCGAGGGCGTCAGTGCGGCCGTGACGAACCAAATCCCGGGCGACGGGCGCATTCTGGTTTGCTACCAGCCCGAGAAACATTCGTCGGCCGTCCTGCAGGAGATCCGTTACGACCCGGCGACGGAACGGTGCGAACGAACGACGCTCAAAACCTACGACGGCTTCAACGCCGGAAACCCCGAAAAGGTACGGCAGCTGTTCGCCGATGCCGCGGAGCTGGCTCCGGCCCAAAACTACGGGCTGATCATCGGCTGCCACGGCAAGGCGTGGATTCCGGTCGCCAGCGGCTCGCTCTCCTACCCGATGCGGCGTTCCGCCGAGGACGACCTATGGGCCACGCCCCCGGGGGCCAAGCAGACCCGTTCGTTCGGCGACAAGGGCTACGAACTGAACATCACGGAGCTGAAGGAGGCGCTCGAAGCGCAGCAGTTCCGTTTCGACTACCTGATCTTCGACGACTGCTTCATGGCCAACATCGAAACGCTCTACGACCTGCGTTCGGTCATCGGCTACATCGTGGCGTCGCCCTGCGAGGTCATGGGCGACGGATTCCCCTACGACCGGATCGTCCCCCACCTGTTCGAAACGGGACCGGTCGCGGACCGGCTCGCGGAAACCTGCCGGGAGTTCTGGAACCTCTACGAAAACGAATACCAGAGCACGACCTGGAAAGAGCAGTCGGGCTGCATCTCACTGGCCGTCACGTCGCAGCTGGACGCGCTGGCGGAGGTGATGCGCCGCATCAACGAAAAAGGCAAACAGCCGTTCGAACTCTCGCAGCTCCAGTACTACGAGGGACTGATGACACACCTTTTCTACGACTTGGGGCATTACGTCGAATTGAGCTGCGGCGACCCGGCGCTCGTCAAGGAATTCACGACGCAACTCGACCGGGCATTTCCCCCCGAAAGCCGTCTGTACACGAAGCAGTTCTATTCCCAATACAACAACGGGTCGAACCCCGTGCATTTCTATACGGGCGTCTCCGTGAGCGAGCCTTCGACGAAGTACGTCGCCGAAAACCGGATGACGAACTGGTATCGGGACACGCATTAAATGAAATGAAAAGAGCGATTCTCACGAATCGCTCTTTTCATTTATGCATACAGCCCGGACTTCCTATTCATACTGCCCGGACTTCAGCCGCTCCACCTCCTCGCGGGTCAGGAACCGCCACGCTCCGCGCTTGAGGTTCTTCTTCGTGAGACCCGCATAGTAAACGCGGTCGAGTTTGGTCACGGTGTAACCCAGGAACTCGAAAATACGGCGCACGATGCGGTTGCGGCCCGAGTGGATCTCGATGCCCACCACCTGCTTGTTCTCCTTGACGTAGGAAATCTCGTCGGCGAAGATCTCGCCGTCTTCGAGCGTGACGCCCTCGGCGATGCGGTCCATGTCGGCGCGCGTCAGGGGTTTGTCGAGCGTCACCTGGTAGATTTTCTTCTTCTTGTAGGAAGGGTGCGTCAACTGCTTCGTAAGGTCGCCGTCGTTGGTGAACAACAGCAGCCCGAGACTGTTCTTGTCGAGGCGTCCCACCGGGTAGATGCGCTCCGTGCAGGCGCCCGAGACCAGCTCCATGACCGTCTTTCCGGCATGGGGATCGTCGAGCGAAGTGACGTAGCCCTTGGGCTTGTTCAGCACCAGGTAGACCTTCTTCTCGCCCTGCACCGGCTCGTCGTTGAACCGCACTTCGTCGGTCGGCAGCACCTTGGTCCCCAGTTCGGTGACGATCTTGCCGTTGACCGAAACGACGCCCGCCGTGATGAAATCGTCGGCCTCGCGGCGCGAGCAGATGCCCGACTGGGCGATGAAGCGGTTCAGGCGCATCTCGCCCGTCTGCTTCTCGGGATTGAATTTCGGATACGACGCCGGTTTGTCGTCGTGTTTCTTATAGGCAGGTTTGAACGGTTTGTCGACGAACTTCCGGTCGCCGAATTTCTTATCCCCGAATTTTTTCTCGCCGAACTTCTTCTCGCCGTAGGGCTTGTCGCCGTAACTGCGGCGCGGACGCTCCTCGTCGCTGCGGTGACGGTCACCGTCGTAGCGGGGTTTGTCTCCGAAGGAACGCCGCGGACGGTCGTCGTCCTGACGCTGACGGTCGCCATACGAACGCGGCTTATCGTCGTACTGACGCTGACGGTCGCCATAGGGACGCGGGCGGTCGTCATACGAACGGCGCGGGCGGTCGCCCTCCCCGCGGGATTTGTCGCCGTAGTGCGGCTTCTCGAAGACCGGACGGTTGTCGGCCGTGAAATGGGGGTTATACGAAGCCCGGCGTTCGGGCCTGTTTTCAAAGGAGGGTTGCTCCGAATCGGCGGCATCACGCTGCAAACGCGGGCGACGCTCGACACGCTCCGCCGTAGCCACTACGGTGCGCTTGCGTTTGTCGCGTCCGAAGCGTTCGAGCACCGGGGTCGAGTCGTTTTTAGGATCTTTCATTTTCTATTCGTCTAATAAATTATCGGGGGCAGGGACCGGAACGTGCCGACCGGGTTCACGCGCGTGATACCGGACGCAGCCCGTCCGAGCCGGTTTCCACCCGGCAAAGGTAATCCATTTTTCCGGATTATAACACATAACGTGCCCGATTTCAACCGTTTTGGGAATAATTGCGCCGGAAGGCGACAAAACGCCTGCTTTTGCCGTATCTTTGCCGAAAAATAACTCCCCGACGACCGGCGGCATTCCGGCAGAAGCCCCGCGCCGCCCGGCATCGGCTGCGACACCCGATCCTGCGTTATGAACATGAACCGCGAAATACTGCGCATTGCGCTCCCCAATATCGTCTCGAACATCACCGTGCCGCTCA
>OLSF01002733.1_pt1 | contig 13128 bp, 10 predicted proteins | sample 1672301 | NCBI WGS metagenome assembly OLSF01 (sample SAMEA3136669, study PRJEB25190) | human gut metagenome | biome: human gut; feature: human-associated habitat; material: faeces | place: Austria | collected 2013
ATACAATGGTAGTCATCTCTGCAACCGCCTCTAAGAAGTTACTACCTTTTACCAAAACACCAATCTTAGATGCAGCACCGATACCGCCAAAGAATCCAAGAGGCACCGAAATCACCAGTGCACACGGGCAGGAAATAACAAGGAAAATGCACGCTCTCTGAATCCACTCAGCGAATCCTCCGCCTAAAATAAGCGGTGGAATCACAGCAAGCAAAACTGCTCCAATCGTAACGACCGGCGTATAGTATTTGGCAAATCGGGTGATGAAATTCTCAACCTTTGCCTTTTTACTGCTTGCATTCTCAACCAGTTCCAAAATTTTGGCAACCGTCGAATCATCAAATTCCTTTGTGGTACGGATTTTCAGCGTTCCGCTGCCATTGACGCAGCCACTGATAATCTCGTCGCCCTCTGACGCTCTTCTCGGTACCGACTCACCCGTAAGTGCCGCCGTATCAATTAACGATTCGCCCTCTATAACAACACCATCGAGAGGAATTCTCTCTCCCGGCTTTACAACAATAATCGTACCGACTTCTACATCATCCGGGTCTACTGTCACTAATTTCCCATCTTCCTCTACATTCGCATATTCCGGACAGATATCCATCATTTCCGTAATGGATTGTCTGGATTTTCCAACCGCATAACCCTGGAACAATTCACCGACCTGGTAAAACAGCATTACAGCAACAGCCTCTAAATACTCACCAACGCCAAATGCACCAAAGGTGGCAATCATCATCAGAAAGTTTTCATCAAAAATCTGTCCATGGGAAATATTTCTCGCAGCCTTAAAAATAATGTCATATCCGACAATCAGGTACGGAACGGCAAATATCAAAAGCTGTGCCCACCATGGCAGTGGCTCTAATACTCCCATATGCTCACAAACAAACAGGATAACAAACAGGACAAGGGAAATGATAATCCGAAGTCTCATTTTTTTCTGTTTTTTTGTCATACAATCATCTCCTACAAAAGAATCTGGCAATCCGGCTCAACTTTTGCACAAACACGGACAACCTCATCCATAATTTCATCAAAACGCGCATCATCGGCATCTACTGTCATCTTCTGTGTCATAAAGCTGACTACTGCATCGTTTACACCATCAATTTTCTTAATTGATTCTTCCATTTTTGCTGCGCAGTTTGCACAATCCAAGTCCTGTAATTTAAATTTCTTTTTCATGATTCATTTCCTCCAATTCAATTATGTTATTCCGCAATATGGTCGATTCCCTGCTCGATAATCGTTCGCACATGGTCATCGGCCAGTGAATAAAACACCGATTTGCCCTCGCGGCGGCCTTTTACTAACTTATTCTGTTTTAGAATCTTTAGCTGATGCGAAATTGCTGACTGCGTCATATTCAAGGTTTCCGCTAAATCACAAACACAGACATCCTTCTCAAATAAAACAAACAAAATCCGGATTCTGGTCGAATCGCCAAACACCTTAAACAATTCCGCCAAGTCATACAATTCATCTTCACTTGGCATTTTATCACTCTCCGTTTCTGTAAATTTACATATGAACAATTATTCATATGTTCATTATATGCAGGATAACATAAAAAGTCAACCGCTATTATCATTTAATTTTTATTTTTATATTCGCTGTCTTTTTACTGCCGTCACCCGCTGCTGCCTTTACATAAACCGTCTTTTTCTTTCCGGCCTTCTTTGCCTTAAAGACACCTTTTTTTGACAGGGTAGCATATTTTTTATATTTACTCTTTGTAAATTTATAGGTAATCTTTGCATCCCCTGCGCGGTTTTTCGTCACTTTCAGCCACTTACTTAACTTTACTTTTTTACCGGCTTTCACCTTTTTCAACGAATATTTAAACTTTAGTTTTTTCACAACCACTGTCCGGGCACTGCTATTATCAGGTGTTACAGGATTATCCGTAACTACCGGGGTTGTCGGATTATTGGCTGCCGGTGTTGATTGTGCCTTTTGCGTCGGCGTAGTCACAGGTGTTGCCGTTGGTGTTGCCGTTAGCACTGGCGTTGGTGTTGCCGTTGGCACCGGTGTTGGTGTTGCCGTTGGCACCGGTGTTGGTATTGCCGTTGGCACCGGCGTTGGTGTTGCCGTTAGCACTGGTGTTGGTGTTGCCGTTGGCACCGGCGTTGGTGTTGCCGTTGGCACCGGCGTTGGTGTTGCCGTTGGCACCGGCGTCGGTGTTGCTTTCGTAGAATCCCAAGTATCAGAAAACATCTTAATGCAGAGATTTGCATTGTTTTTTCTGCCGCCAGACCATACAAGTTTGGAAAAATCTTCCCACTCACCATCCGAATACTGAACATAACTTTCGCCCTCATTTGCGCTAACTGCTTCTGTAAGTGCAGAATCGTTATGAGTACATTCATAAGTCTGATAAGAAGTATCTCCACTCTCTTCCAATTTTACAACAACTGCATAACGCTTTCCTTTTGTCATAAATACTTCATCTTTATCTTCTTTTACAAAATCAATGGTATGATATCCTCGCTCTGCAATCGTACCGGACAATGAAGACACTAATTTACCGGACATCGGATTATCCGAATCCGGACTCTCATAAATTGATACTTCATAATTTACATTTGCTTCCTGTGTATAGAAAGAAACTGCCTGCATTTTCTCATCAGCTTTCGCTTCAAATACATTGGCACCACGCAAAAAGCTTTTCGAAAAAGCAAATGGAATTCCACCATCATATTGATAGTTATTGTCGTAATTATCCGCTTTTTCTACATCAAAGAATGCCACTTCTGCCTCTTCATTCTCCTCTGCCTGCAGCATAGCATCCTCATAAGAAATCCAGAAATATCCGCCCATACTGTTGCAGTCGCCCCAGCTGTTGCGAATTAGCCATGCACCGTCTGAAGAAGGACGGCATTTGGAATTAAAATTACTTGCCGAATAATTATCATCCCATCCTACAATCAATACACTGTGATTGGTCGTCTTGCTTGTATCATCACAATAATACGCCGTAAAATTGCTTTTCCCGGTATTTCCATACATCTGATTGTCACTCGATGTCTCCGGCGCATACATAGAGCACTCCGCTGCCCCATACTCCATCAATTTCTGTTTGATTTGGTTGCGGTTCGCTTTCGTCATATAAATGTATTCTACGTTCTGCAAATGATAGGAATCCTTATCATACATCACCTCATCCGGTAAGTCAGCCGTTACGTTACGATTAATTTTGTTCTGTAAATCTTCAAAAGAAGCAACTGATTCATCTACAACTCCCTGCCATCTGGCTAATGTAGCAGTTGCTAAAACGGAATTTCCGCCCCAGCCATACAAATCATTATTCTTCTCTCTTGGCCTGCAAATATCCCCTACCGTCAAACCAAGCGGATCGTCGGCTTTGTTGTATGTCGAATATGCCAGATGATACTCTGATAAATCCGGAGATTCTTCAGAGCCATCCTGTATAATATCTGCTTCAGACGCTCCCATCACAGACATTGTCCAGCACATGCCCGTTTCTCCTTGATCTTTGATATCCGTCAACAGCCCTTCCTCTCTAGCATCAAACGATGACGGAATCGTTGTCTTTGCTGCTTTTTTCTTTCTGCCGGATGACAAATCATCCGAATTTAATAGTTTCCGACGAATTGGAAGATAGCCATACTTTGACGTCTCACCGGCCGAATCCTCGATGGATACTGCGGTCTGCGTTTTCTTACTTTCCTGTGCCAAATCCACCGGTGCACTCATCCCTATTACCAGCGAAAAGCTAAGCACTGCTGCCAATAAATTTCTTCTTTTCATGATATACCTCCATTCGTAAATGATTCATTCATAAATTTTCTTATGTAGTAATCTTACCATATTCATACACCCTTGCAAAGAAAAAAGATTTCCTGTCATAATAAGCATTTTCTCTCCATAAACTATAGCAAAACGATAGCGGAGTAATCTATGAACATCGAACAAGAACGGGAAAAACTGATTCTTTTTACAAAAATCGGTGCCATCGTCCTGACATCCTTTGCTTTGCTCGCAACAAGTTTTTTTGTTTATCCGGAAAACCGTGCCGTTTTCAATGAATCTCTGCTTCATGAAAAAGAACTTCCCATCTACTGCGTAGAAAAGGAAAAACCGCAGATTTCAATCAGCTTTGATGCGGCTTGGGGAAACGACGACACCGCATCACTTCTTGCCACGCTGAAAAAACACAAAGTGAAGGCAACCTTTTTTATGACAGGTGGCTGGATTGAAAAATATCCGGACGATGTAAAAGCAATTGCCGCCGGCGGGCATGACCTTGGAAACCACAGTGAAAACCACAAACAGATGTCACAGCTATCGGCCGCACAATGCAAAGAAGAAATTATGAAACCTCATGAAAAAGTAAAAAAACTAACCGGTAAAGGTATGATTTTGTTCCGCCCTCCTTACGGGGACTATAACGACACTCTTATCCGTGTGTGCCGGGAAAATAAATATTATCCGATTCAGTGGGATGTGGATTCCCTCGACTGGAAAGATTACGATGCCGCCACCATCATACGCCGCGTCACAGAGCACAAACATCTTGGCAACGGTTCGATTATTCTCTGCCACAATGGCGGAAAACACACCGCCGAAGCACTGGATGAACTTTTAACAATTTTGAAGAAAAAAGGATTTCAACTCGTACCAATTTCTGCTTTGATTATGAAAGATAATTACACGATAAACACAGAAGGACGGCAGATTAAAAACTAACCCTGCCGTCTCTTTTAATTTCTTTCTATATTTGTCTATCTGTAGCCGCCCGGACCTCCCTGTCCGCTGGGGCCGCCCTGTCCACCGGGACCTCCCCAGCCGCCCGAAGATGAACTTCCGGTTGACATGCTCACACTCGTAAAGGTTACGGAATCTCCCTTTGTCAAAGAATTTAAATCACTTCCGTAATATACGGTATACGTTTTTCCTAGCTGAATTTTCGGCGATGACATAACCACCGACTGGAACTTTTTAACCGGCTGTGCTGTAAGAACAGTATTTCCGTCACTATCTTTTAGCACAACATAAGTTCCTACGGATGCCTGCGAAGAAAGTCTTACATTCACGACAGGCTGGGAAGAACCACTCGTCGGTGCCGCATCCATGCCAACTGCTCCTGCGGCAATTAATGTTCCACCGGAAATTTCACAGATGCAGTCTGAACTGTCACCATAGTCCAGTGCACCATTTCCACTGTTTGTCGGACCATTTACTGTAACCGCTCCTCCTTTGAAGAAAATGTTGCCATTGGAATCAATGCCGTCTCCGTCTGCATCTACCGTAATATCACCATTATTTATAATAATCTGGTATTTCGTAGATGAGGCAGAGTCCCCTTTGTGAAACCAGTCACCCGGCATTCCGGGGCCTGTACTGGTTGTTCCATCTTGCCCACCGGCGGCATTCATTCCATCGTCTCTTGATTTAATTGTAATCTTACCACCATTAATTGTAATGTCGCCACTTTCTAATCCTTCATACGATGTTGTAACATCAATCGTTCCGGCATTGATTACCAGACCACTGTCCGAATGAATGGCGTCGTCTCCGGCTGCCAGATTAAAAGTTCCCCCATCAATTTTTATATATCCATTACAGTGAATGGTATCATCGGCATAAGAATCATTACTATCTCCGGATGCCCGGCTTGCCTGATAGGTAGCCGTTGTATCCGCTGTAATCGTACCTGCTGTTTCCGGCACATAAATAGTAAGCCCTGCCTTGATTCCTTTGTAACTGCTGTCTGTTGCTGCCTGTGCCGCATTTTTTGTCGTCACAGAAAGTTTTTTCGGATTCAGATACAAGGTACGGTAAACGGAAATACCATCTCCATTTTCTGAAACAAGTGTATATTCACCGCCATCTAAATCCATATTGCCAAGTTCGGCAAGTGTCGAATCACCTGCTACATCGGTATCATCCAATGTTGTCTTTAATGCATCACCCTCGGAATGAATGGATATTTTCGCACCTTTTATGCCAAGACCTAATTTGGCTGTCACACCATTGTGACCGGCTGCAGCCTCCTCTTTGCCGCTTACATTCAGCGTTACGTCTTTCATCTTCATTACATTCGTACACTTAATACCATTGCCGTTTTCTGAGGTAATGTTCAAAGTTCCGGCTCCGTTGATGGTAAGCGGTGTCTTTTTGCATACAATACCTGCCGTATAAGTAGTCGATGTGCTGTCGTCTTTATCAATTCCGGTTGCCCCGGTATCCGTAAGCGTCGTAACGGTTTTGTCTGCCACAGTAAGAACCGCTCTCGCCACACTGCTTTTTACGGTAATCAATCCTGTATCCGAAGTAGGCTTGGTGTTATTTGAAGATGTCAGAGATACTTCTTTCAAAATCAAATGTGTTGTTCCCTCGTCGGTGTCATCGGCATAATCAATCTCAATCAAGCCATCCACCGTCTGACCCTCTTCCGTAGTTACCACATAGGTTCCAGACTTAGTAATCGTCAGTTTATTCTTTTTGCTGATTTCGTAATTGTCCATAGAAATCTTTTTGCTTGGTGCTGTCGTCGTCAATTCAATCTGCGTAGCATCCGTTTCCGATACATCCGAATCCGTCTCATCGTACGCCATCCGTACCGGTTCTGTATAATCGGACGCCGAATCATCTCCCGTATACTGACTGTCTCCCGGTGTTGCTATCGGATTTGCTGCTGCCGTCGCTGTCGCCGTCGCCGTCGCTGTCGCCGTTACCACCGGTGTCTGTGTAGCAGTTTTTGGAGTTTGTGTCACAGTCGCCTGTTTTTTCACAATTATGTACTTATAAGATTTCATTTTTTTCGTCGAAATCTTTTTCAGCTTCTTCGCAGATAATTTCTTTTTCACTGCATAAATACGAAGTGTTTTTGTTTTCTTAAACGTAAATGTTTTCGTCTTTTTTGATTTGATTTTTTTACTGGTTGATAACTTTTTCCCCGTGGTGTAATAAACCGTGTAACCCTTTTTTGCTTTGACCTTCACCGTAACTTTTCCGGTATAAGTTCCTGCCGCCTTCGAAATTGTAAACCCTTTTGTCTTCTTTTTCGCCTGCGTCTCCGGTGCTGTCACAAGACAACTTCCCACCATCGCAAGTGTCAAAACACCCGCAACCCATTTCTTTGCTTTTTGCATACGCATACCTCCATTCTTTTTTTCATACTGCTTCCCACGTTTTCTGTTATTTTACTTATATTATGTGTCCTGCCTGTGAAAATAGTATTATAAAAATATGACCACTGCAATATCTGCACTTTTACAGTATCACAGTGGTCTGTTTTTTTATATGTTACATCAAAGAATCCAGTGTCTCGCGAATTGCCTGAATAAACTCAAGGCTGTTCAAAATTACCGGGTTTTCACATGTGGAAATGAGAGAAAGACTCTTTGTCATTTTTCCATCTTCCACAGTCTTAATGCAGGCTCTCTCTAGTTTGTCCGCAAAATCCATCAATTCCGGAATCTCATCCAACTCGCCGCGCTTTCTGAGTGCGCCTGTCCACGCAAAAATAGTTGCGATGGAATTTGTCGAAGTCTCTTCGCCTTTCAAATGTTTATAATAGTGACGCTGTACCGTTCCGTGTGCAGCCTCATATTCATAAACACCGCTTGGTGATACCAAAACGGATGTCATCATGGACAAATCACCATATGCCGTAGCTACCATATCAGACATTACATCTCCGTCGTAGTTTTTACAAGCCCAGATAAAGCCGCCTTCCGAACGAATTACGCGCGCAACTGCATCATCAATAAGCGTATAGAAATACTCAATGCCAAGTTTCTCGAATTTTTCTTTATACTCCGTATCATAAATTTCCTGGAAAATGTCCTTAAATGTATGGTCGTATTTTTTGGAAATGGTATCTTTAGTAGAGAACCACAAGTCCTGTTTAGTGTCCACTGCATAACTAAAGCATGCGCGTGCAAAACTGGAAATGGATTTTTCTGTATTGTGAATTCCCTGAATGATTCCCGGACCATCAAAGTTGTGAATTACTTCTTTGGTCTGTGTTCCATCCTCAGCGGTAAATACAAGTTCTGCTGTTCCTTTACCCGGAACTTTGATTTCTGTATTTTTATAAACATCACCATACGCATGACGTGCAATCGTAATCGGCTTTGTCCAATTTTTTACATAAGGAACAATTCCCTTAACAAGGATTGGTGCACGAAATACCGTACCATCTAAAATTGCACGAATTGTGCCGTTTGGCGATTTCCACATTTCTTTCAAATCATATTCATCCATGCGGGCAGCATTCGGTGTAATCGTAGCACATTTTACCGCTACACCATATTTCTTTGTTGCCTCTGCGGAATCCACTGTCACCTGGTCATTGGTTTTATTCCGGTACTCCAAACCAAGGTCATAATACTCTGTCTTTAAATCAACATATGGCAGCAACAACTCATCTTTAATCATCTGCCAAAGGATTCTGGTCATTTCATCCCCGTCCATCTCTACAAGTGGGGTTTTCATCTGAATCTTACTCATTTTTCCTCCTAACCAAAACGTTCACATGGACGCTTTCCATAAATTATTGTCGCCTTTTACTATAGCATAGTGGCTACAGATTGTCAAAGAATGGCCCCTCGATTTCTGTCCTGCCATCCTCTACAAGATACGGCATTTCTTCATGCACTTCTACGCCCTCTTGAATCTTCTGTGTGTCCATTTTTATGTATTTAATTCTTCCATTTGCAAGAATTTCCCCGTCTTTATCCATAATATAAGAATCTGTAATAATAAAATGGCTCGTGTTTTTTACAACTACACCCCGTCCAATCAATTCTGTCTCATAGGGAACCGGTTTACGGTATTTGGTATCCAACGATATCGTCACACCCAAAGTCTCCTCCGACAATTCCTTCGCCCACAAAGAACGAAGCCCCATCTCATCAAGCATCGCCGTAATCATGCCTCCATGCACACGTCCGGGATAACTCTGATGCTGTTCTTTGTAGCGAAACACCGTCATCACACTGCCATCTTCCATGTTGTAAAATGGTGCATTCACGCCGTATTCATTATCCAGCCCGCAAATCATACACATTCTGCTGTTTTTTTGTTTGCTAAGTATCTTCATGTTGTGCTCCTTGTACTTTCAATATTGTTTAAATTTCTTTCTGCCTTCTGTCTATTAATAGTATAGCACAACGTTTGTAAAACATCTATAAAATTTGTGATGGCTTGCCTTATGCAACGCTATTCGCTCCGCAAAACAGCACACGCTATTCGCTCCGCCGAATATCCCACGCTATTCGCTCCGCCGAATATCCCACGCTATTCGCTCCGCCTCCGGCTCCGCTCATAGAGGCTGTCGCCTCATACCAAAAGAGATGCGCCATGGCATTTGCAAGCGAGCTTGCATGCCATGGCGCATCTCTTTTGGTGCGTGGCTTGTAGCTAACTAAAGTATACAACTTCCTCTTGTGGGGGAGTGGTTTTTTCGACTTTGTCAGCCCAAAGCATTGGTACTAATGCTTGTTGTTTACGGCTAAATTCCGGTTTTACTTTTACTGTTACCATAACCCAGTCGTTGGTTGCAAATTTATCAGCCTGTGGGTAATGGCAAATGAATCCGATTTTTGCGATGTCATCCGCACAGCAAGTCATGGCCGCGCGGGATGGAACAAAGGCATCTTTCGGGAAGGTTCTATTTCTGTATACCTGTCCCTTAAATACAATCGTTTTTCCCTCGTATTTTTCCGGATGCTCACTAACATCCAGATACCAAAGTCCAAAATCGTCATCTTCTAATACAATTTCTTTTGCGGTGACATCAAACGGTAATTCCTCTTCAATATTACTCTCAACCGAGCCATCCTCTGATTCAAATAAAACCTGGGCACGGCGGTTGATTGCTTTGACATTTCGACGCATGGATGCCTTGTCCATATCGGATGAACAACGGTTAAAAATAACCAAATCCGACTGCTGAAAATGCGACATAATCAACGATTTCATATTATTGATATAAACGGAAAATGTTTTCGCATTGACTGTTGTAAATGTCTGCACAACAATCCAATTTTCCGGAACGGTTTCATTGATTAACTTAACCAAATCCCACATTCCGTTTACTTCAATAACAATTCGTGCCGGCTTATACTGTTTCACAAGTTCCTTACACTTATCTTCCGTCAAATCTTCTTCGTCTTCAATCAAAACCGTGTCCACTTTATTATGACGAAGTAACATTTCATCGACTTCTTTTTCTCCCTCTTCCGTCATCAGATACAAGGTCCGCAAGCCGTCTTCAAAATTTCCTTCTTCCAGTATTTCCTGAAAACATGTTGATTTACCGCTTTCCAAAAAACCGGTAAACAAATAGACCGGAATATCCCGATTTCCAAACATAGTTTCCTCCATTCCTTATCCTAAAAACAATTGCTTAATTTCACTTTCTTTCAACTCTGCTCCAATAACGCAGATTCGTCCGGTATAGTCTGCACTGCCCCGGCGTACTTCGTACTCACCAGGTACTAAATCAAAGTGGAACCATTCACCTTCCGTCGCCGATACAATTCCCTTCGCGCGAAGAATGTTTCCATAACCATTATCCTCAGCAGACAATTTTTTCAAAATACCGGTCAATTCTTCCTCACTGTATTTGTGCGCACTCTCGATACCCATGCTTGTAAATACATCGTCCGCATGATGGTGATGATGTCCATGCTCGTGGTCATGTCCACAACAGCACTCGCCATCCCCGTGGTGATGATGTTCATGGTGATGGTGGTGTTCATGGTCATGGTCATGATGATGTCCACACTCTGGACATACATCCTCTTCTTCCATCAATTCTAATTCCAGCGAATTACTCTCCTCAATCGCACCAAGAATTTGTTTGCCATCAATCTCATCCCATGGTGTCGTAATAATTGTTGCCCTATCATTTTTCTCGCGAATCAAAGCCAACGCAGCCTCTAACTTTTCATCCGTAATTTTACCGGTCCGGCTTAACACAATTGTCTTTGCACTCTCAACCTGGTTGTTGTAAAATTCACCAAAGTTTTTCATGTACATTTTACACTTCGTTGCGTCTGCCACCGTAACATACCCATTCATCTGCACATCGTCATGGCTCTCCATTACACCGGAAACAGCCTTAATAACATCCGATAATTTACCAACACCGGATGGCTCAATAATAATGCGGTCCGGATGATATTTCTCAAGTACCTCTTCCAATGCGGCACCAAAATCACCAACCAATGAACAGCAAATACATCCGGAATTCATTTCCGTTACATTAATGCCGGCATCTTTCATAAAACCGCCATCAATACCAATCTCACCAAATTCATTTTCAATCAGGACAAGTTTTTCTCCCTGAAATGCTTCCTTTATCAGTTTTTTTATCAATGTTGTCTTACCGGCACCAAGAAAACCGGAAAAAATATCAATTTTTGTCATGGTAATAATAACCTCCTTATTCTTATGTTTCTCTGCTACTAGTATTATACTCGTTTTTCAAAAAGTTACAAGAGGTCACTCTTCCCCTACTCCCGGACATAACAGTTTCTGCTGTTTCGTCAGCCATTCATCCGCCTCTAAAAGCCCCTCGTCCGAAAAATCAAACGTCATCGTCACCGGCTCCTCCTTTGTCTTTTCCAGTATAAACGGTCCTTTCCACGCAGTCGCAAGAAGTTTCTTTTCCTCTTCATTGCCGTCTTTCGAAATCCTGAAATTCATCCCTCGGTAACTGCCTTTAAAAACACTTTTTTTATAATAATCAATGGAATATAATGTAATTCCTTCCATACAAATCCCCCTCTGTAAAATTTCTTTTTCTTATTATATCACAAAAAACTCTTGAAAAATACCAAAAAACATGGTTTACTATAATCGTGTGTCTGTAAATCTTTGACACAAAAAAATTATATGGAGAGATGTTTCATGAAAAAAGTAGTTAAGTTTGGTGGAAGTTCCCTTGCCAGTGCAGAACAGTTTATGAAAGTTGGCGCTATTATTCGTGCAGACGAATCCCGCCGCTATGTAGTCCCTTCCGCACCGGGAAAACGTTTTTCCGATGACACGAAGGTAACGGATATGCTGTATCACTGCTATGAACTGGCAGAACAGAGCAAGGCATTCAACAAACAGTTAAATCAAATCAAAGACCGCTACAACGAAATCATTTATGGTTTGAAACTCGATCTTTCTTTAGATGAAGATTTTGAAATCATTAAAAAACAGTTTGTAGCAAAAGCAGGTTCTATGTACGCTGCTTCCCGTGGCGAATATTTAAACGGAAAAATTATGGCAAAATACCTCGGCTATGAATTTGTCGATGCTGCCAATGTAATCCGATTTAACAAAGACGGGTCTTTTGATTCTGAAACCACCAACGAGCTTCTTGCCACTTATTTAGATAAAATTGAACGCGCTGTCATTCCGGGATTTTACGGTGCCATGAAAAATGGTACAGTCGTTACGTTCTCCCGCGGCGGTTCCGATATCACCGGTTCTTTGGTTGCCAAAGCAATCAATGCCAACTTATACGAGAACTGGACAGACGTTTCCGGCTGCTTAGTTACCGATCCACGTATCGTAAAAAATCCGGAAGTCATTCATACCATTACTTATATGGAATTACGAGAGCTCGCTTACATGGGTGCTTCCGTACTCCACGAAGATGCTATCTTCCCGGTACGAAAAGCCGGTATTCCAATTAACATCCGAAACACAAACCGTCCGGAAGACGATGGAACAATGATTGTAGAAAGCACCTGCCGGATTCCTGCTTATACCATCACCGGTATTGCCGGAAAAAAAGGCTTTGTAGCCGTTAATATTGAAAAAGATATGATGAACTCCGAAATCGGATTTGGCAGAAAAGTTCTGCAGGTATTTGAGGATAATAATCTTTCTTTCGAACATATGCCGTCAGGCGTCGATACAATGACTGTGTTTGTACACCAGTCAGAGTTTGAGCACAAAGAACAGCAGGTCATCTCAGGTATTCACCGTGCAGTTCATCCGGATCTTCTGGATCTTGAATCCGGTCTGGCACTGATCGCGGTTGTGGGACGCGGTATGAGAGATACGCGTGGTGTGGCAAGTAAAGTATTCGATGCACTGGCCAAGGCGAATATCAATATTAAGATGATCGACCAGGGATCCAGT
>OLSF01002736.1_pt1 | contig 13121 bp, 14 predicted proteins | sample 1672301 | NCBI WGS metagenome assembly OLSF01 (sample SAMEA3136669, study PRJEB25190) | human gut metagenome | biome: human gut; feature: human-associated habitat; material: faeces | place: Austria | collected 2013
GACGCCCAGGTGACCCGGGAGCTGCGGCAGGCGGTGGAGGCGCTGTCGGAGAAGTATTCCGCGGTGATCCAGGTGGACCACTCCTATGTGGAGCGGCGGGAGGACGTCTGACGGGGGATATTTACAAATTATTCACCCCAAACGCGGGGATCCCGTCTATAATAGAGGAGAAGATCCGGGTGGGAGGGGCAGAATGCGCCCGCCCGGGCCACCAATGAAAAAATGGAGGGTTTCACCATGTCCCAGAAGGTGCTTATTGTAGAGGATGACAGTAATATCGCAGAGCTGCTCCATCTCTATCTGGAGAAGGAGGGGTTTGAGACCAAAGTAGCCAAGGACGGCGGAAAGGGTGTGGAGTATTTCCGCTCCTTCCAGCCGAACCTGGTGCTGCTGGACATCATGCTGCCCATTATGGATGGCTGGACCGTGCTGAAAAAGATCCGGGAGGAGTCTGCGGCCCCGGTCATCATGCTCACCGCCAAGGGGGAGACCGAGGACAAGGTGACCGGCCTGGAGGGGGGCGCGGACGACTACATTGTCAAGCCCTTCGAGATGAAGGAGGTCCTGGCCCGCATCCACGCGGTGCTCCGCCGCACCGGCCAGGAGGAGGAGCAGGGAGATCGGAAGCTGTCCTTTGATAAGCTGGTCATCAACCTGGACTCCTATGAGCTGCTGGTGGACGGCAAGAAGGTGGATACGCCCCCCAAAGAGCTGGAGCTGCTGTACCATCTGGCCTCCACGCCCAACCGGGTCTACACCCGCAACCAGCTGCTGGACGAGGTGTGGGGCTTCGACTACTTCGGTGACTCCCGGACAGTGGACGTCCATATCAAGCGCCTGCGGGAGAAGATTGAGAATGTCTCCGACCAGTGGGAGCTGAAAACCGTGTGGGGCGTGGGCTATAAGTTTGAAGTGAAGTGATGGCAGAGCGCAAGAAACGGTTCAGCGGGCTCTACTGGCAGCAGTTCGCCCTGACCGCCGGCATGGTGATGCTGACGCTGCTGCTGCTGGGCGTGTCCTTTTTCGCCCTGAGCTATAACTATAACTTCACCGAGCGGCGGGACGAGCTGCAGGAGCGGGCCAGTCTCATTGCTCAGGTGTCCGTGGACTACCTGAAGTCCGGCGGCCAGACGGAGGATGAAAACCTCAAGCGCTTCATCAGTCTGGGTAGCGCCATGACCAACGCCGAGTTTCTGGTGTGCAACGACAGCGGCTATGCCCTGCTGACGGCGGACCAGCGGCTGGGGGGCAAGGTGGTGGCCATCCCGCAGGAGATCACGCAGGAGGTTCTGACGGGCAGCGGCCTGTATCAGGGCCGCAGCAGTCTGGGCGGCGCCTACACCTCCAAACAGTTCGTGGTGGGCGTCCCCGTTCAGGACGGCGACCAGACCATCGGCGTGGTGCTGGCGGTGATGAACGCCCGCTCCGTCATGGGGATGTGGCGGTCCTTCATCAGCCTGTTCCTCATGACCTCCGCCATCATCCTGCTGCTGGTGTTCATCGTCACCTCCCTGACCTCCATGCGGCAGATCCAGCCCATCCGGGAGATGGTGCAGGCCACACGGGCCTACGCCGCCGGGAACTTCGACGTGCGGATGCAGGACGCCGACCGGGGCGATGAGATCGGCGAACTGGCGGCGGGCTTTAACAATATGGCGGACTCTCTGGCGGAGACGGAGCGCCAGCGCCGGGACTTCATCGCCAACATCTCCCATGAATTAAAGACCCCCATGACCTCCATCGCCGGCTACACCGACGGTATTCTGGACGGCACCATCCCGCCGGAAAAAGAACGCAAGTACCTGCAAATTATCTCCGACGAGAGCCGTCGGCTCAGCCGTCTGGTGCGCCGGATGCTGGATATCTCTCAGATCCAGTCGCAGGAGATGAAAAAAGAGGACTTCGACCTGTGCGAGAGTATGCGTCTGGCGCTGCTGTCCATGGAGCAGAAGATCACCGACCGGGAGTTGGACGTAGAGGCGGACATCCCGGAGGAGCCTGTGATGGTGGAGGGCGTCAACGACCTCATCACCCAGGTCATTTACAACCTGCTGGAAAACGCCACCAAGTTCGCCGCCCCCCACTCATCCCTGTATCTGGGGCTGGCCGTCCATGGGGAGAAGGCCGTGGTCACGGTGCGCAACGTCGGTCAGACCATCCCCGCCGAGGAGATCCCCCTGCTGTTTGAGCGCTTCCACAAGTCCGACAAATCCCGCAGCGAGGATAAGGACGGCTACGGGCTGGGTCTGTACGTGGTAAAGACCATCCTGTCTCAGCACAAGGAGCAGATCACCGTCACCAGCGAAAACGGCGTCACCGCCTTCAGCTTTACCGTTCAGATGGCTCACCCCATGCGGAGCGAGCCGTGAGAGGAAGTATCCTATGTATAATGACGAAAACAGAGAATTTGACCCGGTAGGCGGCGATCTGCCGCCCCAACCGCAGCAGGACCGGACGGACCTGCCGGAGGGGGAGCCGGACGAGATCGTCAGCTGGTACACCCCCCGGCAGGAGGAGCCGGAGGAGGTCGTCAACTACTTCGTCCAGCAGCGCCCCATACCTCAGAACGTCTGGAAGCAGGCCGCCAAAACCCAGCGTAAGCGCCGCCGTCTGTGGACGTGGCTGGGCATAGGCGGCATAGCGCTGGTGGTCGTAGTCATCGTGGTAGCGGCCATCCTGTCCTCCACCGCCTCCAGCGCCCCCAGCCTGCCGGGCAGCGACGACGGCGACTCCGCCAGCAGCATGGTGGATATCTTCCGCAAAAAGGAGACTACCATCCCCCGCATCTCCGGGGAGGAGGGCGTGAAGCTCAGCTGTCAGAACCCCTCCGGTGAGGAGCTTACCATTCAGCAGGTGTACGCTAAGGTGAACCCGTCGGTGGTGGCGGTGGTGGCGGAGCAGTCCGACGGCTCTGCCGCCGTGGGTACCGGCGTCATCATGACCGAGAGCGGCTATATCATCACCAATGCCCACGTCATCTCCGGCGGCAAGAGCTGCTGGGTGGCGCTGGACACCGGCGTCACCTACGACGCCCGTCTGGTGGGCTATGATGAGGACGAGGATCTGGCGGTGCTGCGGGCCATTGCGGACAATCCTCTGCCGGCGGCGGAGTTCGGCAACTCCGACCTGCTGACGGTGGGCGACCCGGTGTACGCCATCGGCAACCCCTTGGGCGTAGAGCTGCGGGGGACCCTCACCAACGGCATCGTCTCCGCCATCAACCGTGAGGTGGAGATGCAGGGCCGCACCATGACCATGATCCAGACCAACGCCGCTCTGAATAACGGCAACTCCGGCGGCCCCCTCATCAACAGCTATGGGCAGGTCATCGGCATCAACACCATGAAAATGAGCAACTCCAGCCTCTCCGAGGACGAGGCCACAGTGGAGGGCCTGGGCTTCGCCCTGCCCATCAGCTCCGTGTCCTTCGTGGTCAATGACCTCATCGCCCACGGGGAGTTTCTGGGTACCCCCACCATCGGTATCACCGTCCGCACCATCGAAAAGTCCGGTGGCGGCACGCAGGTGGAGGTCTACACCGTGGACGACACCTTGGGCGCTGCGGAGGCCGGTGTGCAGCCCGGCGATATCATTCTGGAGGCGGACGGTCAGCCTGTCTCCGTCACCAGCGACCTGCTGACGGTGCGGCGCAGCCACTCCGTGGGTGATACCATCCGCCTGACCATCCAGCGGGACGGCCAGACCCTGACGGTGGACGTAGTTCTGTACGCCAGCAAATAACCCCTGCGCCGCACGGGGCCGGAGAGGCCCGGTGCGGCGCACCGTTTTCAAGGAGGGACTTATGCTTCAACAGCCTTTGCAGACGGCGGGCCGGGTGCGCCTGCCCTATACCCGGCGGCGCAGCGACGCCCGGTGCGTCACCTCGGCGTCCCAACTGCCGGACGTACCGGAGCTAAAGGCCTACGGCCCCGATTTTTTCACTGACCACGCCTTGCTGCTGGTGTCGGATACCACCGCCTCCGGCTCCCTGCGCCCCACCCTCCACACCGCCGATATAACCGACGGTCACGGCACGGTGCGCTTGCAGCACCCTCTACCGGCCCGGAACCAGTGCATCACGCAGGACATGGCCACCTGGCTCCTGTGGGCGGAGGTCCCTGTCTCTTGGGCCGACCTCTCCTGGGCGGTAGCGAACCCCGCCCTCCCCCCGGAGCGCCTGTCCCGGTATTAAGAACCCCCGGCAGTATAGAAAGGAGTCTTTGATATGGCTATTCTGATCGCTTACTACTCCCGTGCGGGAGAGAACTACTTCGGCGGCTCCTACCGCCGCATCCCTGTGGGCAACACCCGGCGGGTGGCGGAGCAGCTGGCGTCCCTCACCGGCGGCGACCTGCTGGAGCTCCGTCAGGCCCACCCCTATTCCGACGACTACCGCACCTGCGTGGCGCAGGCCAGAGCCGACTGGCAGCAAAGTGTCCGTCCGGAGCTGCTGGGTCTGCCGAAAGATCTGTCGGGCTATGACCGCATCTATCTGGGCTATCCCAACTACTGCGGCACCATGCCCATGGCGGTCTATACCTTCTTGGAGCACTATGACCTTACCGGCAAGGTCATCTGCCCCTTCTGCACCCACGAGGGCAGCGGCCTCTCCCAGACGGAGCGGGACATCCGCAAAGCCGCACCGGGGGCCACCGTCACCCGCGGCCTTGCCATCCACGGCAGCCACGTGGACGAGGCCGCACCGGCCCTGACCCAGTGGGTCAATGAAGTGCAGTAACATGGACTGTCAGGAAATCCGGGGGACCTACGGGCCACCGCTGCATCCTACAGCGCCCAGCGGCAGCAGTCGGCACCGCTGCCTACAGCAACGGATGTAAGATCACCGCAGAGCTTATCCGTAAATGTATGGCGAGGTTCACCAAGCGGGATATCCAAAAGTTTATAAAAGCAGATGGCATTTCTGTTACCGCTGCGGAGCAACTCAGGCTTTTCTAGGCATACTGTTTGGAAAGGCGGCGCTGCCACGGAAGCAATCCCTGTTTGACACCGACCTGGGGGATGCGTTCGAGTGCGCCGCCCATCATCTCACCTCTGTCATGGCGCCACAGGCCAAAGAAATTCTGCGTGCGTACAAAAACGCTCTCCAAAAAAGTTGCAAAAAGTGACTTTTTCAAAACCAAGCTTTCGCACTTTTTTCACCGCCGTTATGGTGGCGTTATGCACGACTTCTTCCTCTGATTCAAGAGTCCCGTAAAAGCGCAAAAAAGTTCCGAAATCCACAGATTTCGGAACTTTTTTTGGTCCGAGTGTCGAGATTCGAACTCGAGGCCTCTTGAACCCCATTCAAGCGCGATACCAAACTTCGCCACACCCGGATACCATATTCACTTGCTGCATCACGTCAGCTTGATTACTATACCACACTCCTTTTTATTTTGCAAGCCCTATTTCAGATTTTTTTGCATTTTTTACGGAAGCGGCAGCCGCTCCCCTACTGCGCCGCCTCCAACTCCTGCAGGATATCCCGGCACAGGGCCGCATCCGGTACTATGCCGGTGAAGTAGGCGAAGGCCAGCGCCGCCTGCTGCACCAGCAGGGCAAGCCCTCCCACTGCCGTCAGGCCCCGGTGCTCCGCCGCTCGCAGCAGCGCCGTGTCCGTGGGATGGTACACCAAATCGTATACCACCGCCTTCGCCGGCAGCGCCTGTACGAAATCCAAAGACTCGAACTCCGGCGAACCCTCCATGCCCAGCGGTGTGGCGTTCAGCAGCAGCCCATGCTCTGCGGCGGCACGGGGCAGGTCCCCCCATGAGGCAGTCACACCGCCGCACCGGGCAGCCAAAGCCGCTGCCTTTTCCGGTGTCCGGGCGCACACCGTCACCCGGCAGCCCGCCTGCGCCAGTGCCAGCGCCGCCGCCTTGGCGGCTCCCCCGGCCCCCAGCACCAGCGCCGCCTGCCCCGCCGGTGCAAAGCCCCGCAGCCGCAGGCTCTCCACCACCCCCGGCCCGTCGGTGTTGTACCCCACGGCCCGACCATTCCGGAAGCATACGGTGTTCACGGCGCCGCAGGAGGCCGTCCACGGCTCCACCGCATCCAGCAGCGGCAGGATGCGCTCCTTCAGGGGCATGGTGACGTTGCACCCGTCCCACGCTCCCCGGCGGCCCTGCACCACGAGATCCTCCAGTGTCTCCGCCGTCACCGTCACTGCTTCATAGCTTCCGGCAGCACCGCACCTCTCCATAAATCGCCGGTGGATGCGGGGCGACAGGCTGTGACCCACCGGATCCCCGATGACACACAGCCGCATCACAGGCCCTCCACCAGCAGTACCAGCGCCTCCAGATAGCCGTCAAAGCCGTGGCCCACGATCTGCTCCCGGCAGGCCGGGGCCGTCACCGATATCTGCCGGAAGGACTCCCGCTGACGGATATTCGACAGGTGTACCTCCACCGCCGGGACATCTACCGCCCGCAGAGCATCGTAAATGGCATAGCTGTAATGGGTATAGGCTGCCGGGTTGATGACGATGCCGTCATAGACCCCCGCCGCCTGCTGAATGGCGTCGATGATAGCCCCCTCGTGATTGCTCTGGAAGCAGTCCGCCTCCCAGCCGTGGGCGGCGGCATAGTCCTGCACCCGGCGGCACAGGGTCTCATAGGTGCCGGTGCCGTAGATATCCGGCTCCCGGCTACCCAGCAGATTCAGATTCGGCCCGTTGATGATGAGAAATTTCATGTCTGCTTCCTCCATATGGCGGCGATGGCCTCTGCCGCCGCCTGCGCTGTATCCTCCCGGATGGTGTAGTCGGCACAGATGCGGTACAGCGCCTCCCGCTGCCGCCGCAGCGTCTCCAGCGAACCGCCCCCGGCCAGCAGCGGGCGGCTCTCTATTTCCAATGTCCGCTCAATGTCTGCCACCGGGCGATCCAGCCAGAACAGCACGCCGCTGCGCCGCAGCAGCGCACGGTTCTCCGGCCGCAGCACAGCCCCGCCGCCGGTGGCCAGCACGCAGTCCTCTCCGGCGCAGAGTGCCTGCAATGCCGCCGTCTCCCAGCGGCGGAAGCACTCCTCTCCGCTGGAAAACAGCTGCGCCACCGTTCTTTCCGCCAGCCGCTCCACCTGCGGGTCGCAGTCCCGGAAGGGCAGGCCCAACTGCCGGGCCAGCAGCCCGCCTACGGTGGTTTTTCCGCTGCCGGGAAGACCGATGAGGATCAACTTTTTCATGCCTGCTCCTCCCGGCTCAGCTCCATCAGCAGGCGGAACAGCCGCTCCACCTGCTGCCGCCGCTCCGGGACCAGATCGCCCCGTGTGTGCAGCACCTGCTCCTCCCGACCGGCATCCTGCACCGGCAGATGATGCTCCCGTTTATAGGCGCCGATCTGGCGGGAAATGGACTGTCTCCGGACAAAAAGCGCCGTCAGCTCTGTGTCCAGAATGTCCAGCTGACCACGCAAATTGTCCAGTTCTCCGCCGCCGTCGGCGCCCTTCAGTCTCCACAGGGCCAAGGCCGCCGCACTCTCCACCACCACCGGCGCCCGCAGGGCGATGCAGGCATCGTGACGGCCGCCGATGGTGATTTTTGTGTTGGTCATGGTCGTGAGGTCGATGGTCTCCTGCGGCTGGGCGATGGAGGGGGTGGGGCGGAAGGTCACGGTGAACTCCACCGGCATCCCGTTGGTGATGCCGCCGTTGATGCCGCCGCTGTGATTGGTGACAGACCAGACCCGCCGACCATCTGTACGCCAAGGGTCGTTGGCCTGACTGCCCCGGAGGGCAGCAAACTCCTCCCCGGCTCCAAAGGCCACCGCCTTCACGCCGGGGATGGCGAACACGTGGCGGGCGATCTCCGACTCCACCGTCTCCCGCCAGTCCGGGCCGCCCCAGCCGGCGGGCAGGCCCGTGACGATGCAGCGCACCTGACCGCCCACGGAGTCCCCCTCCTGTCGGGCCTCCTCCGCCCGCTGGCGCAGGGCATTTTCGTCAATAACTTGTGCATTTACTTCAATATCTTGTAGATTCAGCCAGCCTTTTGCCAGAGCACCCGCCGCCACCAGAGGGGCCGTCAGCCGTCCGGAAAAGGCCCCGCCGCCACGGGGATCGTTGCGCCCGCCGCTCTGCACCCAAGCGGTGTAGTCGGCGTGGCTGGGCCGGGGCGTGTGGCGCAGGGCATCGTAATCCGCCGAGCGAACGTCCCGGTTCCGCAGCAGCAGGCACACCGGCATTCCGGTGGTCACGCCCTGATAGACCCCGCTGAGCACCTCCACCTGATCCGGTTCATGCCGGGCGGTGGAGAGAGGGTCTTGGGGCGCACGGCGCAGCAGCTGACGGCAGATGAACTCCTCATCCACCGGCAGGCCCGGCGGCACATCCCGCAGCAGCACTCCCACGGCGGGACCGTGGGACTCCCCGAATATGGTATAATCCATCATGTCAAGTGTTCCACCTTTCCACCCAGTTGGGCATAGTCCCGCCAGAAGGCCGGGTAGGATTTGGCGGTGCAGTCCGCTCCCCGCAGCACCACCGGCTCCCGGCAGAAGGGGGCGGCGCAGGCCGCCAGCATAGCCAGTCGATGATCTCCGGCGCTCTGCACCTCGCCGCCCTGAAGACACGCCACGCCACGGATGACAATTCCATCCGTTGTCTCCTGTACCCGGCCGCCCAAGGCCGTCAGCAGGGCCGCCGTGGCCGCCAAGCGGTCGCTCTCCTTATGCCGCAGGCGGGCAGCATCTGTAAAGTTCGTTTCCTTGTCAGGCCGCAATGCCGCCAGCAAGGCCAGCGGCGGCAGCAGGTCCGGGTTCTCCCGGAGGGATACCTGTTGGGGAAGCTCCCGGCATAGCGTCAACGCCCTGCGGTCCCCCTGCCAGGAGTCCTGCCGCAGACCCGTTACCGTGATGCCTTGCCCCAGCGCCGCCAGCACCAGCCAATAGGCCGCCGCCGACCAGTCCCCCTCCAGTTCTATGGGCAGAGGCGCAAAGCGCTGGCCGCCGGGAATGCGCCAGCCGCCCTGCGCCCGGTGCAGCACGACACCGTAGCGCTCCAGCACCCACACCGTTAAGTCCACATAGGGCCGGGACACCGGCCCCGGCGCCTCCAGCCGGGAGTCCTCCTGGCACAGGGGCAGGGCCATGAGCATCCCGCTAATGAGCTGGGAGGTGTCGCCCCCCGGCAGGTGGTACACACCGCCGGTAAGGCGGCCCGTGACCCGCAGTCCGCCGGGACAGGGCGTCACGCCCCACAGGCCCGGCATCACCCGCTCCAGCAGCCGGGGCGTACCGGTGAACGTCACCTCACGGCCCAGCGTCATAGCTAACGGCAGCAGGAAGCGCAGGGTACTGCCGCTGGCTCCGCAGGGAACCTCCTCCCCGCCACCGTATAAGACCCGCAAGCCCGCCGCCGTGGCCCGGATATCCTCCGGGGCGTTGGGGGAAACCGGCGGAAAACGGCCAGCCGCCGCCTGACAGATCAGCTCCCGGTGCCAGCGGCTCTTGGAAGGCGGGGCCGCTACCAACCCTGCCAGCGGGGCGGGATACAGCTTCACATCCATCGGGTTTCCTCCAGCAGCTCCTCCGGCGTCACCGACCACAGCACGCCGTGGCCGGGGCGCTCCAGCACCGCAATGGTCATCTCGCCGCCGCTGCGTTTTTTGTCCCGCAGCAGGTACTGCCGCCACGCCGTCTCCGGCAAGTCCAGCCGCCGGGGCAGGTCATAGCGCTCCAGCAGCGTCCCCAGCCGGGCCAGCATGGCCGTCTGATCGCTGCCGTGGGCCGTCTGCCAGCGGAGCATCTCCATCATACCAGCCGCCACGCACTCGCCGTGGGTATAGCGGCCGCCGCCCAGTGCCTCCATGGCGTGGCCGAAGGTGTGGCCGAAGTTCAGCAGTCGACGGGGGCCTTCGTCCCGCTCATCCTGCGCCACCAGCGCCGCCTTGCAGGCAAGGCACCGGCGGATGATCCGGGGCCAGTCCGGCTCCTGCTGCTCCAGCCGGGTCAGCAGCTCCTCATCAGCGATGCAGCCGTATTTGATGACCTCGGCCATGCCGCAGGCCAGCTGACGCCGGGGCAGAGTGACAAGGCACGCCGTATCCGCCAGCACCATGCGGGGCTGGTAGAAGCAGCCCAGCAGGTTTTTCCCCTCCGGCAGGTCCAGCCCCGTTTTGCCGCCTACGGCGCTGTCCACCTGCGCCAGCAGGGTGGTGGGGGCCTGCACCAGCGCCACGCCACGCAGCAGCGTAGCCGCCGCAAAGCCCGCCAGATCGCCGGTAACGCCGCCGCCCAGGGCCACGATGCCGTCGCTGCGGGTCAGGCCCAGCTGCACCAGCCGGCGGCACAGGCGGTCGTACTCCTCCAGCGACTTGGAGCCCTCCCCCGCCGGGAAGGTCACCAGCGGCCAGCCGGTGCGGCGGGCCAGCGGAGCGCCGTACAGGGCTGCCACCGTATCGTCGCAGACGATGGCCCAGCGGCCCACACCCAGCGGGCGCAGCAGCTCCTCCGCCCGCTCCAGCAGACCGCCGCCGATGTAAATGGGATAGCTGCGCCGTCCCAGCGCCACCTGTAAGGTCTCCATAGACCCGCCTCCTCTCGTTTTTTCCTATTGTAGCGGGTTTTGCCGGGGAAGTAAAGCCGCAGTGAAAAATCCAAGGGATTTTTCACTGCGGGCGGGAGACGGGGCTGTGGAAGATGCGAAAAGAGCCGCCTCCTGTGGGCGGCAAACTCTGTGAGACCTGCGGGGGCGCAAAAAAGAACCGCCTCCTGTGGGAGGCGGCTCTTGGGGATTTAGTTACCACACAATGACAGTTATCGTCAGCGTCTGACCATCCACTTCGGCAGTCACCGTAGTCTTACCAGATGCCACAGCCGTCACTTCACCGGCGCTGTTAACGGTGACAACACCGCTGTTTTCGGTGCTCCACTTCACGGTGGAATCTGTGCCGTCCACAGTCAAAGGAACAGCTGGGTCGCCCACGCTCATTGCAAACTCCGTCTGGGCAGTTCCCTCGCTACTATAGATGGAGCGCAGCACCAGATTTTTCTTGGGGGCCTCCTTCACGGTAACGGTGCAGGTGACGGGGTCGGCACCCTCGGCGGAGGCGGAGATGGTGGCCGTACCGGCGGCGACAGCGGTGACGGTGCCGTCCTCGCCCACGGCGGCAACATCGGCATTGCTGGAGGTCCATGTGATGCCCTCAGCGCCGGTGGCTGTCAGCTTCCCGGTGCCGCCGGCTGTCAGCTCCAGAGCCGTCTGGTCCAGAGACAGGGTGACGGTGGGGGTGTTGGGATCCACGTCCTCCGTGGGGTTCTTGGGGGGATCGGGCTGGTCGTCGCCGGGCTTTCCGCTGCCGATGAGGGTATAGAGCAGCACCCCCGCCACCAGCACCAGCACCAGCACCAGCGTGGGGCCGAGGATGCTGGGGCTCTTCTGGCGATGGACCCGGCGGCCGGGATTCACCGGCTTTTTGCCGCCGTTGGCAAAGGCTTCGTCCTCCTCGCAGAAGGGACAGGTCTTATAGCTATCGGAGAACATTTCTCCGCACTTAGGGCATTTCAACAGGCTCATGGGATCTCCTCCAATTAAAAACGCCGTAGGGGCGATAACACAGTAGTAAACTTATATTTGTTATAATACCTGTTTTGCCGCCCTCCGTCAACTGTAATTGCTGGAAGTTCAAGCTTTTTTTACAACTTTCGCCGGGGAGCGCTTGCTTTTCCGACGCAGGTTTCCTATAATGGAAAGGATAAAACCAGCAGGGGGACGACGAGTATGAACACCATTTTCATCGGCATCGCCGGAGGCACCGGCTCCGGCAAGACCACCCTTACCGAGCATCTGGCCCAGCGTTCGGACCGGACATCAGCGTGGTGCATCACGACAACTACTACAAGCGGCAGGACTGTCCCTTCGAGGAGCGGTGCAAGCAGAACTACGACCACCCCGACGCCTTCGACACGGAGCTGATGGTGGAGGATCTGAAGCGGCTGAAGGCCGGGGAGACCATCCACTGCCCCGTCTACGACTACACCATCCACAACCGCACCGACAGGACCATCGAAATAAAGCCCACCAAGGTGGTCATCGTGGAGGGCATCCTCATCTTCCAGAACAAGGCGCTGCGGGATCTGCTGGACATCAAAATTTTCGTGGAGACCGACGCCGACGTGCGTATCCTGCGGCGGGCGCTGCGGGATGTGGAGGAGCGGGGACGCTCCATGCAGTCGGTGGTGGAGCAGTATCTGGCCACGGTGAAGCCCATGCACGAGCAGTTTGTGGAGCCCACCCGAAAGTACGCCGACATTGTGGTGCTGGAGGGCGGACACAATCTGGTGGCGCTGGATCTCATCATGCAGCGCATCGCCAACCACATCGCAGAGAACTGACATGAGGCATCCGGTTCTTCGCTATGGGGCGGCAGCCCTGTGCGTGCTGGGGGTGGTGTATTTTCTGCTACCCCTGTCCATAGGGGTGCTTCACATCGGGATGCTGTACCCGGCGGCGGGGCTGCTGCTGGCGGCGGTGTGGCTGGTGTTCCCCGGTCTTTTCCGGCGGCTACCCCGGTGGCTGCGGCGCACGGTGTGCGTGGTGCTGGTGGCCGGGCTGCTGGCGCTGGGGACTATCCTGACCCTGATGGGCATCCGGGCGGCCCACCATCCCGATGGCACACAGCCGGTCACAGTCATTGTACTGGGCTGTCAGGTGCGGTCCGACGGCACTCCCAGTCGGATGCTCCGGGACCGTATTCAGGCCGCCTATGACTATCTCTCCATCCATGAGGAGGCGGTGTGCGTGGCCTCCGGCGGACAGAACAATCAGGAGCCCACCACCGAGGCCCGGTGTATCCGGGACACACTGGTGTCCATGGGCATCGCCCCCGGCCGCATCTATCTGGAGGACGCCTCCATCTCCACGGAGGAGAATCTGGCCTTTTCCGCTGAGGTCATCCGGCGGGAGGGTCTGCCTACGGAGGTGGCCATCGCCTCCGATAATTTCCACCAGCTGCGGGCCGGTGTATGGGCGGAGAAGGACGGGCTTACCCCCTACTCTCTGGGCTGCGCCAGCATCTGGATGCTTGGCCCAGGCTACTGGGCCAGGGAGGCTGCCGCTCTGCTGTATATGGGTGCGACAGGCGCACTGTAATGGAATTATGCTTTACGGGAATTTCGCCGAAAA
>OLSF01002739.1_pt1 | contig 13114 bp, 8 predicted proteins | sample 1672301 | NCBI WGS metagenome assembly OLSF01 (sample SAMEA3136669, study PRJEB25190) | human gut metagenome | biome: human gut; feature: human-associated habitat; material: faeces | place: Austria | collected 2013
CGTCGTTCCAGGTGAAGCCCTCGGCCTCTGCAGCGGCATTCATGGCCTGGACGCCGGCCAACTGCTCCAGGGCCTTGTCCGCGAAGTAGTCGTACCAAGTCTCGCCCTCGGTGGCGTCGGTGACGAACATGACGGCGCTGGAGGAGATGGTCTGGTCCTTCAAGGACGTGCCGGTGTCCAGCCCGATCATGCTCAGAATGCTGTAATTGCCGTTGACAAAGTTCTGATAGTAGTTCTCAAAATAGAAGTTGACCTCAGCGGCGGTGTACTTCTCACCGTTGACGGTGGCCGCCGTAGCCGTCTTGGGAATGATGTTGGACTTCCAGATGACGGCGGCAATGGCGATTACCAGGAATACCACTCCGATGGTGCCATACAGAAGGTTGGTGCTGTGCTCCTTCTGGCGTTGCTTGGCCTCCCGGGCGGTCTTGGGATCGTTCCAGCCGGAGCCGGACAGGTGATACTCGTAAGTAGAGGTGCGGTTGGCGTGTTTGTTCACACCGCTCACCGTGGTGTTTTTCAGGTGCACGATCACCGGATGCCCGGCGGAAAGCTCGCTGTACAGCTTTTTCAGGCACTCGGCGCGGGTGCCGGAGTACCCGGTGTAGCCCGCTGCCGACCACACTGCCCCGTTCGACCACATCCCGCTGCCGGAGCACACCTTGCCGTCCAGAATGGTGCGGGCGTAGCGCAGCGCGTACAGGCTGCACTTGCCGGAGGTCTGGTTGCCGATGGAAAGGATGTGGCTGGTGTCGAAGCTGAGCAGCCGGATGCCGTTTTTCTCTTTCAGCGCAGCGGCGTGGGCACGGGGCAAAAAGGCGCACAGCAGCAAAACCAGCGCCAGAACTGCCGCCGCCAGCCGCTGTGCCGCGCGGGCGGGACAGTGTTGCATGGGTACTTCCTCCGAGTTCGTTTCAATTCGGACATGATTTTACCACCAAAACGTGGTGAAAATGTGTAAAAAGGCAAAATAATGGGGAAATACCCTCCCAGAGGGAGCTGGCGCGGCGCAAGCCGCGTCTGAGGGAGTTAATACCGCTAGCACAACATATGTCCAAATTTAAGTGCTCCCGCACCCGGCAAAACTGCGCCGCCGGGGCAGGGAAAAGATGATTCTGTGAATTGTAGACAGACTTTATTCCGGAATATATCAGAACTGCAACAAATCCCGCTTATTTTCATCATTTTCACGAAACTGTTTCGGGAAGTTTAGCGATATTCCCGATTGACAAAACCGTCAGGTGTCGGATATAATCAGGGCAGAAAGGCAACGATGGTTGCGAAAGCCTTTCGAGAAAAAAGAAACATATCCACAAAAAACGCTGATTGGAGGGATACCCCTATGAAGAAACTGTCAAAGATCGTCGCTCTGCTGCTTGCAGGCGCAATGGCTATGGTGATGCTCACCGCCTGTACCGGCGGCGGCGCTGCTGCGGACACAGAGAAGGAAGAAGCAATCCAGATGCAGCTCGGCAAGAAAACCGAGGCAACAGCTCTGTGTGACAAAGATGGCAAGGTCAAGAATGACAGCCAGCTCTATAAAGAAACTGCAAAACTGCTGGATGCACGAATCAAGGCAGAAGCAAATTCCAACATGTTTGGCTACCTGGCGATTAAGTTTGACACAACGGGAATCAAGCCCGCAAAGGAGTATGTGACGGTTACCCTGTCGGCAGACTATAAGACTGCAGGTTTTGTGGCTGGCTTGATTGCAAAGATCACGGAAGAGTTCGGCAAGATCGAGGCCACGAACAGCAACGTGAAGTTCGATTCCAAGTGGGCAAAGGCTGCTGTCGTTGTCAGAACCAATGAAAAGGGCGACAGCTATGCAGCAGTCGCAATTCAGGTCAAGAACCTCGCTTACAACAAATAAAAGAATCATCAGTCCTTTCTTCCCCGGAGAGCACCCGCCCTCCGGGGCTTTTTTGCGCTCTGCCCAAAAATCCCGGCAAAAAACAGGCACACTTGCCATTGACGAACCCTGCCGCGCTGCTGTAAAATGAGAGCAGAATACCCCTGTGCATCCGCATGGGCCCCCTGCATTTTATAAAAGGAGCATTGCATGGAAAAGATCAAGCGTCTTGCGGCTGTTCTGCTGGCCGGTATCATGGCACTGGCACTGTTCACCGCCTGCAGCGACAGCGACCCCGGCAACCCCGAGTTTGATCCCAAGGTGGAAAGCGCCTATCTTGACGCGCTGAATAAGACATTCGGGACGAGCTTTAAAAACGATGACGACATCAAGAGGCTGGCCATCGAGCACATCGAGGAGAAACACGGCGCGGACAGCCTGACTGGTGAGACGCTCTACAAAACAGATGGCGATGGTAAGACCACGGTGCGGCTGGTGCAGATCTGCTATGATGTGCGCAAAAGCACAAAAGAGAACTATGTGCCGCTTTTCTACGAGGCTGCAAACACGCCGAACATCACGCCGGACAAAATGAGTCTCCGCACCCTGTATCGTGTTGTGGAGCAGGAGATCGAGACTGCGAAGAAAAAAACCGGCCGGACGCTGGAGCTTACCGCGCTGGGTGTCGGCGCAAAGACCATCGGCGGCAAGACCTATGTTGCCATCGGCTTTGAGCTGACCAACACCACCCCGCAGAACTGAATCCCACCCCGCCCCGAGGAGCACCCCGCTCCCCGGGGCTTTTTTTCGCCTTTTTGTGACAAACCCCGCCCACTGTGGTACAATAAAAGGGTATCGAACTCACACAGAAAGGACGTTTCCATGCAGCTGTTTGAACTGGTCAGCCCACGGCTGTTCCGCCCGCTGGCGGGGCCCAACCGGGCGTTTTATGCAGAGCTTTTGCTGCTGCTCTGGGAGGAGTGCCGCCATACGGCAGATTACAGCATTTCCCGCGCCGAGGCCGTCTCCCGCGCCGAGGATTATTTTGCCGCGCTGGCAAAGCCGCTGGCGCTGGACGCCGATGGCGCGGGCGATGAGGATGAGCAGCCCACCCGCGACCCCCACACGCTGGCGGTGGGCTTTCTGCTGCGTCTGCGCCGCACCGGCTGGCTGGAGGAGCAGCCCGGCAGCTACGAGACGGAGCCCACCCTTGCCTTTATGCCGGAGGTCACCCCGCTGCTGGACGCGCTGGAAGAAATACTGAACCCCCGGGTGGTCACCTACACCGGCAAGCTGTACAAGGCGTGGCAGCTGCTGGGCAGCATCGGACAGGAAAAAAGCCCCTATGAAAACGTGCTGCGGGAGGTGGCGGCAGACCTTGAAACTTTGAACAAGTCCCTGCGCGCCCTCAACGCTTCCATCGGGCATTATATCGACCGCCTGACCCATAACCGCACCCCGCAGGAGGTGCTGGAACTGTTCGACCAGTACGAGGAAAAGGTGGTGGCGGCGGCGTACCATCGCTTTAAAACCAGCGATAACCTGTTCAATTATCGCGCCTATCTGGAAGAAGAGCTGGACGACTGCGAGCAGAACCAGCTGCCCCGGCTGGCGCTGGACTACGCCCGGGTGGAGCACTGCGCCCCCGGCGAAGCTGCACCCCGGGTGCGTGCCCTCATCCAGCAGCAGCGGGACGCGCTGGAAGAGATGAGCACCCTGATGAAGGAGATCGACGCCAGCCACATCCGCTACCGCAAGCGGGCGGTGCAGCGGGCACAATTCCTGCTGCTGAGCGACCGTTCGGCGCAGGGCAGCGTCACCGCCCTGCTGCGCCGCTATGCGGAGGACATCCGCAGCCCGGAGCAGCTGTTTGAGCCGGACGATGGCCCGGTGGCAGCGCGGCTGCACCTGTACCCGGCGGCAGTGTTCGGCGCAAAGCCGCTGTATCCCCCCGCCGCGCCCCGCACCGAAGCACCTCTTGCCCCGGTGCGCACCGAGCCCCTTGACCCCGACCGGCTGCGGCAGGAGCAGCAGCTTCTGCTGGACTACGCCCGCCTTGCCGTCACCGAGGAAAACGTGGCACTGCTGGCGCAGCAGGCATTGGCTGCCCGCGGGCAGGTGAACGCCTCCACCCTTGTGGAGGAATACCCGGGCGACTTTACAGGCATCATCGGCCTGCACACCTATTCCCAGTCGCCGCACCGGGAGTATGATATCACCCTGACCGGAAACTGGGTGGAGCGCGGCGGCTTCCGGTTTCAGGATTTTGTCCTGACCCGCCGCAAGGAGGTAAACACGGATGGCAACCATTGATCTGCTGGAAGAGACCGCAAACTATCTGCTCAACCACTGCTTTGTGCTGGGCTGCGTAGAGGAACAGCGGGCAAAATATCTGTATATTCAGGATCACCTCAACGAGGTGCGGGCGGTGTTCAAACCGCTGGGCTACGCGGTGCTTTTGTACCCCGCACCCATGCAGGCGGCGGCGCTGGTCAACGAGCACGAGGGCAGTCAGGCACGGCTGCTCAAGTACGAGAGCATCCTGCTGCTGGTGCTGCGGCTTTTGTACCTGCAAAAGCGGGAAAGCCTTGCCGCCAGCGCAGACGAGGTGCTGGTGACCGTAGAAGAAGTACAGGCCGAATTGCAAAAGATGAACCTGCCCCGCAAGCTGGATCAGCAAACGCTGGAAAAGCTCATGCGCACCCTGCGCCGGTACAATCTGGCGCGTCCTGTGGGACGGCTCTCCGGGCTGGACAGCCGCATTGAGGTATTTCCCACGGTGCTGCTGGCGCTGCCGGATGCCGATCTTGCGGATGCCGCCGCCGAGAGCGCCCGCACCCGCACCGAGCTTGGTCTGTACGAGCGCCCGGAAGGGGCAGACACCGAAGCAGGGGAGGGTGAAGCATGATCGAACTCAAGCGCCTGAAACTGATCAACTGGCACAACTTTGAAAATACCACCTTCGACTGCGCCCGCCTGACCTATATGATCGGCGTGAACGCCGTGGGTAAGACCACCATTCTGGACGCCATCCGCTACTGCCTGACCACCAACCGCAACTTCAATGCGCTGGGCAATAAAAAGAGCGGCCGCACCCTGCAAGGCTCTGTCCACGCCAAGCAGCGCGGCGAAAACGCCTACCGCCGCCCGGGGCATACCGTGGCGTATATCGGGGCGGAGTTCTGGGACAGCGTAAAGCACACCAGCTTTGTCATCGCAGTACGGGTGGAGTCCGAAGGCCCCATGCAGGAGCTGCACCCCGGCGACCAGACATGGTACATCTCCGAGGACGGCATCACGCTGGAGCAGCTGCCCTTCATCGACCCGCGCACCGGTGCGCCCAGCGCCAAGGAGGACTTCAAGCCCGCCGAAGGGCGGCTTTCCTACACCCGCAGCCCCAGCGAAGCGCGGGACAGAATATGCCGCGCACTGGGCATCGGGCGCGCAGCCAGCCCGCTGGGCAAAAAGTTCAACGAGGTGTTCCAGATGGGCACCAGCATGGACGAGATCCCGAATTTCCGGGAGTTTCTGTACCAGTACATCCTCCCGCAGCCGGAACTGGACTTGGAAGCCTTGCAGGGTGACCGCTTGGAGCTGGAAAACCTGCACGCCGTTCTGGCGGAAGCCCAGACCCGCGCCGATGCGCTGGACGAGATCGTCCGTTTCGGCCGTGAAGCCACCGAAAAACAGACCGAAGCCCTTGTGAACCGGGGCGCCGCCCTGCTGGCGCGGGCTGCTGCCGATGCCGGGGAAAAGGCCGTCTGGCAGGAGCGGGTAGACGCCAGACGTCGCCAGCAGGAAACGCTGCGCACCCGCTACGCCGAAGCCAAGACCGCCGAAGCGGAAGCCCGCCGCGCCTACCTGACCGCCCACAGCGCCGCCGGTGCCAGCGGCGAGGGGCGCGCACTGGATGCCCTCAGCGAGGAGCTGGCACACCGGCAGACCGCACTGGATGCCGCCGCCCGCCGCGCCGATACCGCCGAAAAAGCCGCCGAAAAGACCGGCAACCTGCTGGCGGTGCTGCGCCGCAGCGGTTTTGCCGCCGGGCAGAAGCTGGCCGACCTGACCCCGGACACCCTGCCCGCCCTGACCGACTGGCTGACCGCACAGGAAAAGCCGCTGGAAGAAGCCTATTTTGCCGCACGGCAGCACACCGCCGCCCTGCAGCGGCAGCAGACCGAGAAACGCGCCGAACTGGATGCCGTGTCCGGCGGCAAGTGGGTGTACCCCCACGGCGACGCTGCCACCCGGGTGCGGGACGCCGTGAATGCCGAGCTGAAAAGCCGTGGCATGGAGCCGGACGCCCGCATCTTCTGCGAGTTGCTGAACGTGGAGGATGAGAGCTGGCAGGACTGCGTGGAAGCCTGTCTGGGCGACCGCCGGTTCGATATCCTTGTGCCGCCCGCCCACTACGCCGCCGCAAAGAGCGCTTTTGTGGCGCTGAAAGAGAAGGTGGGCCCCATCAGTCTGCTGGACACCCCGGGTCTGCGCAAGGCCAACCGCCGCGCCGACACCGCCCCCGCCGACAGTCTGGCGGCACAGGTCACCAGCGAAAACCCGCTTGCTGCGCAGTACGCCGACACCATCCTGCGCCGCATCGTCTGCTGCGACACCCCCGACACACTGGAAAACTATCCCGACAGCGCCACCCGGGACCTTCTGCGCCACCATCCCTTCCGGTTGGAGCGTCTGCGCACCCCGCAGCGCTATATCGGCTTGGAAGCCCGCCGCGCCCGCGCCGGGGCACTGGCAGGGGAGATGAACGCCCTTGCTGAAGAAGTACGCGCCGCCGCACAGGCAGAGCAGAACCTGAAAGCCGCATACAGCCAGTACCAGACCCTTTTGCGCGGCACAACGCTGGAAGAACTTGCCGCCTTGTGGGACGCCCGCGCCGCCCTGACCGCCGCCCGCGCGGCGGTGGACAAGCAGGCCGCAAAGCTGGCCGAGTGCCGCGAGAATCCGCTTTTGCAGCAGCTGTATAAAGAGGAAGAGGTGCGCGAAGCCGCATGGGAGGCCGCCCGCACTGCCGTGGAGCAGACCGGCGGTGACCTGCGCGTGTGCGAAAAACAGATCTCCTCCTGTGAGGCGGAGCAGCAAAAGGCGGTGGACACCGCCGAAAAGAGCGCACAGGCCGCAGAGAGCTTTTTTGCCGCTCATCCGCTGGTGGAGCCGCTCTCCCGCAGCCGTCAGCAGGCGCTGACCGGGCCGGATAAGTCCCCCCGCGCCGCCGCGCAGGCTGCCGAAAAGGCACAGGCCAAGCTGGACGATGCGCTGACTGTCTACCTGAACAGCACGCTGGAACCGGCGCAGCGGGAATACAACCGGCGCTACGTCTGCGATTATCCTCTGGGACTTGCCGGGCTGGAGCAGTACCGCGCCCAGCACGAAAGCCTTGTGCGCATCGACCTGGAGCGCTACGCCGCCCGCCTGGAGCAGGCGCAGCGGGACTGCAAGGACCGCTTCCGCAAGGATATCCTGTTCCGCATGAAGGACGATATCTTCAACGCCCGGCGGCAGTTCCGGGAGCTGAACAAGGTCATGGAGCAGCTGACCTACGGCGAGGAAGTCTACCGCTTTGAGCTGGAGCCCAGCCGCGACCCGCAGCTGGCGGCGTTCTATCAGGTCATCGTGGACAAGGGCAACCAGCAGATGACCGAGGGTGACTCTCTGGACAACCTTGCCGCCACCGCTGACCCCGCCTACGAGCGTCAGGTGGATGAGCTGATGGAAAAGATCATGGCGGACGTAGACGAGAACACCCGCGCCCGGCAGGAGGGACGCACCGCCGCCGGTGCCACCCTTTCGGACTATGTGGACTACCGCACCTATCTGGACTACGATATCAAGGTGACCAATCAGGTCACCGGGCAGCAGGCGTATCTGTCCCGCGTCAGCCGCGATTCCTCCGGCGGCGAGAATCAGGCACCCTTCTATGTGGCCATCTGCGCAAGCCTTCTGCAAATCTACCAGAAGAGCGAAAACAGCATCCGTTTGGTGCTGCTGGACGAAGCCTTCAGCAAGATGACCAGCGACCGCATCCGCCCCATGATGGAACTGTTCCGCCGCCTGCAATTGCAGGTGCTGCTCATCTCCACCGTGGAAAAGAGCACCGCCATCCAGCCCTATTGCGATATCACCTACTCCATCGTCCGCCACGGCGACGCCAACGCCATCGCGCCCTTTTTCCGCCTTGCAACAGAATGATGCAAAACTGGGCTTGACATAAAAAATAAACTTTGCTATACTGTTTTTCGCTCATCGGAGGGCTGTTTCAACGTAATTGAAAGGCCGGATAAGATGTCATCGTTCGTGTTTCCCGGAGGCTGTGTGCACCGTAGTGCCGCAGCAGAAGAGGGAACGCACCGGAGCGGTGGTTCTTATCCGGCCTTTTTGCATATGTGAAGTTCAAAAAGGAGGAGCTATGCCAAAGAAAACCATCCAATTGTCCGACCACTTTACCTATTCCCGCCTGCTGCGGTTCGTGCTGCCCTGCATCGGCACCATGCTGTTCACCTCCGTCTACGGCATCGTGGACGGCCTGTGCGTTTCCAACTTTGTGGGCAAAACGGCCTTTGCGGCGGTCAACCTCATCATGCCGCTGCCGCAGCTGCTGGGCACTGTCGGCTTTATGCTGGGCACCGGCGGCAGCGCCATCGTTGGTATCACGCTGGGCGAGGGTGACCAGAAAAAAGCCGACCGCTATTTTTCCATGTTTCTGCTGTCGGCGCTTGTTTCGGTCAGCGTGCTGGCCGTGCTGGGCATCCTGCTCCTGCGCCCGGTCGCCGTGCTGCTGGGCGCAAAGGGAGAGCTGCTGGACTACGCCGTGCGCTACGGGCGCATCCTGATGCTGGCGCTGCCGCCCTTTGCGCTGCAAAATATGTTCCAAAGCTTTTTCGTCACCGCCGAAAAGCCGCTTCTGGGCTTCTGGTTCACCGTTGGTGCAGGCTGCACCAACATGGTGCTGGACGTGGTAATGGTGGGTATGCTGCACTGGAGCGTGGAGGGCGCTGCCGTTGCAACCCTCATCAGCCAATTGGTGGGCGGCGTGCTGCCGGTGTTCTATTTTATCGACCACCACAATACCAGCCGCCTGCACCTGTGCAGAACGCAGTTTTACGGCCGCGTGCTGTGGGATGCCTGTATCAACGGCTCTTCCGAGCTGATGACAAACCTTTCCATGTCGCTGGTCAATATCCTGTATAACTTCCAGCTGCTGCGGCTTGCCGGAGAAAACGGCGTGGCGGCTTACGGCGTCATCATGTACGCTGCCTTCCTGTTTGTGGCGGTGTTCGTGGGCTATGCCGTGGGCAGCGCACCCATCGTCAGCTTCCATTACGGCGCGCGCAACCACGCCGAGGTGCATAACCTTTATCAGAAGAGCCTGCGCCTCATCGCCGTGGTGGCTGTGACCATGACGGCGGCGTCTATGGTCATCATTCCCTATGTGGCACGCATCTTTGTGGGCTACGACGCCCAGCTGCTGGCGCTGACCAGCCGCGCCTTCCGGCTGTATGCGCTGAGCTTCCTCATCATGGGCTTCAACGTGTATGCGTCCTCCTTCTTCACGGCGCTGGGCGATGGCGTGACCAGCGCCCTCATCTCCTTTCTGCGCACGCTGGTGTTCCAGCTTGCCGCGCTGCTCCTGCTGCCCGCCCTGTGGGGCATTGACGGCGTGTGGCTGGCTGTCACCGCCGCCGAGCTGGCCGCGCTGGCGGTGAGCGTGTATATGTTTGTGACAAAAGACCAGAAATTCCATTACCGTCATGGTTGACGCACCATAACAAGAAAGCCGCCGGGACCCCGGCGGCTTTTTTGGTTATTCAAAGGTATATTCCACCAGCTGGCAGTTTTTGATGCCCGCAGCGGCGTACTCCTCGTTGGTCATATCGTAAAAATAGGAGTGCACCACCCGGGCAATGCCGTTGTGCGCCACCAGCAGGTAGGTCTTGCCGGTGTCCGCCTTCAATTCGTCCAGCAGGTTGTAGATGCGCTGTGCCAGCTGCATCATGCTTTCGCCGCCGTCATAGCGGTCGGCAAAGTGGGTCTTGGAGATGCGGAACTCCGCACCGTCCCGGGGCGTGCCCTCGTATTTGCCAAAGCACTGCTCCCGCAGGCGGGGCTCGCAGCGGGCGGGCAGACCGGTAGCGGCGGCAATGGCCTTTGCGGTGTCGGCGGCGCGGGAGAGGGGAGAGTACAAGATTTCGTCAATGTGCAGGCCGCTGTCCCGGACAAGCTCGCCCAGCTGCCGCGCCTGCTCCTGCCCGTGGGCGGTCAACGGGCTGTCGGTCATGCCGCAGATCTTATTTTCCACGTTCCATACCGTCTCGCCGTGGCGGGTGAAATAGATATTATGCATAAAATTACTCCTTACAGCTTGTGCAGGGTGCCATCCGGCAGCAGGCAGACGGTGTCTCCCTCGTCGATGCCAAGACATGTCAGCTCCCTGTCCGGGTAGGGCAGAATACAGGCAGCCCCGGCGGCATCGGTCAGGGTCACATCGCACAGCACCGGCTGCCCGGCGGGCAGCTCCTCGCAGCCGTACAGCTGCTCGTCAATGCGCAGCACGCGGTATTCCGGCATGGTACAGCCCCTCCTTTGTGTTTTTCCTTATTATATAGCACCCGGGGGCTTTGGTGCAAGGGGGAGCGGAATGAGAGGGTTTATTCTCCCCCGCTTGACAGCGACGCGGAGAAATTGTTACAATACAGTTACGACTGCAAACCACGCGGAGGGGTTCATGAATATTACGGAACTGCGGTATCTGGTAGCCATCATGAAATGGGGGTCGGTGTCGGCGGCGGCAAAGCAGCTGTACGCGGCGCAGCCCAACGTCAGCAAGGCGCTGAAGAACCTGGAAGAGGAATACGGGTTGCGCATCTTCGAGCGCTCCTCCACGGGTATGATCCCCACCGAGCAGGGCAAACGGTTCATCCGGCAGGCGCAGCGGGTGCTGCAGCAGGTGGACGAGCTGAAGCAGGAGGCGCATCAGCAGCGCAGCTGCGCCGAGCTGCGGGTGGTGCTGACCCATGCCACCTACGCCTCCTATGCGGCGGTGGATTTTTTGCAGCAGGCAGCCCGCAGCGAGCAGCTGCGGGTGCATATCCGGGAGAGCGGTGCCATTGAAGCTTTGGATTTTGTGCTGCGGCAGGGCTACCACATAGCGCTGCTGCGCTATGCCGCCGAGGACGAGGACTACTATCTGCGCTACTGCCAGCGCCACGGTCTGCGGCAGGAGCCTATCATGGAGTTTTCCTACCTGCTGCTCACCAGTCAGGACAGCCCGCTGGCGCGGCGGCAGGTGCGCGAGCTGGACGAACTGAACGATTACATCGAGGTGCTGCACGGCGACACCCATCTGCCCGGGGAGGAGAGCACTGTTTCCCGCTGGGAGGTGAACCCCAACCGCCGCATCCATGTGTACGAGCGGTGCAGCCAGTTCTCTATTTTGCAAAACCTGCCCACGGCCTATATGTGGTCGTCCCCCATGCCGCAGCGCGCGCTGGAGCAGTACCATCTGGCGCTGCATAATTGCCCGGCGCAGAAGCAGCAGATGCGGGACGTGCTGGTGTACCCGGAGCGGGAGCCTTTGCAGCCGGAGGAGCAGCTGTTTGTGCAGTTGCTGCACAAACAGGCGGATGCCACCATCAAGGACAGCGGGTGGAAGAAGATTTGAAATGCGCGCCGCGTCTTCCGGGTTGCGGCATCCAGCATCCGCATCGTGCCTTGGGCGGCACGCGCGTCTTGCTGGCCGCTGCCCCAACAACTCCTCCCTGTTTCCGCCGCTGGCGGCGGTCGTCGTTGTTGCAGCGGAAGAATTATTTATATTTTCGGGCTAGCGGAGCGTCTGCGGACGCTCTGCTAGCCCATTTTCACGGGTGCCCCACCTGAGAGGACAGATTTCCCTTCTTTTCGTCTCAAATTCCACGTTTTGGAGAGAAAATCGCAAACGATTAAGCAAAATGCACAAAAAGGCGGCGCAAAGTTTGGCGGGGACGCTTTTGACCGTTTCCGGAAGAATATTTTTGAGAAACAATAGAGCAAATTAAAACGAACCATCAACATAAAATGCAAGTTTAAATAAACAAACAAAATAAACGGCCATATACTTTTTGATATGGGAACTATACCTAAAAAATATTAACACAATTATGAAAAAGGTGTTAACATGAAGCCAGAGATCGGTCATAGCCGCAGTATGGCATAAGCTGTCGGCGGCTGAAATTCAAAAGGAGGTTTCTGGTATGATTAGTTTCTTACTGTGTCTGGCGCTCCTTATCATCGGCTACTTTGTCTATGGTAAGATCGTGGACAACACGTTCGGACCGGACGACCGCGAAACTCCTGCTGTGCGCATCAACGATGGCGTTGACTACGTTGTGATGCCCCAGTGGAAGCTGTTCCTCGTCCAGCTGCTGAACATTGCAGGTCTGGGCCCCATCTTTGGTGCACTGCAGGGTGCTCTGTGGGGTCCCGTGGTGTTCCTGTGGATCACCTTCGGCACCATCTTTGCAGGTGGTGTGCATGACTACTTCTCCGGTATGATGAGCGAGCGCAACGATGGCGCATCCATCGCTGAGGTCACCGGCAGATACCTCGGACCTGTCATGCAGAACATCATGCGTGTGTTCTCTGTTGTGCTGCTGATCATGGTTGGTACCGTGTTCGCAGTGGGCCCCGCAGGCCTGATCGTTACCCTGTGCAAGAACAGCGGCATGTCCGGTCTGCTGACCACCACCCTGTTCTGGCTGATCATCATTCTGGTGTACTACTTCATCGCAACCTTTATTTCCATTGATGCCATCATCGGTAAGATCTACCCCGTGTTCGGCATCTGCCTGATCATCATGGCTGTGGGCGTTATCTTCGGCATCTTTACCAACCCCGCCTACACCATCCCCGAGATCTGGGCAAACTTCGGCAACATGCATCCGTCGGGCACTCCCATTTGGAGCTTCATGTTCATCACCGTTGCCTGCGGCGCTATCTCCGGCTTCCACTCCACCCAGTCGCCTCTGATGGCTCGCTGCATGAAGAGTGAGAAGCAGGGCCACTTCGTGTTCTACGGCGCAATGGTCTGCGAGGGCGTCATCGCTCTGATCTGGGCCGCTGCCGGCTGCGCACTGTACACCATCACCGACGGCAAGATGGCTGGTCTGGCCGAGGCTCTGGCTGCTGGTCAGTCTGCTGCCATCTACGACGTGTGTGCAAAGACCATGGGCGGCGTTGGCATTGCTCTGGCAATGATCGGCGTTGTCATCTGCC
>OLSF01002757.1_pt1 | contig 13036 bp, 10 predicted proteins | sample 1672301 | NCBI WGS metagenome assembly OLSF01 (sample SAMEA3136669, study PRJEB25190) | human gut metagenome | biome: human gut; feature: human-associated habitat; material: faeces | place: Austria | collected 2013
TCTACACGCAGATTGCGTGCAAAGCTGATAGGCGGGCTTTATTCAGTGTTTCCTTCATTATACGTCTTTTTTCCCGCCGGAAATGTCGAATCTCCGTTTCTTTCCACAAAAAAACGGGCACACTCTTGTCAAGTGTGCCCGCCTGCTGTGTATCGCAATACTTTTTATTAATACTTGCGCTTACGAGCAGCTTCAGACTTCTTCTTACGCTTTACTGAAGGCTTTTCGTAATGCTCTCTCTTACGAACTTCAGCGATAACGCCGTCCTTCGCACAAGATCTCTTAAACCGCTTCAGTGCGGTGTCCAAAGACTCGTTCTTACCAACGCGAACTTCTGCCACTTACATTTCCCTCCCTTTGCCGCTACGGCAGAGGCTAATCTTCCGTCTAACCATAATACAGCCAAACTTCTGATTTATACCACCAACAATCCCTTTCGGGAACATCGGGTATCAGCTTAACCTTTTTCGCTGCAAACTATATTTTGCAATATGATTTATTGTACCACATATTGCAGAATTTGTCAAGGGTTTTTTCTGCAAACTTAGAAATTTGTTATTTTACCACAAAATTCACAAGTTTCTTTGGTACATATATTTGCTTTATGATTGTTTTCCCTGCGGTAGCTTCCATTATTTTTGTATCTGCCGCAGCCTGCTCCAGAACGGCTTCCTTTTCAGCATCTGCCGGAATATTCATTTTGGTCTTGACCTTGCCGTTGATCTGTACCACGATCTCGATCATATCATCCACGCACAGAGCCTCGTCATAAGTCACCCATTCCTGTTCGCTGAGCACGCCCTCGCAGCCGATCAGCTGATACAGTTCCTCAGAAACGTGCGGTGCAAACGGATACAGCAGTACCAGCAGATCGCGGAATTCCTTTCTGGTGATCGAGCCTGCATCGTAAATGTCATTCAGCAAGGTCATCATGGCAGCGATCGCGGTATTGAACTTCATGGATTCAATATCCTCGGAAACCTTCTTAATGGTCTTGTGCATCTTGGAACGCAGTGCGTCGCTGTAGCTGTCGCTGTCTGTTACCTTATCCTGCAATGCCCAGATACGGTCTACAAAACGCTTGCAGCCCTTGACGCTGCTGTCGCTCCACGGAGCAGCCTTTTCATAGTCGCCCATGAACAGCACGTACAGACGCAGCACGTCTGCACCGTAGACATCGACAACATCATTCGGGTCTACCACGTTGCCTCTGGACTTGGACATCTTTTCACCGTCCGGTCCGAGGATCAGTCCCTGTGCAGTACGCTTTGCATAGGGCTCCGAAGTCGGCACCAGATCCAGATCGTACAGGAACTTGTGCCAGAAACGGGAGTAGATCATATGGCGAGTCACGTGTTCCATACCGCCGTTGTACCAGTCAACCGGCATCCAGTACTTCAGGGCTTCCTGCGATGCGAATTCCTTGTCGTTATGGGGATCACAGTAACGGAGGAAGTACCACGAAGAACCTGCCCACTGAGGCATAGTGTCGGTTTCCCGTCTTGCTGCCGCACCGCACTTCGGGCACTTGCAGTTGACGAACGATTCGATCTTTGCCAGCGGGCTTTCGCCGTCCTTGCCGGGTTCGAAATTCTCTACCGGCGGCAGACGCAGCGGCAGCTGGTCATAGGGTACCGGCACCATGCCGCACTTCGGGCAGTACACGATGGGGATCGGTTCGCCCCAGTACCGCTGACGGTTGAACGCCCAGTCCTTCATCTTGTACTGTACGCCCTTTTCGCCGCAGCCCTTTTCTGCCAGCACTTCCAGCATCTTCGCAATGGCATCTTTCTTGTTGGTGATGCCGTTGAGGATACCGGAGTTCACCATTTCACCGTCACCGGTATAGGCTTCCTTAGAGATGTCGCCGCCCTTGATGACTTCGATAATATCGATGCCGAACTTCTTGGCGAAATCATAGTCACGGGTATCGTGTGCCGGCACTGCCATAATGGCACCGGTACCGTATCCCATCATAACATAGTCGGAAATGTAGATCGGAATCTCCTTGCCGGTAACAGGATTGATGCCAGTCAGTCCGTCGATCTTGACACCAGTCTTATCCTTTACCAGCTGCGTCCGTTCAAACTCGCTCTTTTTCGCACATTCCGTTTTGTATGCGTCCAGTTCTGCAATATTGGCAATGCTGTCGCGGTACTTCTGAATGATCGGGTGCTCCGGAGCAATAACCATAAAGGTGACACCGTACAGGGTATCCGGACGGGTGGTATAGATCCGCAGCTTTTCGTCTGCGTGTTCCTTGACAGCGAAGTTGACAAATGCACCGGTAGACTTGCCGATCCAGTTCTGCTGCTGGAGTTTGACATTCGGCAAATAGTCCACTTCTTCCAGACCCTGCAGCAGCTTGTCTGCATACTCGGTGATCCGCAGATACCAGACTTCCTTGGTCTTCTGAACGATCTCGCTGTGACAAATGTCGCACTTGCCGCCCTGTGAGTCCTCGTTGGACAGGACTACCTTACAGCTGGGGCAGTAGTTGACCAGTGTCTTGTCGCGGAATGCCAGTCCCTTTTCGAACATTTTCAGGAAGATCCACTGTGTCCACTTGTAGTATTTTTCGTCAGTGGTATCGATCACTCTCGACCAGTCGAAAGAGAAGCCGACACGCTTGAGTTGTCCGGTGAATTTGACGATATTGTCATCGGTGACCTTCCGCGGGTGTACGCCGGTCTTGATCGCGGTATTCTCTGTCGGCAGACCATAAGCATCGAAGCCGATAGGGAACAGCACGTTGTAGCCCTGCATGCGGCGTTTCCGGCTGACAACTTCCAGACCGGAATATGCCTTGATGTGTCCGACATGCATGCCGTGACCGGAGGGATACGGGAACTCTACCAGTGCGTAGAACTTCGGCTTGGTGTGATCCTCGCTCGCACGGAACGAGCCGTGCTCTTCCCAATACTTCTGCCACTTTGGTTCGACAGAGGCAAAATCATATTTGTTGCTCATGTATTTATCATTCCTTTGAATATAATTTACTTACCGAAAAATGCCTTGACATTCTTTTCAAACACCAGCACGGCTGCTGCACCCAGATCCAGCAGTCCTTCCAGCAGATAGATCCACTGGCTGCCCAGATTGCTGATATTGCTTCCCACATGCATCAGGAACATCAGTGCCAGAAAAACGGCGACAATGTAATTGATGTAGGGAACGCGGTTCAGCATCAGCACCAATGCCACAACGCTTACAATCAGCATCACCAGATTCGACATGCTGAACCCCAGAATCAGGTTCAGAGCACCCTTGATGATGAGATACAGTCCGATCCCGAATACCCATTTTTTTCCTGTGGTTTCCATGATACCAAATCCTTTCCTGTTGTGCGGTATGCTCTTACGCAATGCCGTTTGGCTTTGTCCACTGAGAAATGTCTACCGGTTCCCCGTCTGCCCACAGACGTTCCAGCTGGTAGAATTCCCGTGTGTCCTTACAGAACACGTGTACGATAATATCGGCATAGTCCAGCACCACCCAGTTGGAGCTGTTTCCGCGGCCCTCGCGGTGCAGCGGTTCTACGCCTTTTTCCGACAGCTGATATTCCACTTCATCTGCCAGTGTCCGTGTGTGGGTGGTACTGGTACCATTGGCGATAATGAAGTAATCACCCAGAATGGTCAGGTCATGCACCCGAAGCACCTGAATATCTTCGGCACGCTTGCTGTCCAGTGCTTTTACAATGATTTCCAAAATTTCCTGCTGCGTCATATTTATTCCTTTCTCATTCTTATTGTGCTCCGTCGTTGCTGTCGCCCTTGTTGATGTCGCTGAGATTTTCCTGTGTGTCATCATAATCTCTTGCCAGATACTCGCCCTCCGGCACCAGTTCCACAATGGTGCTTTCCTCCGGATAGATCTCGTTCTGATAGGGGCGGAAATACTGGTTCAGCAGATCCACAGTTGCAGACTTGTGAATAGAATACACCGACTGGGAAGAGCCGTCCCCCGGATAGTAAGTTGCTCCTTCTCCCGGCACCATAAACACGTTGACATTGTCCATAGTCAGACGCTGTGAGGCAAAGTCTGCCACCATGCTGATCTGTTCCAGCGACAGATCGGTAGCGATCCACTGGTTCTTATAGATTTTCTGCATGGCACTCATCAGTTCCGTCTGGCTCATGTTCAGCATTTTCTCCATTGCTGCTGCAAGGAAGATCCGCTGTGCCTTAACACGTCCGATGTCCCCTTCGGCATAGCCGTGGCGGAACCGGACAAACCATTCGGACTGCTGACCGTTCAGGGTCTGTTCTCCTGCCGGCAGAATCTTATCTGCTTCATAGGTGATCTGCTCTGGCAGCGTAATGGGAATGCCGCCGACAGAATCCACGATATTGGCAATATCCACGCAGTTCAGTTTCACATAAGCATCGACATAGATGCAGAAGTTTTCCTGAATGGCATTGACCACACGCTGGATCGGTGTTACGCCGGTTTCCTGTCCGCTGTGATAAATGCTGTTGAACTTTGTGGTGGAATAGGAAGCATAATCCGGCATGTAGGAGTCACGGGGAATTTGCAGAATGTTCATGCTGCCTGCTATTAGGTCGAACTGCAATACCCAGTCTACATCAGACAATTCGCCGCTTTCGTCCATGCCCAGAAACAAGATGGTATACTGTCCCTCAATGGTCTGCTCCAAATCCAGTCCGTCATTTACATCCGAATCCTGATCGCTTTTCAGGTTCAGTGCCGCATCGTTAGAGTCCACCTTTGCCAGCGTACCCTCCTTATCTACCAGCGGCTGCCACAGTTTCCAGTACTTCATGATTGAAACCTGCTGGGTGGTCAAGGTCGTTCCTTCCAGCTTTTTAAAGTTGATGATCGGTGCATTCAGGACCATCAGCAGGATCAGCACAATGCTGACTACAATTGCCGCAACCATAACAGCAATATCCCGCGGGCTATTTTTCTTTCGTTTTCTGGGGGCATAGTAGCCGTGTTCATCTGAGTAGTTTTTTCTGCTCATCTGCAATAATCATCCTTCCTGCTGTTGCAGCTCCGTTAAAACTTCGTTGTAGGCTTCTACTGTGTGATGCGGGATCAGTGCTTCCCGCCGCACCAGCTTTATCAGGGAATATTTCAGGGCATATGCCATGCCTGCATTGAGACTTTCTGCTGCCTTTTCCCGCATCACGTCCACATCGGGATAATCCCGTTCCGCAGAGATCATATCTGCCAGATAGACAATCTTTTCCAGATTGGACATGCCGGCTCTGCCCACGGTGTGAAACCGTACTGCATGCAGCACATCTTCATCAGTCACACCGAATTTCGTCCGCAGCAGCTCCGCACCGGCGATGCCGTGCCAGACCTTGAATGCCTTGCGTTCTTCCATGCACACGTCCATAGAGGACTGCATCATCAGCGTGTACTGTACGTCTTCCGGTTCTTCCTTGCAAATATCGTGTACCAGACCGGCAAAACGGGCGGTTTCCACATCTGTGCCGCCGAATTTCTTTGCCAGCATCACACTGGCCTCCGAAACATTTTTGGAATGGATATAGCGTTTTTGCGAAAGACGGGCTTTCAGATACTCGTCATATTGCTCCAGTGACTCCATGAAAAATGTGAGCTCCTTTCCTCGGGAACATCTTATGCATATAAATTATGAGATACTATATATTGTACTACTTTTTGCGGTAAATAGCAAGAAAAATCTGCATGATTTTTTCGATTCCTGCGAATTTTTGTAGAAGATACCGTGCAAACCTCAGCAGGACACAAAAAAATTTTGCCATATTGCAATAAAAATGCTCTCTGTGCCTCCAGTTCCGCCATGTCCCCGTCCATGCGGGACACCACGCCCAGTGCTGCCATTTCCAGAATCTCCTGCCAGCAGTGCCACTTCGGAAATGACAGAAACATATCGCTGCCCACCAGCAGCACCAGTTCTGCTTCGGGATACCGGTTCCGGAACAGCCGCACGGTGTCCACGGTATAGCTGACACCGGCACGTTCCAGTTCGCAGCCGTCTACCGTGCAAAAGGGCAGCGTTTCCGCTGCCAGACGGCACATCGCCAGACGGTCTGCACCGGAAGCCATGTCCGGATTCTGCTGCTTGAACGGCGACACATTGGCGGGGATCAGCACCACCTGATCCAGCCCCAGACTTTCCCTGGCAGTCTGTGCCAGATGCAGGTGCCCGTTGTGAATGGGGTTAAAGCTGCCGCCAAACAATCCGATTCGCTGCATCAGAATTTAATGACCGGTTCTTTCGGATTCCGCTTGAACAGAACCAGCCGGCTGCCGATGACCTGTACCACATCAGATTCCGTCTTTTCTGACAGTTCCTCTGCGGCTTCACGGGCACTCAGCGGACAGTTGTCCAGTACGTGGATCTTGATGAGTTCCCGTTTCCGCAGAGCATCGCTGACCTGCTGCACCAGTGTATCGCTGATACCGCCTTTTCCCACCTGAAAAATGGTTTCGTATGTGCTGGCGATGCCTCGCAGAGTCGCCCGTTGTTTACTTGTCAACATCAATTTTTCTCCTTAATCATTTTTATGAGCTTTGAATTTATAAAGTTTTGAAAAAATCTTCCAGCTGTTCCAATGCCTTGCCCCGGTGGCTGATCTGGTTCTTCTCTGCATCAGTCATTTCTGCCATGGTCTGTTCGCCTACGCAGAAAACCGGATCATAGCCGAAGCCGTTTTCCCCTCTGGGAGAAGTTCCGATCACACCCTCGCAAACGCCGGAGAAAAACTGCTCCTCCCCTGCCGCATTCACATAGCACAGCACGCACTGAAACCGTGCAGTACGTTTTTCTGCGGGAGTGTCTTTCAGCAGTTCCAGCAGCTTTTCGCAACGCTGGGCATCAGTGGCATTTTCGCCGGCAAACCGGTGCGAGTATACCCCCGGTGCTCCGTCCAGTGCGTCTACCAGCAGTCCGCTGTCATCTGCAATGACGGCACAGTGCAGGGCTTCGTGGACCGCATGGGCTTTCAGTGCCGCATTCTCTGCAAAGGTGGTGCCGGTTTCTTCTACTTCCGCATCAAAGCCGGCTTCTTTCTGGGAAACTGCGTCCAGCCCGAAGGGGGCAAGGATTGCACGGATCTCCCGCAGCTTTCCGGCGTTATTCGATGCAATGACAAGCTTCTTCATAGTGATTCCTCCGTAGGTTCAAACAGGGCACGGACAAAATCCTGTGCGTGGAACGGCTGGAGATCGTCGATCTTTTCGCCCACGCCGATCAGCTTCACCGGAATGCCCAGTTCGTTGCGAATGGATACGATGATACCGCCCTTGGCAGTACCGTCCAGCTTGGTCAGCACAATACCGGAAATGTCTGCCACTTCCTGAAACAGCCGTGCCTGATTGACCGCGTTCTGTCCGGTGGTAGCGTCCAGTACCAGCAGGATTTCCCGATGGCAGCCCTCTGCCTTGGTTTCGATGATGCGGTTGATCTTCGCCAGCTCCTGCATCAGATTCTTCTTGTTGTGCAGCCGTCCGGCGGTGTCGCAGATCAGCACGTCACAGCCCCGTGCCTTGGCGGCATCAATGGCATCATACACCACCGATGCAGGGTCAGAGCCCTCTGCATGCTTGACGATGTCCACACCGGCACGCTGTGTCCAGACTTCCAGCTGATCAATTGCCGCAGCACGGAATGTATCCGCCGCAGCCACCAGCACCTTTTTGCCCTCGCCTTTCAGCTGGTGGCAAAGCTTGCCGATCGTGGTCGTCTTTCCGGCACCGTTGACACCAATTACCATGACAATGGTAGGCTGGGTGGGATATTCCAGTGTCTGGTCCTCACCCAGCATCTCACCGATGATCTCCTGAATCATGCCCATGATCTCCTGCGGATCCTTGACACCCCGTTCCTTGACGCGTTTCCGCAGGGTTTCACAGATCTGTACAGAAGTTTCCGGTCCCAGATCGCTGGTGATCATGGTTTCTTCCAACTCATCAAACAGGTCGTCGTCGATCTTGGTAAAGCCGCCCAGCACCTGCTGCATACGGGAAACCATTGCGTCCTTGGTCTTTCGCAGACCGTCCCGAATCTTCGCAAAAAAGCCCTTTTTCTTTTCGGGTTCTGCTTCTTCCGACTGAGATTCGCCCTCGGGTTCTATTTCTGCTTCCGGCTCGGATTCTTCTGTCAGTTCTGTTTCTGGTTCAGCTGCTTCTTCTGATTCCGGTTCAACTGCTTCTGCCGGTTCCGTTTCTGATTCTGCTTCTGCTTCCTGTTCGGATTCTTCAACAGGCTCTACTTCTTCCGGTTCTTCTGCTTCGGGTTCAGTTTCTTTCTCCGGTTCAGTTTCTTCCTCCGATTCGGTTTCTTCCTCCGATTCTGCCTTTTCTTCGTTTTTCAAAATGCCGGCAGCTTCCAGAGCCGCCTGCCGTGCCAACGCAATTGCAGCCTGATGCTGTTCAGATTCCTCTACAACTTCCTGTGCGGCAAGGCGAGCCTTTTCGATCTCGTCCTGCTCCTGTGCCGCCAAGTCATTGAGGGCAGCCGCGGCAATGTCTTCTTCTGCTTCTGCATCAGCCGTTTCCGCAGTCTGTTCCTCCGGTTCCAGTACCGTTTCTTCCTCTGCCTGCTGCTTGTTCCGCCGCCAGAACGGTACGCCTTTTTCCTTGTTTTTATTTTTCTTTCCGAATAAGCCCATCTTACACCGATCCTTTCCTTGAAAGCATAGACATCGCCGTACAAAGCGGACTTTGTGCGGTATTGCCTTATTCCGTTTTCTCGAGTTCTTCCTGTTCCATTCGCAGCAGACGGGAAATACCGTCCTCCTGCATGGTGACACCGTAGAGTACGCTGGCTTCTTCCATGGCACTCCGGCGGTGCGTCACCAGAATGAACTGGGTGGTATCTGTAAAGTTTTGCAGATACTGTGCATAGCGGCGGACGTTTCCCTCGTCCAGTGCCGCATCGATCTCGTCCAGAATGCAGAACGGCGACGGCCGCAGCCGCAGAATGGCGAAGTAAATGGCGATCGCCACAAAGGACTGCTCCCCGCCGGAAAGCGAGATCAGATTCTTGATGACTTTTCCCGGCGGTGCGACCTTGATCTCAATGCCTGATTCCAGTACATGTTCCGGATCAGTCAGTTCCAGCCGTGCTTCTCCGCCGCCGAACAGGTCTTTGAAAATTTCCTGAAAGTTCCGGTCAATGACAGAAAAGCTTTCCGAAAAGATTCGCTGCATCTCCTCTGTCAGAGAGGTGATGAGGTCTTCCAGTTCCCGCTTGGCAGTTTCCGCGTCCTGCATCTGCTCCGACAGGAACTGATACCGCTTGGAAACCTCTGCATATTCCTCGATCGCCGCCACGTTTACCGTGCCCAGCCCCCGAATCTGTGCTTTCAGGCTTTGCAGTTCCCGCTGTGCCGTCTGTAGGTCTTCCAGCGGCTGTGCCTGTGCCTGTGCTTCGGAGAGGGAAAGTTCGTACTGCTCCAGCAGCTGCCGGATCACGCCGTCATAATCGTTCTGCACGGAAATTTTCCGTTCCTCCAGCCGGCTGATCTCGCCGGAAAACCGCTCCCGCACAGCGTTGGTTTCCTGCAAACCGCTTTGCAGTTCCCGAATCTGCTGCTCCTGTGCATCATGCACCTGCTGCCAGTGCCGGATCTCTGCCTGCCCGTCGGTACGGCTGTTCTGCATCTGTTCCAGCCTGGCTTGATTCTCGGTGATCTCCGTCTGCTTCTGACGGATCAGATCTTCCTGCACGGCAATATCCTTGTCGATCTGCACCAGTTTTTCCGCCATGGAATCCTGCTGGTCGCTCTGCTGCTGCATTTCCTTCGCCAGCGTGTCCATGTCCTTTTCCAGTTCCATCATGCCGATCTTCAGCTGTGAACGGCGTTCTGCCAGCCTGGACTGCTCCTGTTCCAGAGCCGTCCGCTGGTCGGCTTCCTGTGACAGCATTTCCTGTCCCTTTTGAATCGCCTTTTCCACTTCTTCCGCTTCTTCTGCGGCGGCAGTATGCCGGTCAACAGTTTCCTGCAAACGTTCCTGCAACGCCGCCTGTTGTCCGGCAGCTTCTTCGGCACGCTCGGTGGTCTGTTTCCGGAGATACTGTTCCTTTTCCAGCTGTGCAGCTGCGGCAACCTGTTCAGATTCCGCCTGCCGGCACTGCTGCTGCAACGCTTCCATTTGCTGCTGTAACTGTGCGGACTGCTGCTGTGCCTTTTGCAGGGCAGCAGAAGCCGCCTGTTCCTGCTGTTCCAGTTCCTGTATCTCGTCGGAAAGAGCCGTCAGCTCTGCCCGTCTGGTCAGCATGCCGCCGGCACGCATGGCAGAACCGCCGGTGAAAGAACCGCCGGCATTGATGACTTGCCCGTCCAGCGTGACGATACGAAACCGGTACTGATAAGCTTTCGCCAGAGCCGTCGCCGTGTCCAGATCCTCCGCCACGACGATTCGCCCCAGCAGGAACTGTACCACGCCGGAAAACCGTTCCTCATACCGCACTAGATTGCACGCCAGATCCACAAAGCCCTCGTGCTGTTCCAGACCGGTTTCGTGCAGCGTCTTTCCCCGCACGGAAGTCAGCGGCAGGAATGTGGCACGTCCGGCGTGCTTCTGCTGCAAAAAGCGGATCCACTGCTTGGCAGCGTTTTCGTTTTCCACGATCAGATTCTGCATGGCACCGCCCAATGCGGTTTCCAGTGCCACGCCGTATTTCTGGTCGGTGGTAATCAGCTGTGCCACCGTGCCGAATACGCCGCGGGGCCTGCCGCCGTCTGCCCGCAGGACTGCCTTGACGCTGCCGCCAAAGCCCTCCATGTTTCGTTCCATATCCTGTAGCAGTCTTTGCCGCTGCCGTTTTTCCCGCAGGGCGAATGCCGCCTGTTCCTGTTGCTTCTTGCCGGCTTCCAGTGCCTGCACTGCATGAGCATAGCGTTTCTGAAAACCGTCCCGCTGGTTCTGCACCTGTTGGAACTGTTCCTGTGCCTGCTGTGCCTGTTCTCTGGCGGCATCATACGCGGCATTCTGCTCCGTGCATGCCTGCCGGAGTGCACTCTGCCGCATGCCCTGTTCTGCCAGCTGAGCTTTCAGTTCTTCCTGCTGTCCGGCAGCGGTCTGCTGCAAGACACGCAGTTCACTCTGCCGCACCAGCAGATTTTGCAATACCTGGTTTGCCTGTTCGTATTCCTGTCCCTGCCGTGCAGCCTGCTGTTTCAGGGCGTTCCAGTTCTGTTCGGTCTGTTCCGCTTCTACCTGAATCGCTTCCCGCTTCTGCCGCAGCTGCACCACCTGTTCAGACAGGGACTCCATGCGGTTTTCCATACTGCGGGACTGCTGAGCCGTTTCCTGTTTCTGCTGCCGCAGGCTCTCCTGCATCTGCCGGCTGTGGAGAATGTCGTTTTCACAGACTGCCACCGCAGATTTCAGCTGGGTGGTTTCTTCCTCTGCCTGCTGCATCTGCTGGCGAATTTCCTCCATTTTCAGCGTGCTTTCCTGCATACGCCGATAGCCGTCCTGCACCTGTGCATCTGTCCGCTGGATCTCCCGTTCGGCATTCTGGTATTCCGCCTGTGCCTGTAACAAGCCGTCAGACAGCCCCGTCAGCTTTTCCCGCAGAGCACCCAGCCGCCGCACCCAGAGGGAAACCTCCAGCTGTTTCTGTTTGCCTGCCAGTTCCACGTACTGTTTCGCCTTTTCCGCCTGCTTTCGCAGCGGTTCCACGCGGGATTCCAGTTCAGAAACAATATCCTGCAAACGCACCAGATTTTCCTGTGCCGCGTCCAGCTTCCGCTGTGCCTCCTGTTTCTTATAGCGAAACTTGGAAACCCCCGCAGCCTCCTCAAAAATGTCCCGCCGGTCTGCACTCTTGGCACTGACGATTTCTGCAATGCGTCCCTGTCCGATAATGGCATAGCCGTCACGGCCCATGCCGGTATCCATGAACAGTTCCGTCACATCCTTCAGCCGGACATTCTTGCCGTTGATGCGGTACTCACTGTCACCGCTGCGATACAGCTTTCGGGTAACACTGACTACAGCACCATAGGCTTCTCCCAACTCGCCGGCTTCGTTGCTGATCTCCAGCGTAACTGCCGCAAAGCCCATGGCCTTTCTGGTTTTTGTGCCGGAAAAAATAACGTCCTCCATTTTGTTGCCGCGGAGCGTCTTGGTGGACTGTTCCCCCAGCACCCAACGCACAGCGTCGCCGATATTGCTCTTGCCGCTGCCGTTCGGTCCCACCACGGCGGTCAGACCTTTGTCAAAGTGCAGCTTGATCTTGTCAGGGAACGACTTGAATCCCTGCAGTTCCAGGGAGCGTAGATACATGTTTGCATTTCACCTCTTTTTCCGGCGGCGTATCCCGCATTCTTTACGATTGCAGCACACGCACTGCATAGATTTTCCCGCCGAAGTCCGACAGCGGCACTGTCTGTTCTTTGGCTTGCAGCGGATCCATACAGAGATATGTTCCGTCAGCACTGCCCACCAGCAGCACATAGTGATAGCTGCCGGACTTGGGCATCTTCACCCGTACAATGGGGTATCGTCCCGCTGCCAGTTCCTGATCCAGTTCGCCGTCCTGCAATTCCGCCGCGTCCTGTTTCCGGACAGAAACACCGGCAGTCTGTTCCAGCATCTCCCACAGAAGATTGCCTGCACCGTCGTACACGCCGTGTTCCGAAAAGAACTGATTCACCTCTCCGGCATCGGCATTTTCCGGCAGACCGTCCACAGAGATCTGCTGCATCTGCAACGCCGCCGCTACGCAGCAGGTCAGACAGCCGGAATCCGCCATGTGATAGACAGAATCGCCCAGCGTGTCCGTTTTCCAGCGGTCATCTTTCTGCCGGAAAAAGACCACTTGTTCCGCCACGTTTTCCTGTGCGGTTTCCACCACAGCAGGAGCTGCCCCGCGGTGCCGGTTCCAAAAAACTGCACCAGCTGCGGCACCCAGCAGCAAAACCGCTGCCAGCACTGCCACCAGACAACGTCTGGTGTTTCGTGTTCTCATAGGGGATTCCTTTCTGTAAAGGAAACACTGAATAAAGTTTGTGCGTAAGATGCGTAGTCAGATTTTTCGGCAGATTGCATAGAAATTCCGCAG
>OLSF01002763.1_pt1 | contig 13004 bp, 8 predicted proteins | sample 1672301 | NCBI WGS metagenome assembly OLSF01 (sample SAMEA3136669, study PRJEB25190) | human gut metagenome | biome: human gut; feature: human-associated habitat; material: faeces | place: Austria | collected 2013
GGTGCCTTTGCCTTCCCGCTGCTGTCGTTGCTGGGCTGGCTGATGACGAGAATGCCGCAACCTACCGCGGCAGACCGGGCACTGCGCTCGGAACGGGTGACGCTGGACGGCAGGGCGCGTGCGGACCTCTTCAAGAGCTTCATGCCGGTATTGCTGATGCTGTTTGCGGCAAACTTGTTCATCACCGTCTTGCAGGACATCAAGGAGGACTTCCTGGTGAAGATTCTGGATGTGGAGGCGGTGGGGCTGTCGTCGTGGGCATTTGCCAAGGTAGATGCGGTGGTGACACTGATTATCTTGTTGCTTTTCGGGCTGATGTCCGCGGTGAGGAGTAATATAAAGGTGCTGTGCCTGCTGCTGGTGCTTGTGACGTGCGGCACAGCGACCTTGGGATTCGTGGCCTTCAATTACGATGGGTTGCAACTGCCACCCATGACGTGGCTGTTCCTCCAGAGTTTGTCGCTCTATACTGTTTACCTCAGCTTTCAGACGTTGTTCTTCGAGCGTTTCATCGCCTGCTTCCGCATCAAGGGGAATGTGGGGTTCTTTATCGTCACACTCGATTTTATCGGGTATACCGGTACGGTGGTGGTATTGGTATTCAAGGAATTTTTCAATCCGGACATCAACTGGCTGGATTTCTATAACCTGATGTCGGGCTATGTAGGCATTGTGTGCAGCGTGGCTTTCCTATGCTCGGCTGTCTACCTGGTGCAGCGCTATCGCAAGGAGAATGCTTCGGGACCGTTGGGCTCTTCCCTTTTCCGTTTGCGCCGTTGGTCCCGGCCGGGCAATTCCTTGCTTCTTGAGACTGAATAATAATAATATATCGTATGAAAAGATTGGTGTTGTTTATGATGGCAGTTATGCTGTTGTCTATTACTGTTAACGCACAGAAAAAAGGTGGTAAGACACTGGTAGCTTATTTCTCGGCAACGGGAACAACGGCAAGGGCTGCCAAGTTGGTGGCAGAAGCTGTTGATGGGACCCTCTACGAAATACAGCCTGCGAAAAAGTACACGGCTACTGATTTGGACTGGCATGACAAAGCTTCGCGCAGCAGTGTGGAAATGTCGGATTCCAAATTGCGTCCTGCATTGTATTCTAAATTGGGGAGTCTCGCGGAGTATGATACCATTTATATAGGTTTTCCTATCTGGTGGAATTTGGCTCCAAGAATGATCAATACATTTATAGAAAGCGGTGATTTTGCAGGTAAAACGGTTATTCCATTCGCCACTTCGGGAAGCAGCAGTATTTTTAATGCAGAAAAGGAATTACAGACGAATTACCCCGGCATAAACTGGGGAAAAGGCAGGCTGCTGAATGGAGCAAGCCGGGAAACTGTCAAGCAATGGATTAAGAAATGAATTTCCAGCCGAAACTTAAAGAAGTAGAGATGAAGAACATGGTAAAAAACATATGTGCGGCGATGGTTATTAGCCTTTGTGCTGCGGGACATTTGTCTGCAACAGAAAATAATCCTAATAATGATAATAAATTTATGGAAGAGAATTTGAATCTGATTCAGGAGTGGGACAAGACATTTCCACAGAGTGATAAAGTAAACCATAAGAAGATAACTTTCCACAACCGTTACGGCATTACACTTACTGCCGATTTGTATGTACCCAAGAATGCGACGGGTAAATTGTCTGCCATTGCCATCAGTGGCCCGTTTGGTGCCGTGAAGGAACAAGCTTCGGGCTTGTATGCGCAGACATTGGCAGAACGTGGATTCCTGACGATTGTTTTCGATCCATCCTATACGGGAGAAAGTAGCGGCCAGCCCCGTTATGTGGCTTCGCCGGACATCAATACGGAAGATTTCAGTGCAGCGGTCGATTATCTTTCCACCCGTGACGATGTAGATGCAGAGCGCATCGGCATTCTCGGTATTTGTGGATGGGGAGGCATGGCGCTTAATGCAGCGGCTATCGATACTCGCATCAAGGCTACAGTTACGGCAACCATGTACGACATGAGCCGGGTCAATGCTAACGGTTATTTTGATTCTATGAATGCTGATGCACGGCACGAATTGCGGCGCCAGCTTAATGCTCAGCGTACGGAGGATTATAGAAACGGTACATTTGCTCTTGAAGGAGGTGTAGTAGATCCGTTGCCTGCCGATGCTCCACAATTTGTGAAGGACTACCATGCCTATTATAAAACACCGCGCGGCTATCATAAGCGGTCACTCAATTCTAACCGCGGATGGAACAAGACTTCACCGCTTTCGTTCATCAATATGCCTATCCTTTCATATAGTGATGAAATCCGTAGTGCAGTGTTGATGCTGCACGGTGAGAAGGCCCATTCACGTTATTTCAGTGAAGATGCTTTTAAAAAGTTGCAGGGTGATAATAAGGAGCTGTTGATTATTCCCGGTGCAAACCATGTAGACTTGTATGACAATATAGAGGTAATTCCATTCGGCAAAATAGAGAGATTCTTCAATGAACATCTTCGATGACCGCCTTTAATGTGTTAGGAACCAGACATACCTTTCTTTAGCCTGGTTCAGCAACTCCTCTTCCAGGCAGATGTCTTTCCGGAAAAGCGAATGCTCCGGGAAGATTTCTTTTTTCTTGGACGCCTTGTTCCAATTTCCTACTACATGCCCCTTATAGAGAAGTACCGGAAAGAACAATCCGTTGTTGGTGAAAGCTTTGGAATAGTCTTCTTTGGGTAGGACGTTCGTCCGGTCCTTGTAGCCTATCAGGTATTCATCGTAGGAGGGAAGAAGGTGCAGGTTGCCGGTCGCCTTTCCAGCTGTCCGGCAGGAGTCATGGATGTACCATGTCTGGCTGTTCCATTGTTCGGACATCAGTTCCGGTTCTATCAGAGAAATGGCTTGCCTTGCTTCCGTTAAAGGCAAACCGGACCACCAGGAGAAGTCTTGCAGGGTAGCGGGGGCATGGCTGCGGAAATAGGCTGTAGCCAGACGGGCCAGCGCTTCTTCTTTCGTCAGTTCGGGGGTAGGTGGAACTCTTTCGTCCAGAAGGGCATAGGTGTGTTGTCGTCCACGGCATTCTCCGCTACACACAATACCTTCGACTTCGGCACGCGACATAAAGCGGGTCATGTGGTAGTTGTCTGCAAGCAGTCCCGAATGTTCAAAATGTTCCGCAATCTCTTGTTTCGTCAGGCTTCGCTTCCCGCTGAGGATATTCCCAAGTATGGTGTAGCTTCTTTCATATTGCTGTTCCGTGATTTCCAGACCATGTCCTTTTGCATAAGAATCATTGGCGGATTTGATGCGTTGTGCAGAGAGTTTCAGCATCCAACGAATGTCTTCTGCTGCTACCAGGTGCCATGTGGGGCGCATTACGTGGGTTCTCAGTATTTCCCCTTGATGCAGGGCTTTTTCCACAGCTTGAATTCCCGGTGACTTCAGCCTTATACCTACGGCCCATTTCACCATTGTATAGTCTTGTGCCTGCATGGCGCCCATCCAGGAGACCAGCTCTTTCGGGTGGCCGAAGAGTGGAGTGGACAGTTGCTGGTTCTGTAAGCGTATTTCAGGGATTCTCATGTCGGTATGGTATTCGTTTGTATCAATAGGAATCGCAAAGATAAGAAAAGCAGGTCATTGTAGGGTATATCGTGTCCGCAATTATATTCTTTTGTTTCTTTTAACAGCTACTAATATAGCTATCTTTTATTTTTGCAACGCACAAATTGGGAAAATATTCATAATTAAACAACCATAAGAACTTTTTTATGACTATGAGAACAAATTGTATTTTATTGTTAGTTATTTTGTTGGGAGCCTTTCCCTTAAGTGTACATGCCGATGAATCTGGAAGCATAATTCTGTACACTCCTTACACAAAAATTTCCGTGACGCCCGGAGCGTCCATTGATTACAGCATTGATTTGATTAACAATACGGACGGGATTACAAATGCAAATCTCTCGGTCAATGGATTGCCGGGCAGTTGGAAGCATGAAATCAAGTCAGGCGGCTGGACCCTCAGCCAGCTTTCTGTACTGCCCCAGGAAAAGAAAACGTTCAATTTGAAAGTGGAAGTTCCTCTAAAAGTAAATAAAGGAAGTTATCATTTCACAGTATTTGCCGGAGAAACCAAACTGCCGCTGGAGGTGGTCGTGGCCCAGAAAGGAACTTACCAGACCGAGTTCACTACCGACCAGCCCAATATGCAGGGCAATTCCAAGTCCACCTTTACCTTCAATGCCACTTTGAAAAACCAGACGGCCGACCAGCAGCTGTATGCGCTGATGGCCAATGCCCCCAGAGGCTGGAGTGTCGTGTTCAAGCCCAACTATAAGCAGGCCACTTCTGCCCAGGTGGAAGCGAACAGCAGCCAGAATGTGAGTATAGAGATTGTCCCTCCCGCCAATGTGGAAGCCGGCAATTACAAGATTCCGGTACGTGCGGCTACCGGTACGACTTCTGCCGACTTGGAGCTGGAAGTTGTTGTCACGGGTTCCTACGAGATGGAATTGTCCACGCCCAGAGGATTGTTGAGTACCGAAATCACAGCGGGAGATGTGAAGCGTATCGAGTTGGTGGTCCGGAATACCGGTTCTTCATTGTTGAAAGATATCCAGCTTTCTGCCAATAAGCCCGTGGACTGGGAAGTGTCTTTTGAGCCTTCGAAGATTGATATGCTGAAGGCGGGGGAAACGGCCAATGTCGTAGCTACCATGAAAGCATCCAAAAAGGCATTGCCCGGAGATTATGTGGCTACCATGACGGCCAAAACTCCTGAAGTGAATACAGACGCCCAATTCCGCATTGCCGTGAAAACCCCGATGATATGGGGATGGGTGGGCGTTTTGATAATAATCGTTGCCATAGGTGCCGTATGCTATCTGTTCCGTAAATATGGAAGGAGGTGAGCATGGACGAGCGAGTGATTGCATTGACAGACTTGACCAAGCAGTATGGGCGCTTCACTGCCGTAGACCGCATTTGCCTGACTATCCGTAAAGGGGAGATTTTCGGATTATTGGGGCCAAACGGCGCCGGCAAGTCAACTACCATCCTGATGATGCTGGGACTGACGGAACCCACTTCCGGCTCTGTGGAGATTTGCGGTATCGACTCTACCAGGCATCCTATCGAGGTAAAGCGGAAAATAGGCTATCTGCCCGAAGATGTGGGGTTTTATGATGACATGACCGGTCCGGAAAACCTTATATATACTGCGCGTCTCAATGGCATTTCGGATGCCGAAGCGAAAGTCAAGGCGCTGGAGCTGATGGAGCATGTGGGGCTTGCCGGACAGATGAAAAAGAAGACCGGGAAATATTCGCGCGGTATGCGCCAGCGATTGGGGCTGGCAGACGTGCTTATCAAAAATCCGGAAATTATAATCCTGGATGAACCTACTTCGGGAATAGACCCTGCCGGTGTTCAGGAGTTCATCGAGCTCATTAGGCAGTTGAGCCGGAAGGAGGGACTGACCGTCTTGTTCTCTTCCCACCACCTGGACCAGGTGCAGAAAGTTTGCGACCGCGTGGGACTGTTCAACAGTGGGAAGCTGGTCACCTTGATTGATATGTCTGATTTGAAGGACAAGCATCAGGAATTGTCTGATATTTATAGCCATTATATGGAGGAAGGAGGGGAAAGGCATGAATAAAGTCAATTATCCTTTTTGGGTAGTCGTTAACAAGGAAATATCCGACCATGTGAAAAGTTGGCGGTTCATTATCTTGATGGGAATCATTTTGCTTACGTGCATGGGCTCACTCTATACCTCGCTTACCAACATAGGTGCCGCCATCAAGCCCAATGACCCGGACGGTTCGTTCCTTTTCTTGAAGCTGTTCACAGCCTCGGATGGCACATTGCCTTCTTTTGTGCAGTTTATCAACTTTCTGGGGCCGTTGTTGGGGATTGCGCTGGGATTCGATGCTATAAATTCGGAACAGAACAAGGGGACGTTGAGCCGTATGCTGTCACAGCCTGTTCATCGTCCGATCTGCCCGTTCATCGTGATTGCATTATCAATGCCAAGTTCGTGGCTGCATTGATTGTGATAGGTATCATGCTGTTTGTACTGGGATTCCTCGTAATGGGCTGCGGGTTGATAGCGATAGGCATTCCTCCCACAGCAGAAGAATTTTGGAGGATTGTATTCTTTCTCATAATCAGTGTGTTCTATGTGGCATTCTGGCTGAATCTGGCCATTCTGTTTTCGCTTTGCTTCCGTCAGGCGGCCACCTCGGCATTGGCTTCGGTGGCGGTATGGTTGTTTTTCAGCGTGTTCTATACGATGATTGTCAACCTGGTTGCCAAGGCGTTGAGCCCCTCGCAGCTGGCATCTCCTTATCAGATAGTCAGTTACCAGAAATTTATTCTCGGTCTGATGCGTCTGGCACCTAGCGAACTGTTCAATGAGGCGACCACAACGCTGCTGATGCCTTCCGTCAGAAGTTTGGGGCCGCTTACTATGGAGCAGGTTCAGGGGGCCATTCCCAGTCCGCTGCCATTGGGACAGAGTCTTTTGGTGGTGTGGCCTCAGCTCACCGGACTGATTGCAGCTACTGTCATCTGTTTTGCTCTTTCGTATGTCATATTTATGAGACGGGAAGTCAGATCACGGTAATGATAAGTATGTTTTATTGAGTGTTGAAAGTCCGTTCCGGCATTGGTTGCTTGAACGGACTTTTAATATTATTTGCCCGAACATTTGGTAATTCCAAAAACTTCCCTTACTTTTGCGCCCCGAACAAGGAGAGGTGCTCGAGTGGTTGAAGAGGCACGCCTGGAAAGCGTGTATACCCCTAAAGGGTATCGGGGGTTCGAATCCCCCTCTCTCCGCAACAGTTCTGAATAAGATGGAAAACTAGCGGGTAAAGGTCTACAAATCTATGATTTGTAGACCTTTTTTGCTTGTCCTCCGTTTGCTTTGAAAGACTTGGAAACTACGCCTTTGTAAATTAATTATAGATAATGAAAGCTGGATGACATCTCCTTTCATAATAAGGCGATGGGATAATGCATTGCCACTGCAAAGCAAGTGCATGCTTTTTGCAGTGCTACTGCATTCAGCTTTGCAGTGGCGCTGCAACACATATGCAGTGTCACTGCAGCATATATGCAGTAGCGCTGCAACACGTTTGCAGTCACACTGCAGCAGATGTGCAGCGACGCTGACCCGGTAGGTGTGTACGGGATTGTATCATGTTTCGTTAAGAAGATATTATAAAGTATCCTTTGAATGTCGTATTTTTGTCTATCTGTAATTTAGAGTAGTCAAAGAAAACTATGAAACACACTCGTATGAAACTAAAAACAGCGGTAAAGAACCTTCATGAAGGCTGGAAATTCCGGCAGGCGAGACTGACCAATTGGTATCCGGCTACAGTTCCGGGAGTAGTCCACACGGACTTACTGCAGAACAAGATTATTGAAGACCCGTTTTTCCGGTTGAACGAACGGGGATTGCAATGGATTGACAAGGAAGACTGGGTTTATGAAACTTGCTTTACTCTTGCTGCCGACATGATGCGGAAAGAGAATATGGAGCTTGTGTTCGAGGGGCTGGATACTTACGCTGACGTTTATTTGAATGATGAATGTATACTGAAAGCGGACAATATGTTTCGCCGCTGGTCTATCCCCGTTAGGCAGTACATCAGGGAGGAGAATAATATACTGAAGGTGTACTTCCATTCGCCGGTAAAGATAGACGTCCCCAAATGGGATGCACTTCCTTACCAGTATCCGGCATCCAATGACCAGTCTGAAAACGGAGGCTTGTTCAACAAGAAGATAAGCATTTTTGCCCGTAAGGCGGGTTATCATTATGGCTGGGACTGGGGCCCACGTCTGGTTACCTCCGGCATCTGGCGTCCGGTGTATATCAGGGCTTGGAGCGATTTGAGAATCAACGATGTGTTTATCGAGCAGAAGGAAGTCGGTGCAGGCAGGGCCGTGATTGCCGGACATGTGGAGCTGGATGCCGATAAGGATATGGACGGAGTGCTGGTCACGATAACAGACGAGGCTACCGGAAGAGTGCTTGGCGAGTGGCAAGCGGATTTGAAGCGAGGCACCAATCGGGTGACCGTTGATTTCGTCCTTCACAAGCCGAAGCTGTGGTGGAGTAATGGACTGGGGGAGCCTTTCCTTTACCGTTTCCGTACGGATATCATTGCAGGCGGGGAATTGTTGGACTCTAAAACCGAAAGGGTGGGCATACGCTCTTTGAAGGTGGTACATCAGCCGGATAAGGACGGGCATACTTTCTATATAGAGCTGAACGGGCGTCCGGTTTTTGCCAAAGGAGCCAATTACATCCTTTCGGATAACTTCCTGCCGCGCGTCACTCCCGAGAATTATAAAAGGACGATTCTCGATGCCGCCGGTGTAAACATGAATATGTTGCGTGTCTGGGGCGGAGGTATCTATGAGAACGATGTCTTCTATGATTTGTGTGATGAGCATGGAATTATGATTTGGCAGGACTTTATGTTTGCCTGCAGCATGTATCCGGCAGAAGGCGCCCTGCTCGATAATATCCATCAGGAGGCGGTGGACAATGTGAAACGTTTGCGCAATCATGCCTGCATTGCTTTGTGGTGTGGAAACAATGAATGCCAGGATGCCTGGCTGGGCTGGGGCTGGAAGTGCGAGATAGAACGGCAGAACAAGGAATATGCCGACAAGATTTGGGCACAGTACCGGCAGCAGTATCATGTCACCTTACCCGGGGTGGTCAGGGAGTATGCACCCGGAACCTTCTATTGGCCTTCTTCTCCGTTCGCATTCGAGGGAGAGATGTCCGGTACTACTGACGGGGACCGCCACTATTGGAGTGTCTGGCATGGTAAAGCACCCATTTCCGATTATGACAGCGAGAAATCCCGCTTTTTCAGCGAGTACGGCTTTCAGTCTTTTCCAGAGTTCGACTCCGTCAAGCGCTATGCTCCTTACCCCGAAGACTGGGATATACGTTCCGAGGTGATGATGTCCCATCAGCGTGGTGGCGACCATGCCAACGGGCTGATTGAGACTTACCTGTTGAATGAATATAAAAAACCGCGTGATTTCCGGGCATTCCTTTATATGAACCATGTGCTGCAGGGAGATGCCATCAAGACGGCCATCGAGTCGCACCGCCGCCAGATGCCGTATAATATGGGGACGCTTTTCTGGCAGCACAACGACTGTTGGCCCGTAGCTTCCTGGGCGAGCCGTGACTATTACGGACGCTGGAAGGCGCAGCACTATTATGTTCGCAAGGCCTATGATGACATCCTGATTTCTTCGGTAGTGGAGGGGGATGATTTGATAGTATATGCAGTGTCCGACCGCTTGGAGAATACTTCCGGCCGGCTGCAGCTTCAGGTCTGCCAGTTCGACGGAACCGTGGTTCATCACTGGGGCAAGTCTGTCGGCATCTCCGGTAATGACAGCCGTGTCTGTTTTTCCGCACCGCTTGCCAAGTTGCTGGAGGGGGCAGATAGAGGAACGGTATATGTCCGCGTAGACTATACGGACAAATCGGGCAGGGTGTACCATAACAACTACTGTCTGGGCAAGCAGAAGGATATGGATTATCCGAAGGTGGATTTGCAGACTGAAGTCCGTTCCATTGAAGGTGGATATGAAGTGATGGTTTCGGCAGACAAGTTTGCCCGTGCCGTATGCTTGTCCGTTGCCGACAATGAAAGTGTGTATAGCGACAATTATTTTGATGTCCAGCCGAAGGGCAGCGTGCAGGTGCAGGTTAGGACGCGATTGTCTGCCGAAGCGTTCAACGGTTCGTTGAGGCTGACTTGCCTGAACAATGAATTCTGATACTCGCCATCCGGACGTTGGCATGCTTCTTCCGTCCGGATGTTTTTTACATAAAGATAATATGCTGCTTCAGTATAGCTGATATTTGTGTCCTCAGCTGATTGGCATTGATAGGTTTAGCCATATATGCGTCGAAGCCGTTTTCCATGACCTGCTGTTCATCAGAAGCATAGGCAAAGGCGGTGACGGCTATGATGGGGACTTGTGTAGAGTATTTGCGTATTTCCCTGGTCGCTTCGTAACCATTCATCACCGGCATGTTGATGTCCATCAAAATAAGCTGCGGGTCGTATTCCCTGAACATATTCACGGCTTCCTGACCATTCCACGCATGTATCAGATTGTAGTCTTTTCGTAGGATGGACTCAATCAACCGGAAGTTGCTGTCATGGTCTTCGGCAACCAAGACGGTGATTTTCTGCTTTTTTACTTTTATAGGTTCGGTCTTGCTTTCTGCCTGCCGGATGCGGCTTGCCGGCACATAGGGGAGGGTGAACCAGAAGGTAGAGCCTTCGCCGGGCTTGGAAGTCAGTCCGATATTGCCTCCCATGTGCTGTACCAACATCTGGCAGATGGATAATCCCAGTCCGGTGCCTTGGGCAAAATTATTGAGCTTGACAAAGCGGCCGAATATGCTCTCTTGTTTGTCTTCGGGGATACCGCATCCCGTATCGGATACGTAGAAATAAAGCATCTTGTCGTCTTGCAGCTTGTAGCCAAAACGGATACTGCCTTCTTGGGTAAACTTGATGGCATTGGTCACCAGATTGATGACGAGTTGAGACAAGCGGTTACGCTCGGAATGAATGTGGCATTCGGGCAGTCCGGGCTCAAAGGAGAGGGTGACATTCTTTTCGGGCGATAGCTTCAGGCAGAGCGAACTTTCCAGCTCTCTCATCACTTTGTTCAATTCAAAATCCGTATCAATGAATTCCATTGTGCCTGCTTCTATCTTTGACAAGTCCAGAATGTCACTGATGAGTTGCAGCAGCAAAGTATTGTTGTTCTCAATGATGCTGACGTATTCTTGTTTTTCTTCCTCCTCTTCGGTGGAAGCCAATATTCCGGAGAATCCCACAATGGCATTGAGCGGCGTACGGATTTCATGGCTCATGTTGGCGAGGAATGCGGATTTCAGTTTATTCGACTCTTCCGCACGGTTCTTGGCGGAAACCAGTTCCGTCTCCATCTTTTTCCGTTCGGTGATAACCAGCGAAGAGCCCACCAGGGTCAGCGGCTTATTGTTCTCGTCGTAGGTTTCTACGGCGGCCTGGGCCTCCACCCAGTCGAAGTGTTTGTGTCCGTCGGCATGATTGATGACGCGGTATTCCTCCTTGACTTTCTGGATACGTCCCTCAATCAGGTCTGTATAGGCTTGTTTCACTTTTTCCAGGTCTTCCTTGTGTATTTTGGAGAAATACTGGCTGTCGGGTACGGACAGCTGTTCATCGTCCATGATACCGGCATTATTGCTGAGCTCTATCGGCTTGTTGACATCGCAGAGTATGGTGTGTGTCCGGAGGGTCCATTTCCATGGTACGATGTTGGCAACGTCGAGTGCCATGGAAAGTTTCCGGTTTGTCGACCTCAACTGTATTTGGGTGTGGTGCAACTCGGTGCTGTCAACGCAGAAGACGTGCATGTATTCGCCATTGTCGCTTGCCTTGACTACAATGTCGTAGAAAGTGTCTATCTTCTTGTAATAATAGGGGAAAGTTACGGAACGTTTCTCCTTCAATGCAATATTCATGAAATGGAGGAACTCGTTCATGGATTCGGGAAATAATTCGCTTCCCCGCTTGCCGACAGCCTCTTTGCGCATGATAAATCTGTCTTCGAAGAAATTGTTGACATCTATATATAAGGTGTCAGTAATGCGCCCTTTTTCATCTTTTATAAGTTTCTCATACATGTATAGGATGGGCATGTTGTTTATCAGATTTCGGTATTTGAGATTGCTGTCCAGTTGTTGCTGTTGTAATCTTTTGATTCTACTCAGTGACTGTAGGCGGAGATATTGGAAAAAGAACAGCAGAGTTATGATTGCGGCAGTGATACTGATAATGACATATTCGTACTTCTCCCAGAAGGTGGGAGGCATGTTGTAGAATATGGTACCCTTGGGGCATAGCTTCGGATTCAGGTCACGCTGCAGAAGGGATTTATAGTTGAATACGGGGGCTCCGTCGTCGGGATAGTATAACGGGATGTTGCGTGCCGGGGTACCATCCAATATCTTGTGGATGGTTTCTAGTAGCCGGGCATTATATTTCTCTTTGTTGTAAATGTAGCCGCCTACAATCCCCCCTTCTTCTTCAATACCGATGGCCCTTAGCGAAAACAAAGGGATGGGGGCGGTAGAGATGACCCGGTGGGAATTACTCCTCATGATATTGTCATGGGGAGAGCTCTTGTACAGCCAGGATGAAAAGATGACTCCGGTAGTATGGGGATTCACGTGGTTCAGTATATTGAAAAGGCTGTCCGTTCGGATGTCTTTCGCACTAAGGAACTGGTAATCCAACTCCGGATACTTTTCACGGATAATCTCGGACAAGTCATAGTCGTTCTGCTGGCAGATGTATGTTTCATCCCCTATATACATGACCTTATCCATTTTGGGGATGAGTTGCTTCATGAGTTGCAGGTTCTCGTTCAGGTATACACTGGATTGCATTAAGGTCAGATTGTACTTCTTCTGTAGGTCACTGATGGGAATACGCTCTGTGCGGGGCAGGGCGTGCTCGCGTATCATTGTTTCCTTAGGACCGGTATAATCCCTCTCACCACATAATATCATGGGGATATCGGGCCACTGCCGGTTCAGTTCATCGCACATGATGAAACTTCCGCATCCGATAAGCACGATAAGTTTAGGGTTCTTGTAACTCTTGAACAAGCTCTCTTTGAATGTCTCCAGTTTATTTTCCTCGTCAAGTGTCAGCATTTTCATGTGTGCGGTGTATACTCCGATGTGGCTGTTCTGTGATGCCATGTTCACAATGGAGGTGATGAAATCATTACTCCAGGGATTGGCTTCTGTATAAGTGTTGATTATCAGAATATCGTCGACGTCTGTTGCGGGAGATTTTCCATATAGGGTGTCTGTGCAGGTGAACGAGCAGAGTATTGCAATTACTGTTCCCAGTATGTATTTCATATCCTTTGGACCGTTTTAATGTTTGCTATTGTGAAAATTCTTACAAATGTAGGGGTTTCC
>OLSF01002765.1_pt1 | contig 12993 bp, 10 predicted proteins | sample 1672301 | NCBI WGS metagenome assembly OLSF01 (sample SAMEA3136669, study PRJEB25190) | human gut metagenome | biome: human gut; feature: human-associated habitat; material: faeces | place: Austria | collected 2013
TGCAAGCAGATGGCGTGCAAAGTCGCCAGACGCTCTTTGTGCGGTATTGCCTAAAACAAAGGCAACACCGCACAAAGCTTTACACAGCGTTTTCCAAAGGAATACATGGCATCGGAAAATTTCGAAAAGCGTGTTGGATTTTGTCGAATCTTGTCGAATGTGAGAAATTTAGATGTTGACAAGTTGAATGAAATGTTGTATAATAAAGAACAACAGTAAAATACAGGATTGCGGGGAGGTGACAGACAAATGGATATGTCACGAATTTTGATTGCCAAAACGGGAAAGACTGCATCGGAGTGGCTCCCGCTGGCGGTGCATCTGGAAGATACGGCTGGGATCATGCAATGTATGATTCAGTATATGATTCCGCCGTCTTTTCCGGAATCCTGTGCCCTCTCTCCGGAGGCGTTTGAAAAAACAGCAGTTTTTTTGGCATATGTGCACGACATTGGAAAGGCAATGCTTGTGTTCCAATATAAGATCAGCAGAGATCTTCCGGAGATGCGGAGCCGTCTGGAGCATTTTCAGCTGCAATTTCCTGAAAGCTATGAAAAGGATAAAATCAACGTGATCCCCCATGCACAGGCAGGGGAAGAAATTCTGGTCACGCTGGGGTGCCCTGAAAGTGTCGCCGCTGTTGTAGGAGCACATCATGGCATGCCGTCAGAGCACATACAGAAGAATCTGATGCAGCCGCGAAGAAATATCAAATTCTACGAGAATTACTATGGCTATGCAGAGGGAAATGTATCTCTGCTTACCGAAACCTGGAATCACATTTTACAAAGGGCGTTGCAAATTGCCCGGATCGATTCGGTGCAGGAGCTTTCGGTACTGACGAAACCGGCACAGATGCTGTTGTCCGGTCTGCTGATCATGGCGGACTGGATCGCGAGCAACACAGATTATTTCCCGCTGATTCCCACGGACGAGGACATTCCTGAAAATCCGGAAAGAATCGCTGATGCATGGGAAACGATCCAATTCCCCGAAATGTGGAAGTCTGCACGATTGGACTATTCCGATGCGGCATTTCGCAAAAACTTTTCGTTTGCACCGCGTCTGGTGCAGATAGAGTTTCTGAACGTGATAAAGAACATAGAGTCACCGGGAATCTGTATTCTTGAGGCTCCCATGGGGTGCGGAAAGACGGAGGCTGCCCTTGCCGGAACAGAAATCCTCGCTGCGAAATGCCGGAAGAACGGTATGTTTTTCGGGCTGCCGACACAGGCAACTGCGAACGGCATTTTTCCCCGCATGATGCAGTGGGGCGAAAAGCAGTCCCAGGATTTCTACCATTCCATTCAGCTGAAACATGGCAGTTCCGCTTTGAATACCTGCTTTCAGAAAATCCAGAGAGGGATACCGGAACAGGAAACGGACAGCGGACTGATCGTGCACAGCTGGTTCTGCGATAACAAGAAAGCCTGTCTTGCCGACTTTGTCGTTGCAACGGTGGATCAGATGCTGATGATGGCATTGAAGCGAAAGCATGTGATGCTTCTGCACGTGGGCTTGTCTGAAAAAGTAGTCGTGATCGATGAAGTGCATGCATATGATGCGTATATGAACGAATATCTGGAAATGGCTCTCCAATGGCTGGGGTACTATAAAACGCCTGTGATCCTGCTGTCCGCGACGCTTCCGGCAAGCCGGAGAATGTCGCTGGTTCGTGCATACCTCGGAATCAGAGAATCCGAAAAGGCCTTTGAAAACGAAATGGGGTATCCGCTTCTGACGTGGACGGACGGAACTGAGATCCGGCAAAAAAGATTGACGTATCAGGGAGCACATACGCATGTTCAGATGCACCCATGTACAGAAGATGCTGTTCTGGCAGTGGTTCAGAATGTTGTAGAGCATGGCGGCTGCGTTGGCGTGATCGTGAATACAGTGAAACGTGCACAGACTTTTGCGGAAGAAATACGAAATCAGACTCATGCAAAAGTGCTTTTGTATCATGCACAGTTTATATTCCCCGACAGAACATTAAAAGAGCAGGCTCTTTTGAAAACTGTGGGGAAAGACAGCAGTGCAGAGGTTCGTCGCGGAACCGTTGTGGTCGGGACACAGGTCTTGGAGCAGTCGCTGGACATTGACTTCGATTTGCTGATCACGGACATTTGCCCAATGGACTTGCTTTTGCAGAGAATCGGCAGACTGCACCGGCATGCCTTTCGGGAACACAGACCGGAAGTTGTGAAAACTCCGGTCTGCTATGTCATTATGGACGAACTGCATGGGGAAAATACCGCGTCTAAAAAGATATACGGCGATTTCCTGCTGCATCGAACAGAGGAAAACCTGCCTGAAAGCATTGTGCTTCCGGACGATATATCGCCCCTTGTGCAGGCAGTCTATACGTTTTCCGAGGACGATGCGATGTATCAAACATATCATAATCAACAGGAAATCCAAAAACGGCGTGCACGCTGTTTCCGGATCGGAAAACCTACGGGAAAAGATATACACCGGCTGTTGTCCCGTGATATAGAAGATAAAAATGAGTGTGAAGTGGAGGCAGCTGTTCGGGACGGGATCTCTTCCATAGAAGTGCTGCTGATGCGGCGTATGAAAGACGGCAGCATTTGCTTCTTGCCCAATCAGCATGGCGGCAGGAAAACAGAGGCGTTTCCGGACGAGGCAGAGTGTCGAGAAATTGCAGAGCAGAAGCTGCGGCTGCCGACAGTGTTCAGCCAGAAGTGGAGCATCGACCGGACGATTCACGAACTGGAAAAGCAGTGTCTTCCCTATGTGGAAAATTGGCAGAATTCTCATTGGCTCAAGGGTCAGCTTGTTTTGTTTCTCGATGAGGAAATGAACGGGGAACTGATGGGATTCCAATTGCACTACAGTTTTGAAAATGGTCTGGAGTATTGGAAAGCTGCCGAATAAAAGTTTTAAGGAGGAGTGTTCATGAAAGAAATCGAATTCAATTTACTGGACGAACCGTGGATACGCGTGAGAGATGATTCCTGTCAGGTGCATGAAGTGTCATTGACAGACGCACTTCTTCACGCACATCAATATACCTCGCTAAGCGGTGAATTGCCAACGCAGGATATTGTCATTCTTCGTCTGATGCTTGCTGTGCTGCATACGGTTTTTTCCAGAGTCGATGCGGACGGCAATGCGGCAGAACTGGAAGACGAAGAAGAAGCGGTTGAGAGGTGGACAGATCTTTGGGAACTTGGTCAGCTTCCGGAGGAACCGATTCGCGAATATCTGGAAAAATGGCACGAACGGTTCTGGCTGTTTCATCCGGAAAGACCTTTTGGACAGGTGGCAGGGCTGGCATACGGCACGCAGTATGGTGCTTCCAAATTGAATGGTGAAATTTCGGAGAGCGGTAATAAGGTCCGATTGTTTTCCTCTTATTTTGGCGAAGAAAAGACAGCACTATCCTATGCACAGGCGGCAAGATGGCTGCTGTATCTGAATGCATTTGATGATACATCAGCAAAGCCGACAAAAGAGGGAAAAGAAAAATCCGGCGGAAAGCTTCCGTCACCTGGAGCAGGCTGGCTTGGCAAACTCGGAATTGTTTTTACCCGCGGTAAAAATTTGTTTGAAACGCTGCTGCTGAATCTCGTTATGGTAAACGGCGATCAAGTGGAAAATAAGGAAAAGCCGCTGTGGGAATCCGATACTGTACGCCGAGAGGAACGAACGGAGATCCCGTTTCCGGATAATCTTGCAGAACTTTATACACTACAGTCAAGACGTGTTTTCTTGGAACGTGAAAATGATACAGTGATCCGTTATTACCTGATTGGCGGAGATTTTTTCCAGAAGGAAAATGCATTCATGGAGCCTATGACTGTATGGAGAACACCGAAAAAAGAAAAGGATTCCTACGTGCCGAGAAGACACGATGCCAACAAGCAAATGTGGCGTGATTTTGCTTTGCTGTATGATTATAAAGAGGGAAATCATGTTGCAGGTGTAATTCAGTGGGTTCAGCGGATTGCGGAAGAAATTGACATGCAAATGGTGCAAACAACAATTGTATCCGTTCAATATGGAGATAAGGATTTCTTTGTGCAAAATATATTCTGGGATTCTCTTATGGTAAACAAGCAGTTGCTGATAGACATTGGTGCAAACTGGCGGGAAAAAATCAAAGTAGAGATCAACAGATGCGAACAGCTTGCAGATGCCATTCGCAAATTAGCCGGTAACTTATATCTTGCATCAGGCGGAACCAAGGGCGATGCCAAGAGCTGGGATAAGACTTTTCTGAAATCCAGAGAATCTGCCAGTGCACAGCTGTACTTCCGTCTGGACATGCCGTTCCGTCGCTGGCTGGCTGGGATCACTCCGGAAGAAGTAGATTCTGCTGATTATGAAACAGAGGAAAGGGTATTTTCTGCATGGCAGAAAACTGCAAAGACAATCGCATACAGCTGTGCGGAAGAACTGGCAATGCATGCAGGAGATGCTGCTATGGTAGGACATGAGATAACAAATGAGAAAAGCGGAGACAGTGTTCGATATTCTGCCCCGAAAGCAATTCATCAATTCCGCATACAGGTGGCAGAAATCTATAAAAAGATCTAGTGAAAGGAGATGAAATCATGTCAAAGATCGACGATGTCAGAAATTATACCTATCGGCAAATTCAGTTTTTGATCCGACAAAAGGAAACCAGTGTCGGAAAAGCGATGCTTGCCAATCTGCGTAGAGGTATTGGAAAAACACCGGGAGAGCTTCCGGAATTGTGGGGAGCATTTCTGAATGAAATGCCGTCAGAACTTTACGGAAATTCCGGTATGCCGAGCGAAGGCGAGTGGGCTGTCTATATTGCATTGACTTTGTTTGCCCTGCATCAGCAGGGGAATGCTGAACCGGTGCACTGTGAGAAAGTATCCCTCGGCACGGCTGCTGCCAGGTTGATGAATGAAAAAACAGAAGAAGAACGAGGACGAATTCTGCGAAGATTTGGTCCGGTTGTTACGGCAAAGAGCATGCAGGAACTGTCACACCATTTAAGAGGATTGATCCAGCTCTGTAAAGCAAAAGGCGTGCGGCTGGATTATGTACAGCTTGCAGGAGATATTTACCGTTTTCAGTTTCTGGAGAGCCGGAAAGAAGTACAGCTTTCGTGGGGACAAGACTTTTATTATGTTGAAAAAGGAGAAAAACAATGAGTATTTATGTTGATTTTCATGTGTTGCAGACCGTTCCGCCCAGCTGTGTCAATCGTGATGACACAGGAAGCCCCAAGACCGCTGTCTACGGCGGTTCCGTCAGAGCGAGAGTTTCGTCGCAGGCGTGGAAGCATGCCATGAGAAAGGAATTTCGGGGCATGTTTGCGGAAGATGATCTGGGAAACCGCACGAAAAATGTTGTGCAGCTGGTTGCACAGGAAATGCAGTCTATAGATGCTTCTCTCGATGAAAAGAAGTGCCTGAAGAAAGCATCAGATGCATTGAAGGCAGCAGGAATCAGCCTGAAAGCGAAAAAAGAGGAAATCGAAAAGGCAGATGCGTTGTTTTTTATGAGCAACCGGCAGGCAAAGGAAATTGCCCGACTTGCATGCGGGGACACAGCAGACAAAAATGATTTCAAAAAGGCTTTGAAGGAATATCCGTCTGTAGACATTGCCCTGTTTGGACGAATGGCTGCGAGCGACCCGACATTGAATTACGATGCCGCCTCTCAGGTTGCCCATGCGATCTCCACGCATGCTGTCCAGAACGAGTACGATTATTTTACTGCGGTAGATGATATTTCAGAGGACGACAATGCCGGAGCAGGCCACCTCGGAACCGTAGAATTCAACTCGTCCACGTTGTATCGCTATGCTAATGTGAATGTGTCTGAACTGCGGAAGACACTGGACGATGCCGCTGATGTGGCTGTGGTCGTGCGTAAATTTGCAGAAGCATTTATCCGTTCTATGCCGACCGGTAAGGAAAATACCTTCGCAAACCGCACATTTCCGGACGCTGTTTATGTGACGATCCGAATGGACCAGCCTGTCAACCTGTGCGGTGCATTTGAAAAGCCTGTTCGTGCATCGGAAGACGGTTATACTACAGAATCGGAAAAGCGGCTGGCAGCGTATGCAGAGAAAATATACAGCCGGTATGCGGCAGAGCCGAAGGCAGCTTTTTGCATTGGCGATGCACTTTCGGATATTGCACAGCAGATGTCTTTGCCGGAGCTTCTGGACACACTGGAATCCGATTTGCGGGAACAAGTCAGTGAGGCATAACAAAAATGGCAGTATTATTGTTGCGGTTGGCTGCTCCGTTACAGGCGTGGGGCAGTAACTCGAAATTTATCATTCGGAACACAGAACGGGAGCCGACGAAAAGCGGTGTGGTCGGAATGCTTGCTGCCGCACTGGGCATACAGAGAAATGATGATCCGAAAAAGCTGGAGCCGCTTACAGCACTGCGTTTTGGCGTTCGTGCGGAAAAAGAGGGCAGGCTTTTGAAAGACTTTCATATGGTGCATTCTCCCAAAACAACAGATGTTACAGAACGGCACTATCTTTCTGATGCGGTTTTTCTGGTAGCACTGGAATCGGAGGACACTGCCTTTTTGCAGAAAATTGCAGAGGCATTGCAGCATCCGGTCTATCCGTTGTATCTCGGCAGAAAATCGTGCCCGCCGACACTTCCGATCGTATGGGGTGTACGGGAAAAAAGTCTGGAAGCAGTTCTGAAAGAAGAACCGCCTCTTTGCAACGAGAAAGCCGGCACATTCCGCATCGCCTATGAAGTGCCGTTTGGCGGTATTCCGGTGCAGGACGTTCCGCAGTCGTTTTCTCAGCTGCACAGACAGCATGGCTGGCGTATGAAGTGCGAAGAGATCATCACCGGCAAAGAACATGACCCGTTTTCGGAATTGTGAGGTGTCGTATGTATCTGACAAGAATTCAATTAGATCTGACAAAGACGAAAACCATGCAGGCGTTGGTGGCACCAAAATTGTTTCACGGTGCCATTGAATGTGCAGAACCGGAGGGAAGGACGCGGAAACTCTGGAGATTGGATACCCTCAATGGAAATCAGTATCTTCTGATTTTGACGGAATCTCCGCTGGACTTTTCGGAAGTTGTAAGGCAATTTGGCACAGGGACATGTGCAGAAACCAAAAAATATGATGTTCTGCTTGACAGGATCACAAACGGAAGCAAGTGGCAGTTCCGGCTGAAAGCCAATCCGGTTGTTTATAAGAAGATCGCACAGTCCAAAAGAGGAAAACCGGTTGCACATATTACGACTGCGTATCAGGAAGAATGGCTGGAAAAACAGGCGGCGAAACATGGCTTTGCACTGGAAGAAGACCAGTGGCTTGTAACAGAATCTAAATGGTATCGTTTCCGAAAAGGGAACAGCAGGCAGTATGTGCGGATACTGGCAGTTACATATGAAGGGATTCTGACTGTGACAGATGCCGAATGCTTTCGGTTGTCCCTTATGCAGGGAATCGGCAGAGGAAAGGCATATGGACTTGGAATGCTGACCGTGGCAGGGGAACACTGATGGCAGAACAAAACGGTATGGAAAAGCCGGATTTGCAAGCACTTCCGACGATCAACGACCGTATGACGTTTCTCTATCTGGAACACTGCAAGATCCATCGGGAAGACGGTGCGATCACAGCACGTGATCTGGAAGGTACGCTGTACATTCCGGCGGCAGCAATTACTGTGCTGCTGCTTGGACCGGGGACAGACATTTCTCATCGAGCCATGGAACTGATCGGTGATACGGGGATCAGTGTGATCTGGGTCGGAGAACATGGGGTGCGATATTATGCACATGGGAGAGCCCTGAATTCTCACAGCACGTTGCTGGAAAAACAGGCAAAATTGGTTTCTAACACCAGAAAGCACCTTGATGTTGTCCGCAAAATGTACGAGATGCGGTTTGCAGATGCAGATGTGTCAGGCATGACATTGCAGCAGCTGCGGGGACGTGAAGGGGCACGAATGCGAAAAATCTATCGGGAGCAAGCGAAAAAATGGGACGTTTCGTGGGACGGGAGAAAGTATGATGCAGAAGACTTTTCTGCAAGCGATCCGGTGAATCAGGCTCTTTCTGCCGGAAATGTCTGTCTTTATGGGCTTGCTTCTGCGGTAATCACTGCACTGGGCTGTGCACCGAGTCTGGGATTTATCCATGTCGGGCATGAATTTTCCTTTGCCTATGACATTGCAGACTTGTATAAAGCAGAGGTCACGATTCCGCTTGCCTTTGAATTGGCAGCAGAGGAGCCGCCTGATCTTCCCAATATCATGCGTAGAAGGGTTCGGAATGTGTTTTCGGAAACCAAGCTGTTGGAGCGAATGGTGAAAGATGTCAAATATCTTTTGCAGGAATCCCAGCCGCAGGAGCAGCAGGAAGTTGTTTATTTGTGGGACAATTTGAAAGAACATGTGGAGTACGGCATTTCTTATGGTAAATATGAGGATGGAATATGATTGTACTTACGATAGCAAATTGTCCGCCGAAACTGCGTGGAGATCTTTCAAAATGGCTGCTTGAGATCAATACAGGTGTTTATGTGGGGCGTGTGAGTGCCAGAGTTCGTGAGGCACTCTGGCAAAGAGTTTGCGAGAATATCCGTGACGGACAAGCTACGATGGTGTTTACTGCGAACAATGAGCAGCATATGGATTTCTATGTGCATAACACGGCATGGGAGCCGGTCGATCTGGACGGCATAAAACTAATGAAGCATCCGCATCGTCATAACGCCGCGGAGAGTGGTTTAAAAGCAGGCTTTAGTAATGCTGCAAAACAGCGAATGGGAGCAAAGAAACGCAGAAGATCTGGTTCCCGTTCAGATGCCGACAGCGTGGAAGAATCTTTTGTAATTATCGACATAGAAACAACAGGCCTTGCAGCTGAAAAAGATGAAATTCTGGAACTTGGAGCAATACGGGTTCGGAATGGAAAGTGTGTGGACGAATATCAGCAGCTGATACTGGTTCATAATGAAATTCCTGAAACTATCACTGCATTGACGGGAATTGAGAATGCATCTGTCAAAGCAAATGGAATCCCTATTCAAGATGCCTTAGCTGCATTTTATGATTTTATAGGAAGCAGTATGGTGTTGGGGTATTGTATTGATTTTGATAAAAAATTTCTCGAAACTGAAAGCCAAAGAAATGGCATGGATTTTCCAGAAATGGATACCTATGATGTAATGCAGGCTGCAAAAAGCAAAATAAAGGGGTTGAGAAGTTATAAACTCGAAACAATAGCAAACGTATTGGAAATTCCGGCAAAGCAGGAGCATCGTGCACTGGCAGACTGTCAGCTTTTGTATCAGGTGTATTGCAAACTAAATGAAAATGAAGCAGGCTGATGGAAAAAGTAACGCTGTTTTGGGATCTTTTTAGTCTTTTCCCCGCATAGGCGGGGGTGATCCCTGCTCGGTGTACTCCTTTCATATTTTCAGTTTCTTTTCCCCGCATAGGCGGGGGTGATCCTAAGTTTTTCTCCATGAATTGTTGTTTTGGGTCACTTTTCCCCGCATAGGCGGGGGTGATCCCGCTTAGCGTCTACTACCATTTTTCCCATTTGCCTTTTCCCCGCATAGGCGGGGGTGATCCTGAAGAAGAAATCAAAGAACTCGAAAATAAAATACTTTTCCCCGCATAGGCGGGGGTGATCCCTACCGGTAAAGCCTGTGCGTATCGTGATGCACTCTTTTCCCCGCATAGGCGGGGGTGATCCTGGCGTCATTGCGTTCTGCCATTTTTTGTGCGTCTTTTCCCCGCATAGGCGGGGGTGATCCTTATACCCCGCAGCAGCAGACGGGTCCACAGCAGCTTTTCCCCGCATAGGCGGGGGTGATCCTAGGAACCGTGTACGCCCTCGGCTTCGTGCTGTCTTTTCCCCGCATAGGCGGGGGTGATCCTGAGCGGAGCACGGCGGGGGCGGAGCGTAGGCGCTTTTCCCCGCATAGGCGGGGGTGATCCTATCCGGCGGGTCCTCTTTGGTCGCTACCGCCACTTTTCCCCGCATAGGCGGGGGTGATCCTATGCTGGATTTCGACGCGGAAACACTGTCCGCCTTTTCCCCGCATAGGCGGGGGTGATCCTACAGCAATCCACCTTTTGACAGAGGGTAAAACCTTTTCCCCGCATAGGCGGGGGTGATCCTGTTGCTATTGGGTGAGTTGTAGGTACTTTTTACTTTTCCCCGCATAGGCGGGGGGGATCCTAATGTAGTTTACCAACTGATGGTAATACTCGTCTTTTCCCCGCATAGGCGGGGGTGATCCCTTTTAGGGAGGACTTAAAACATGGATTGGCAACTTTTCCCCGCATAGGCGGGGGTGATCCTTTGCGTCCCATATAATCACTTTTGCCTTTTTGCTTTTCCCCGCATAGGCGGGGGTGATCCTATCAACAACCATTTTGCAAGAAATTGTCTGTCCTTTTCCCCGCATAGGCGGGGGTGATCCTATCGGTGTAACAACGTCCCAACAGATGATTGACTTTTCCCCGCATAGGCGGGGGTGATCCTGATTCTATTTACACAACGGATTCAACTCTTGACTTTTCCCCGCATAGGCGGGGGTGATCCTCTTTTCATAGAATGTTTAAATTTCGACGTTCACTTTTCCCCGCATAGGCGGGGGTGATCCTATCATATACACAAATTGTGAATTGCAACTTGTCTTTTCCCCGCATAGGCGGGGGTGATCCTACAAGGGACTGCCCGAAACTGTAGATACTTCTCTTTTCCCCGCATAGGCGGGGGTGATCCTAATTACAAATTTTATACCAGCGGATTTTACCTCTTTTCCCCGCATAGGCGGGGGTGATCCCGCCTGACTTTTTCAACATTTCAGTAGACGGAACTTTTCCCCGCATAGGCGGGGGTGATCCTCTGATCTGCGGCGGAAACGCGTTTTTGGTGGGCTTTTCCCCGCATAGGCGGGGGTGATCCCAAAAGACAAATTATTTGAATATCACATATTTTCTTTTCCCCGCATAGGCGGGGGTGATCCTGGTAAATGCAGGTTATGCGTTAATATTTTGTCACTTTTCCCCGCATAGGCGGGGGTGATCCTCAGTACGCTGACACTGCACAAAATCTGGCAAACTTTTCCCCGCATAGGCGGGGGTGATCCTTATACTAGCTACGCCCTAGCCAAAGACGGAACCTTTTCCCCGCATAGGCGGGGGTGATCCCAAAATTTTCTGGCGTAAAAACATTGCTTATCCCTTTTCCCCGCATAGGCGGGGGTGATCCTGGACGGTGCAATGAAAGAGATTGGTTTTGCTCCTTTTCCCCGCATAGGCGGGGGTGATCCCAGTCAGATTTCCAATCTCCTGTCCACCACCATCTTTTCCCCGCATAGGCGGGGGTGATCCCGATATTACTGGCTGAAACTGAAAGAGGACTTCCTTTTCCCCGCATAGGCGGGGGTGATCCTTATACGAACTACGCCCTGGTCAAAGACGGAACCTTTTCCCCGCATAGGCGGGGGTGATCCCGTCTAGAGGTAATGCTGACGCAAAAACCGCAACTTTTCCCCGCATAGGCGGGGGTGATCCCTGCTAGATACTATCGCAGTTCCTATTTTGAACCTTTTCCCCGCATAGGCGGGGGTGATCCCCAAATGGATTGGACAGAGATCATCACCGCTGGCTTTTCCCCGCATAGGCGGGGGTGATCCCAGCAGCAGGAGCAGACACAGGAGCCGCAGGCACTTTTCCCCGCATAGGCGGGGGTGATCCTGCAGGGCTTCTGGGCGTACCGCTGCCGACAGTCTTTTCCCCGCATAGGCGGGGGTGATCCTGTGGACGTGAACGAATGCTATGTAGATTATCCCTTTTCCCCGCATAGGCGGGGGTGATCCTATATCCATTTGAGTATGTGGTATCATCATTGTCTTTTCCCCGCATAGGCGGGGGTGATCCCAGTTCGATTGCTTTCGTAATAACTGTCGGCAGCTTTTCCCCGCATAGGCGGGGGTGATCCTGATATTTGAGTGGTACACTGTGGGTGTCGTCACTTTTCCCCGCATAGGCGGGGGTGATCCTGTTATTTTTCCGGTGGTTATCCGCTCGGCTATCTTTTCCCCGCATAGGCGGGGGTGATCCTGGTTGATTGGATAGATGGATTTTTCGACAAGTCTTTTCCCCGCATAGGCGGGGGTGATCCTGATCGGGTTGTTGTGCAAGTTGAAGCTTGTATCTTTTCCCCGCATAGGCGGGGGTGATCCCGCTGTTGCAGGGAATTGGTGTTAGCGGAAATACTTTTCCCCGCATAGGCGGGGGTGATCCTAAATTTTGCAAACACACGGATCATCGACAAAACTTTTCCCCGCATAGGCGGGGGTGATCCTATCTGAGAGAGTTCTATTCTTTGGAAGTAGAACTTTTCCCCGCATAGGCGGGGGTGATCCCTGTGCCCTTTAGCGGCACAGTGACAGACACAGACTTTTCCCCGCATAGGCGGGGGTGATCCTCAAAAAGCCCCTGTCAGAAAACTAATCCGACACTTTTCCCCGCATAGGCGGGGGTGATCCTGGATTGATGCCAATTCTGATTCTGGAGTTATTCTTTTCCCCGCATAGGCGGGGGTGATCCTACAAACATTGACAAATGCCGAACGGGAGAGCCCTTTTCCCCGCATAGGCGGGGGTGATCCTAATAAGCTCATTATGATCGTTGTTAGAGATTGACTTTTCCCCGCATAGGCGGGGGTGATCCTGAATGCGATGATCTCAGCGGCTCGCAAGGATACTTTTCCCCGCATAGGCGGGGGTGATCCCCTACACCGATAGCGTATGACGATTCAATAACCTCTTTTCCCCGCATAGGCGGGGGTGATCCTTACGCATCATTTCCAAAGCATCATTTTCTCTAACTTTTCCCCGCATAGGCGGGGGTGATCCCTAAGGCAGTGCATGGCGTTGATAATATAGGGGCTTTTCCCCGCATAGGCGGGGGTGATCCTCCTGTGATGGCCACCTCGCTGGCCACCACCGGCCCCGACATCACCG
>OLSF01002775.1_pt1 | contig 12953 bp, 9 predicted proteins | sample 1672301 | NCBI WGS metagenome assembly OLSF01 (sample SAMEA3136669, study PRJEB25190) | human gut metagenome | biome: human gut; feature: human-associated habitat; material: faeces | place: Austria | collected 2013
GGAATAGCCTTCAGGATAAAAACGGAAGCAAGGCCCTTCCCCTCTAAAAGCGACCTTGCCTCTGTTCTGTACTGTTATTATAGCCATTCAGCCCCGGGTCCGCAATTCACAAACCGTCCATACTTTTGGGGGCATTTTCTCGTCTTTATTGACAATCTGGCCAATTTTTATAATGCGTTTTTGTGCACTATTTCAAATCGTTCATTTTCTTTGTTTTTGAAGTGAATACAATTCACAAGTTTCAAAAAGGTTACAGGGTCTCCATTTCAGCCTGGGCTGCAAACTCTGCCTGAGCCACCGGCTCTTCCTCCAGGCCCTGGGCCTCTGCCTGAGCCACCGGCTCTGCCAGGGCCTTGCGGATGGCCGTGACGTAGAACACCAGGGACAGGACCGTGCCGATGCACCAGCCAATGGGCCAGGACAGCCAGATGCCGGTGCTGCCCAGAGCTGTAGCACTGAGGACGATGGCCATGCCCACACGCAGGATCAGGTCGCTGAAGGTGGCCACCATGAAGCGGCCCATCAGGCCGCAGCCGCGCAGGATGCCGTCGGTGACCAGCTTCAGGGACACCACAAAATAGAAGGGCGAAAGGATGTGCAGGAACAGCATACCGGTGTCGATGGCCGGGCCCTGGGGGTCATTCATGAACAGCAGCAGCAGCGTGCGGCCGAAGAAGAAGTACAGGATGACGATGGGCACACAAATGAGCCACACCAGATTGCGGCCCGCACCAAAGCCCGCCTTGACGCGGTCCATCTTGCCGGCACCCATGTTCTGGGCGGTGTAGTTGGAGATGCCGTTGCCCAGGGTGGTGAAGGAGGTGATGACCATGTTGTTCAGCTTGACGGCAGCGGAATAGCCTGCAATGACGCTGGCACCGAAGGTGTTGATGACGCTCTGCAGGATGATGTTGCCCACCGAGATGAAGCTCTGCTGCAGGATGCTGGGGATGGCCACCACGGCGATCTTGCCCAGCATGCCCCAGGAGAACCACACCGTCTTGCGCTGTGCGGGGATGGCCTTCATGCGGCGGAACACCACCACCATGGCCAGGATGCAGCTCACACCCTGGCACAGGAAGGTCGCCCAGGCCACACCGGCCACACCCATGTGGAACCCGGCCACGAACAGGATGTCCACGCCGATGTTGGACAGAGACGAGACGGCCAGGAAGTAGAACGGCGTCTTGCTGTCACCCAGCGCCGAGAAGATGCCGGTGGCAATGTTGTAGAAGAACATGAAGGGCAGGCCCAGAACGTAGATGTCCAGATACAGCGCAGAATCTGCAAGGATCTCCTCCGGGGTGTTGATGAGCTCCAGCAGGGCGTCGCAGCCAAACAGACCGATGCCCATCAGCACGGCGCACAGCACGGCAGAGCCGATGAGGGAGGTGTAGACCGAGGTCTTCATCTCGCGGTATTCCTTTGCGCCGAAGTAGCGGGACACGATGACCGAGCAGCCGATGTTGCAGCCAAAGGCAAAGGCGATGAAGATCAGGGTGATCTCGTAGCTGTTGCCCACCGCAGCCAGTGCGTTCTCACCGATGAACTTGCCCGCCACCAGACTATCGGCGATGTTGTACAGCTGCTGGAAAATGATGCTGCCGAACATTGGCAGACAGAATTGCCACAATACCTGTGACGGCTTGCCCACCGTCAGATCCTTATTCATTGCAAAAATCCTCCTCTATAACGACTATAAATGGGAAAAAAGCGTAAACGCCGCAACCAGTATAGAACCGAATCGCCAAAAAGTAAAGAAAATTTTTGGCATATATGCCATATAAAAAACACATGGTAAGCATAACGTATCCCCGCTGCCGCAAGAGGGCAGACTGTAAACGGGTTTTCCACGGCGGTTTGCGTTCCCGTTAAAAATTTAGGTCTGCAAACATACGCACCGGCTCTTGCGCCGGGGTGCAAAGCGTGGTAGGATATTGGCGGTTAGTTATATATAACTATCTAAATAGAGCAGTTCCCCGTCTGTCCGCCCGGGCAGTACGGGAGAGAAAATGATATTCAGGAGGGTTTCAAGATGAATTATCTGGAAATTGAATCTGTTGTAGGCCGCGAGATTTTAGACTCCCGCGGCAACCCCACCGTAGAAGCCGAGATCACGCTGGCAGACGGCACTGTGGCGCGCGGCTGTGCCCCTTCCGGTGCATCCACCGGCGAGTTTGAGGCGCTGGAGCTGCGGGACGGCGACAAGAGCCGCTATCTGGGCAAGGGCGTGACCAAGGCGGTGGAAAACATCAACACGGTCATTGCGGACGCAGTGGTGGGCATGGATGCTTCCGACATTTACGCCGTGGACGCAGCCATGCTCAAAGCCGACGGCACCAAGGACAAGTCCAATCTGGGCGCAAACGCTATTCTGGCGGTGTCCATTGCAGCCTGCCGCGCAGCAGCCGCTTCGCTGGAAATGCCGCTGTACCGTTTTCTGGGCGGCGTAAACGGCAACCGCCTGCCTGTGCCCATGATGAACATTCTGAACGGCGGCGCACACGCAACGAATACTGTGGATACACAGGAGTTTATGATCATGCCGGTGGGCGCACCCTCTTTTAAGGAAGCGCTGCGCTGGTGCGCCGAGGTGTTCCATGCGCTGGCTGCCATCCTGAAGTCCAAGGGGCTGGCTACCTCCGTGGGCGATGAGGGCGGCTTTGCGCCCAACCTTTCCAGCGATGAGGAGACCATCGAGACCATTCTGGCAGCCATCGAAAAGGCGGGCTATCTGCCGGGCAAGGACTTTATGCTGGCAATGGATGCCGCCGCCTCCGAGTGGAAGAGCCCCAAGGGCAAGGGCTTTTACAAGCTGCCCAAGGCGGGCACCGAGTTCACCTCCGCCGAGCTGATCGCGCACTGGAAGAGCCTTGTGGAGAAGTACCCCATCATCTCCATCGAGGACGGTTTGGACGAAGAGGACTGGGAGGGCTGGCAGCAGATGACCCGCGAGCTGGGCGGCAAGGTACAGCTGGTGGGCGACGACCTGTTTGTGACCAACACCGAGCGTCTGGCAAAGGGCATCCAGCTGGGTGCGGGCAACGCTATCCTGATCAAACTGAACCAGATCGGCTCTGTCTCCGAGACCTTGGAAGCCATCAAAATGGCGCACAAGGCCGGTTACAACGCCATCAGCTCCCACCGCTCCGGCGAGACCGAGGACACCACCATTGCGGACTTGGCGGTGGCGCTGAACACCTGCCAGATCAAGACCGGTGCACCCAGCCGCACCGAGCGTGTGGCAAAGTACAACCAGCTGCTGCGCATTGAGGAGCAGCTGGGCGAAAGCGCCGTCTACCCCGGCATGGAAGCGTTTTAAGTAAGACGATTTGGAATGCCCTCCGCGCTGCTATGGGCATTTTCAGCGGAAATAGTATTTTTGATTTGTTGCTCAGAAACGCCTGCGGGCGTTTCTGAGCAACTTTTTCACGGGAAGGGGTCGTAAAGGCATACGGCAGCTGCAATACTCCCAATATTTACCACCACGGCATTTGCAATCCTGCGGCGGACTGGTTCGTATATAAGGCAGACCGGCACCCGGCAGCAGTCGGGACGGAATGAAACGAAAGGAGCAAACCTCCCATGTTTCAAGGCCTTGGGCCGCTGCTCAGCCTTTTGGGCGGCGGCAGCTTTACTAAGCTGCTTCTGTTTTTACTGAAGGGGCTGTTCGGCTGAAACGGACGGTCTGAAAGGAGAATACCATGCTGATCGTATTGGAGCATCTGCTGGGTCGGATCAACCTGCCCGGTATGTGGTGGATCATCTCTGAGCGCTGGCTGTGATGTGACACCCCGCAAAGCCGCTGCACTTTTTGTGCGGCGGCTTTTTTGCGTTGCCTTACCTGCCTTTCCATTGGCAAAAAATGCTTGCATCTAGGCGGTTTTGATGATAAAATCAAAATGTTATAGTGTGCCCAAAAGCGGGGCGTACAGGAAGGTAAAGTTTGAAATTGCGGTAACAGGGGGTACTGCGTGCTGCAATGCGCGGAGAAAAAGGCAGGAAAGGTAAAATGGAAACAGACGAGACAATAAAAAAAGGATTTCTGCGGCTGGAACGCTATGCACAGAATATACCGGGCGGCTTTCACTGCTGCGCAGAGGACCCTGAAAACGGCTATCCGTTTGCTTATGTCAGTGACCGTTTTCTGGAGATACTGGGCTGGGAGCGGGAAGAATTTGCGGCAAGGTTCGATAACCGCTATACAGCGCTGCTACACCCGGATGATCTGGCGGCCGGGCTGCGCTACCGGAATGCGGAAAACAGCGCGACTTACGCCAAGAATGGTGACAGCATCTTCCGGATTCTGGGCAAAAACGGCTACCGCTGGGTCACCAACGCTGCCAATCAGGTGGAATGGTACGGCAAAGGCTATATCGTGGGCACGATCACGGATATCACCCCCTATATGGAACTGCGGGAAAAGCTGGAACAGCAGAACCGTACCCAGCGGGAGGCGCTGGAAACCGCCAACCATAATCTGTTGCGGATGATGCAGCAGATGGAGGAGCAGAAGGCACAGTTTGCCCAGACTACTGCCCGGAACATGAAAAAAGAACAGAGCTACCGGCAGCGGCTGAACCACGACGCCCTGACCGGCACCTACAACCGCCGCTATTACGAGGAAGTGGTGCGCAATAACCTCGGGCCGGCGGGCATCGCTCTGATGGATATCGACGATTTCAAGATCTGCAACGATACCTACGGCCACCACGCCGGAGATCTGGCACTGGAAACCGTTGCAAAGGCCATCCGCAGCTGCATCCGGGAAACAGATCTGCTGATCCGCTACGGCGGCGACGAGTTTTTGCTGGTGCTGCCCGGCATCCCGGCGGATTATTTCAAGGTAAAGCTGGAGCAGATCCGCACCGCCGTGCAGCAAACGGTGGTGCCGGGCTACCCCCACTTCCGGCTGTCGCTGAGCATCGGCGGCGCGATGCAGACCCTTGCCGACCCTATGGAGAACGTGGTGCGCCGGGCAGATTTTATAATGTATCAGGCCAAAAACCACAAGGACGCAGTGGCGGTGGACACACAGGACAGCCGGTTGGCTGCACAGAAGGATGTCTTAGGGGAAAAGCCCGTGATCCTGCTGGTGGACGATTCCATGATGAACCGCATGATGCTTGCCGGCATTCTGGGCGAGGACTACCGCATTCTGGAAGCCGAGAACGGCAAGCAGTGTCTGGAGCTGCTGCGGGCAAACGCCGGGCAAATCTCGCTGGTGCTGCTGGATATCAACATGCCGGTCATGGACGGCTTTGAGGTGCTGCGCACCATGAACACCAACCACACCATCGAGGACGTGCCGGTGATCATGATCTCCAGTGACGACTCGGAGGAAGCCATCCGCAAGGCCTACGAGCTGGGTGCCAGCGACTATGTCAACCGTCCCTTTGACGCAAAGATCGTCTACCGCCGGGTGTCCAACACCATCAAGCTGTACGCCAAGCAGCGGCGGCTGGTGCAGATGGTGTCTGACCAGATCCGCGCGCGGGAAAAGAACACCGATGTGCTGGTGGGTGTGCTGAGCCAGATCGTGGAGTTCCGTAACGGCGAGTCCGGCTCTCATGTGCGGCACATCCGCATCATCACCGAGACGCTGCTGCACCGGCTGATAGAGCTGACCAGCCGCTACGACCTGACCCCCGAGCAGCAGGATAACATCCCGCTGGCGTCGGCGCTGCACGATATCGGCAAGATCGGCATTGACGAAGCCATCCTGAATAAGCCCGGCAAGCTGACCGCAGAAGAATTTGCGGTGATCAAGACCCACAGTATGCTGGGCGCAGAGATGCTGCAAAAGACTGAAAGCTTTGCAGACCAGCCGCTGTTGCAGACCGCCTACGAGATCGCCCGCTGGCACCACGAGCGCTGGGACGGCAAAGGCTACCCGGACGGGCTGAAGGGCGACGATATCCCCATCAGCGCCCAGCTGGTCTCCATGGCGGATGTGTATGACGCACTGACCAGCGAACGGTGCTATAAAAAGGCTTTCCCGCACGAAACGGCTGTCCAGATGATCACGAACGGCGAGTGCGGAGCCTTCAACCCGCTGCTGCTGCAGTGTCTGCTGGACGTGCAGGGGGAACTGAAATAGGAAATTTTACAATGGTAATGTGAGGACATCTACGCGTGACAGAACAGCGATTCAACCATAAAATACCCCGCCGTACCTTTTTAAAGGTGTGCGCGGCGGCAGCGGCAGCCGGGCTGACCGCTTGCGGCAAAACACAGGCGGCGGCAGCGCTGCCCGAGCTTACGGTGGGCAGCGATAACTACCCGCCTTTTATCTACCTGAACAATGACAGCACGCCCACCGGCATTGATGTGGACATTGCCACCGAGGCCTTTGCCCGCATGGGGTATGCGGTACGGTTTGAAATCATTGACTGGGAGCAGAAAACAAACCTTGTGGAAAGCGGTGCTATCGACTGCATCTGGAGCTGCTTTTCCATGGATGGGCGGGAGCAGCTGTACCGCTGGGTAGGGCCGTATATGGTCAGCCGTCAGGTGGTGGCGGTCAATGCCGATAGCGGCATTGAAACGCTTGCCGACCTTGCGGGCAAGACCATGATGGTGCAAAGCACCACCAAGCCGGAGGAAATCTTCCTCGGCGGCACCGACCCCCGCATCCCGCAGTTTGGTGAACTGCTGAGCGCCGAGGACCGCAGCGTGCAGTACGCCATGCTGAACTGCGGCTATGTGGACGCCATTGCTGCCCACGAGGCCGCCATTTTGCGGTATATGCAGGATTGCAATGCCAATTTCCGCATTCTGGAGGAGCCGCTGCTGGTCACCGGCATCGGCGTGGCTTTTGCGCTGAACGACACCCGCGGGCTGGACGAAAAGCTGACCGAGACCTTTGCCGCCATGCGCGCCGACGGCACGATGAAGCAGATCGTAGGCAAATATCTGCCGGACCCGGAAAAATATCTGGAGGTGGACGCACTTGAACCGTAACAAGAAAACGTTCACGCCCGGTATGCGGGTGACGGCGCTCTATCTGCTGATGGGCGTGCTGCTTTTGCTGGCAGTGACCCTCTTCTCCGGGCGGGAGTCCATACGCGCTACCGAGGAATACTTTGACCGCACCATCAACTTTGTAAAGGTGCAGTCCACCAGCTACGAAAAATATAACGATACCATCACCGCAAAGTCGCTGCGCCGGATGGCGGTCTCGGTGCGGCAGCTGGCTGAAAACGACGCCTTGGATATTTACGACCCCGAAAGCCTCCGGAAAGAAACGGAATCCCTCTGGCTTACCGGCATTGCCGTACTGGACGAAAATGGAGAATCACTGTGCGAATATACGGATGGTAATATCGATTATGCGCAGTTTGCGGAATCGCTGCGAGAGCAAGCCGCGCTGAACGTGCTGCAAAACCCGCAAAAGACCTATCTCAAGCGCATTCTGTTACAGGATGGTACAGCGGTGGATGTTGCCACCCGCCGCGCCGCAGCAGGGGACGCCGTGCTGCTGGCTTACCGGGTGACCCCGCCGGAGTTTGTGGAGGGGACAGCCCTGTCCATCCAGAGCGTGCTGGACGGCTACCCGAAGAACATCAGCGGCACCATCTTTATCGTGCAGGACAACAAGGTGATCGCCGCAAACGACCCGAGCCTCATCGGACTGTACACCACGAACAGCCCGCTGGTGCAGGGCATCCGCAAGGCCGGTGCGCCCGACATTCTGACCCACACCCGCGACTGGGCAAATTCCGGCTGCTATTTCGGGATGTACAGCAACGGACAGAATTTTGATCTGTATCTCTATATCGACGAAAAATCGGTGTTCCGCAATTTCAGCAGCGCACTGCTGACGGCACTGATCTTCTATCTGATCTGTGTGGCAGTGCTGCAAACGCTGCGCCGCCGCTCCATGAAGCTTGCGGAGCAGCAAAAAAGGGAGCAGGAGCAGAAGTATCACGCCCAGCTGGAAGAGCAGAACCGCAAGCTGGAGCTTGCCGTCCGGCACGAGGCAGCGGCAAACCGCGCCAAGCGGGAGTTCTTGTTCAACATGAGCCACGACATCCGCACCCCGATGAACGCCATTATCGGCTTCACCTCGCTGGCGGCGACCCATGTTGATAATAAAGAACAGGTGCTGGACTACCTGAAAAAGATCTCCACCTCCAGCCAGCACCTGCTCTCCCTCATCAACGATGTGCTGGACATGAGCCGTATCGAGAGCGGCAAGGTGAAGATCGAGGAAAAGGCGGTGCATCTGCCGGATCTCGTGCACGATATACGCTCCATCATCCAGCCCAATATCAGCTCCAAGCGCCTGGCGCTGTTCATCGACACCATGGACGTGGTGGACGAGGACATCATCACCGACCCGCTGCGGCTGAATCAGGTGCTGCTGAACATCCTTTCCAATGCTATCAAGTTCACCCCCACCGGCGGCATGGTGAGCATCCGCATTGCCCAAAAGCCCGGTGCGCCCAAGGGCTGCGGCAATTACGAGTTCCGCATCAAGGACAACGGCATCGGCATCAACAAGGAGTTCCAGAAGCACATCTTTGAGGAGTTCACCCGGGAGGAAAGCTCCACCGTCAGCGGCATCCAGGGCACGGGTCTGGGCCTTTCCATCACCAAGAATATCGTAGACCTGATGGGCGGTACCATCACCCTTGAAAGCGAGCCGGGCAAGGGCAGCGAGTTCATCGTGAACCTCTGCTTCCCCCTCAGCGGGCAGAAGGCGGAGATCAAGCAACTGCCCCAGCTGGAAGGGCTGCGGGCACTGGTGGCGGACGACGACACCAACACCTGTCTGAGCGTCAGCACCATGCTTTCCAAGATCGGCATGCGGCCGGAGTGGACCATCTCCGGCAAGGAGGCGGTCATCCGCACGAAGTACGCCGTGGAGCAGGGCGATGCTTTCAGCGTGTATATTATCGACTGGCTCATCCCGGATATGAACGGCATCGAGATCGTGCGGCAGATCCGCAAGGTCATCGGAGACAGCTGCCCCATCATCATCCTGACCGCCTATGACTGGGCGGATATCGAGGAGGAGGCGCGCGCCGCCGGTGTGACCGCCTTCTGCGAAAAGCCGCTGTTCCTCTCGGAACTGCGCAAGGTGCTGGCAGAGCCCTTCCGGGTACAACCGGAGCAGACGACTGCCCCGCAGCCCAAGGCAGACTTCAGCGGTAAGCACCTGCTGCTGGTGGAGGATAACGCCCTGAACCGGGAGATCGCCATGGAGATCTTAAAGGAAGCGGGCTTCCTTGTGGATACCGCCGGAGACGGCGTTGAAGCAATGGAGAAAATGGAGCAGTCCGTGCCCGGGCAGTATGACCTGATTTTGATGGACATCCAGATGCCCCGGATGGACGGCTACGAAGCCACCCGGCGTATCCGCGCCCTGCCCGACCCCCGCAAGGCGGGCATCCCCATTTTTGCCATGACCGCCAACGCCTTTGAGGAGGACAAGCAGAACGCCTTGAATGTGGGCATGAACGGCCACATCGCAAAGCCGCTGGATATCCCGCACCTGCTGAAGGTGCTGGAAGAAGCGCTGAAATAAGAACCCGCTCAGTCATCGCTGCACGATGACGGCTCCCCCGAAAGGGGGAGCTTTTTTGTTTCTGCCGGTCAGCATCTTTCCGCTCACGCGGTTTCCTCTTCCTGCATAGGATAGTGCACAGCGGAAAAGGGGAGATGACGACATGAGGCAGACAAAGCGGTTTGCGGTGGTGGGCAGCGATGCCCGGCAGGCGGCGGCAGGGCGTGCATTGGCGCGGGCGGGGTATACGGTGGGCGGCGTGCAGCAGCTGCCGCAGGCAGACTGCATCCTGCTGCCGCTCCCGCTGGAACAGGCGGATTTGCCGCTGACGCAGCTGCTGGGCATGGCAAAGCCCGGGGCGCTGGCGCTGGGCGGTAAGGTGACGGACAGCGCAAGGACTATCGCCCGGGCGGCGGGGGTGGAACTGGTGGACTACTTTGCCCGCCCGGAGCTGACCGTGTATAACGCCATCCCCACCGCCGAGGGCTGCATCGGCATTCTGCTGGAACGGCGCAGCCGTACCCTGTGGGGCGCGGCGGTGCTGGTGCTGGGCTTTGGCCCGGTGGGGCGGGCGCTTGCGGTGCGTCTGGCGGCACTGGGCGCGCGGGTGACCGTGGCGGCACGCCGCTCGGTGCAGCGGGCCATGGCAGAGGAGCAGGGGCTGCGGGCGGTGCCGCTGACAGACCTTGCTGCCGCAGCTGCCGCCTTTGATACGGTGGTGAACACCATCCCCGCGCCGGTGCTGACGGCGGCAGTGCTGGCGGCGCTGCCGAAGGGGTGTCTGATCGTGGATCTGGCCTCAAAGCCCGGCGGCACGGACTTTGCCGCCGCCCGGCGGCTGGGGCACACGGCGCTGCACGCGCTGAGCCTGCCGACGGTCTGGGCACCGGAAACGGCAGGGGAGGCGCTGGCGCGCACGGTGCAGACTATTTTGCAGGAGCGGGAGGAAACAATATGACCACAGAGAAAAAGGGCTGTCTTGCCTTTGCGGTGTGCGGCAGCTTTTGCACGTTGGAGGACGCCTTGGGTGCGGCGCAGGCACTGACGGTACAGGGCTGGACGCTGCTGCCCGTCATGAGCTTTGCCGCGCAGCAGGATACCCGGTTCGGCACCGGGGAAAGCTGGCGGCAGCGCTTACAGGCCGTTACCGGGCAGCCGGTGCTGGACACCCTGCAGGCGGTGGAGCCGCTGGGCCCCCGGCGGCTGGCGCAGGCGCTGGTGGTCGCCCCCTGCACCGGCGCAACGCTGGCGCGGCTGGCGGCGGGACTTTCGGATACGCCGGTGACCCTTGCCGCCAAAAGCCTGCTGCGGGTGGGCAGCCCGGTGGTGCTGGCAGTCTCTACCAACGACGGCCTTGGCGCCTCCGGCGAAAATATGGCGCGGTTGTGCCAGCGCAAGCACTATTACTTTGTGCCCTACGGGCAGGACGACCCCTTAGCCAAGCCCCAGAGCCTGAAGGCCGACCTTGCCCTGCTGCCCGCCGCCGTGGACGCCGCTTTGCGGGGTGAGCAGCTGCAACCGGTGCTGCTGGGACAAAGGAATGCGTAAATCTCTTTTCAGCGGGGAAAAAATGTGGTATACTTCAAATGATGTCTTGTCGGCATAAAACGGATAAGCGGAGAATACCAGATGAAAAAATTTACCGCAGCACTGTGCACTGTGCTGCTTTTGATAGGCGCTGTGCTGGTGCCCGGCGCGGCAGCAGCCGGCCCGGCGCTGGCCAATACCCGGGCATATTGCATCATGGATGCAGACACCGGCCTTGTGCTGGCGCAGCAGAATATGGACGAGGAGCTGCACCCGGCCTCCATTACCAAAGTAATGACCCTTGGTCTTGCCTGCGAAAAGGCGCAGGGAGACTGGGATGACGTAAAGCTGACCGTGACCCACGAGGATGTCTACTCGCTGGCGGGCACGGATTCCAGCCATATTGCCCTGCGGGAAGGGGAAGAAGTCCCCCTGGTGGATGCGTTGTACGCCACCCAGATGGCCAGCGCCAACGACGGTGCCAACCTGCTGGCGGAGTATTTCGGCGGCGGCACCATCGCGGACGGCGTGGCGGCCATGAATGCACAGGTGGAGGAACTTGGCCTTGCCCACACCCACTTTTCAAACCCCCATGGCATCAGCGATGACGACCACTATACCAGCTGCTACGATATGGCACAGATTTTGCGCTGGGCGCTGCAGCAGCCGGGGTTTGAGGACCTGTTCACCCGCAACGAGATGTACACCATGCAGCCCACCAACATCCAGCCGGTGACCCGCTACTTCTCCCAGCAGGATAAGATCCGCATCGGCTCCAGCCGCTACCATATCGACAGTGTGCTGGGCTCCAAGCTGGGCTATACCAACACCGCCCGGTACAGCTATGTCTGTCTGGCGGAGCAGGACGGGGTGCGGCTGATCTGCGCGACCATGCAAAGCCAGCTGAGCACCGATAAATATAACGATATGCGCACCCTGCTGGACTACGCCTTTTCCACCTATAAAAGCTACACCCAGCTGCCCGGCGGCACGGTCACCGCACAGCTGGCTGTGGCGGGCGGCGGGCAGAGCCTTGGCACCGTTACCGTAGCCGATCCCGGGGTGAAGCTGCTGCTGGCCGAGGGCTTATCCGCGCAGGATGTGACCGTGGACCTGGAGCTGCCGGAGCAGTATCTGCTTGGCGCAGAGCCCGCCGTGTATGCGGTGTACACCCTGAACGGCGGCGCGCAGCAGGAGAGCACCAGCGTGCGGGTAAAGGCGGAGATCACAGGTCTGGCGGAATTGCTGGAGCAGAGCGTCGGCACAAAGCTGGAAGCCGCCAGGGACGTGGAGCCGGGCAGCAGCGCATGGCTGCTGGCGGGCATCTCGGTGGGGTGCACCATAGGTGCAGCCGTGGTTACCGTACTGGTGCTGCGGGTACATTCCCGCCTGAAAAAGCGCCGCAAAACGGCAAAGCACCGCAACAAAGCGTAAAAGCCTGTTCAAAACCAGACTTTTCCAGATAAAGAAAAAGCTTTCAGAAAAAAAGAGAGGTACAATATCATGGGTAAGTTTATTTTTACGCAGACCGAGATCCCCGGCGTGGTGGTCATTGAGCCGCAGGTGTTCGGCGACGACCGCGGCTATTTTATGGAGACCTACCAGAAGGACCAGTTCGCAGAGGCCGGTATCGACAAGGAATTTGTGCAGGACAACCAGAGCCGTTCCACCCGGGGCGTGCTGCGCGGGCTGCACTTCCAGAAGAACCACACCCAGGGCAAGCTGGTGCGCGTGACCAAGGGCGAGGTGTACGATGTGGCCGTGGACTGCCGCCCCCACAGCGCCACCTTTGGCAAGTGGGTGGGCGTGACCCTTTCCGAGGACAACAAGAAGATGTTCTATATCCCGGAGGGCTTTGCCCACGGTTTTCTGGTGCTGAGCGATGTGGCAGAGTTCTGCTACAAGTGCACCGATG
>OLSF01002791.1_pt1 | contig 12881 bp, 8 predicted proteins | sample 1672301 | NCBI WGS metagenome assembly OLSF01 (sample SAMEA3136669, study PRJEB25190) | human gut metagenome | biome: human gut; feature: human-associated habitat; material: faeces | place: Austria | collected 2013
ATGGATACATGAAGGAGGATACTTCAAGGCATCCGGTTGCACAGGTGATAACGGCTTCGTCTTCTTCGTGAAGGCCGCGCAGTACATTTCGTACAGCGATGGTAGCGCCACATCCGGCACACATTCTATGGCCTGGTGATAAACGTTCTTCTTTATTTAATGTTTGTTTTAAATTATAAGCCATGATTGTTTCTCCTATTCTCTGACAGATAAATAACGGTAAGTTTCACCGAGCTTGCCTGTTTCCTCGACAGTTTTTAAATCTTCAAAAACAGAAGCGAGGCTTTCTACAGTAACATCACGACCACCGATACCATAGCAGTAGTTTAATGTAGCTGGGTGAAGGTCTGCGTTGTAAAGAGCAGATTTGATTTCTGCACCAAGAGGGCCACAGTGACCATTGTAATCTTCCGTACGATCCATGATCGCGAGGTATTTTACATTTTTAAGAGCTTCTGCGATTTCTTCTGCATATGGCTCATCCGAATTTTCAATCAACATGCCGGTAAGCTCTTCTTTGGAAATATCCCGCAGTCTTTCTGCTGCGCTGATTCCCTTTTCCGGATTCATACGCAGATCTAAAGGTCCCTCTGCCTTGAATGTAAAACCACGGTCCGGATTGTCAATCTGCATAGATGACACACCCAGATCTGCCAGTACGAAATCAAACTTTCCGGCCTCTTCTGCCACTTTATCGATATTTGCGAAATTCTCAAGCTTTACCGTCAGGATATCCGGCCCGAATCCCTTTTCTTCCAGTCGTTTCTTTGTCTTCGCCGATTCGATCGGGTCTACATCCAGACCATAGATATGCCCTTCTCCCTGCAGTTTTTCCAGCATCTTCGACGTATGACCGCCGTATCCCAATGTTGCATCCAATCCCTGCTGTCCCGGCTGAATGTCAAAAAAGTCCAGAATCTCATTCACACAGATAGAAATATGCATCCCCGCCGGTGTTCCGCCTTTCTTGATGACTTTGGAAATGGTATCTGCATACTTTTCCGGATTCAGCTCTTTGTATTTTTCTTTATAATTTCTCGGATGCGTTCCGGAATACCGGACTCTCCGTTTATGTTTCTTCTCCTGATTTTCCTGATTCTCCATAATCTCTCTCCCATTTTGTCAGTTGTTCCGGTATATCTACATCCCGAAGTTCTGTTTCTTCTGTTTCGCAGAGCAACACATCATCCATATGTGCTCCGATGATCTGTTTCCCGCCTTTGTCGCCGAAAAGCCTGCTAAGTTCATCAAAAAAGCATCGATCCCACAATACAGGATTTCCCATTTTTCCCTTTCGCCCGGCACATACGATCTTTCCAGGATATTTCTTACCTATATCAAGCATACGGGCAAATGTTGCGGCTGTCAATCCCGGCTGGTCACATACAATGAACATTGCACCTTTTAATTCTGGATTTTCTTCCAGTGCTTTCTGTAGTCCTAATCTCAGGGAATGTGAGATTCCAAGATCCGGTTCCCAGTTTTCCACTACCAACATACCCTGTGCTTCTGCTGCACGTTCTATCTCTTCGAATCTCGTCACCGCTACCTGTATACATAACGGAAATGCCCGCATCTTACGAAGGGTATGTTCGAACATTCTTCCCCCGTCCAGTTCTTCTAACAGCTTATTACTGCCATATCTGCTTGACTTTCCTGCTGCCAGAAGGATCATTGCATAATCCTTATCCGCCAGACGTGCTTCTGTCGCCCGCACTACAGAACTGCCGATCTTATTCGCCTTATCCGAAATCAGGTAACACAATTTTCTGTCTTTTCTTGGATCTACATCTCCGATCTTCAGACCTTTTTTCACCTGCACACCTTCCTGCAGCATGCCTCGGATCACACCGTCCAGCTGGGAATATACAGGTTTTCCTCCTGTTACGGCAAGAAGCTGTCCCTTCTTTACAATATCTCCGATCTGTGCCTTTGGCTCCATTCGGCCATTGCCAGACGCACGGATCAGGCGCTCCAGCGCATAACCGCCCACATATCCAGGGACGCCGGTATTCGGAATCGGCTGTCCGTCATAGATGATATCCGCAAGCGTCTCACCACGCATCGTTTCTATCACAGCATGAACATCTTTTCCCGCAGTAAATCCCGGACCGAGACCGATCACATACGGTGCATCCGTCCGTCTGGTCCCCATATTTTTCTTTGCAAGGATGGCATCCACAAGTAGATCTGGGTGAAATTCCTTGCGGATCTCGGCTTTCGGATCTACGATCACGGCAATCTTATTTTCTTCCAGTACAGCCAACGCTTCCTGATAATTCCGGACAAGGATTCCTTCTATCCCTTCCACTTTTGCCCTGCCTTCATAAACGGCTCTGGACATCGCCACTTCCCTTCTTACAGTAAGCGGCACTGCAATATCCGTCATGATCACCTGAAAGCCCGCCCGATAAAGTGCTACACCCACGCCGGTAGCCAGGTCTCCGGATCCCCGGACCAATGCCTTTTTCTTATTTTTATAAATTTCTGACATATCTACCATCTTTCTTCCAGCGGAATCAGGTCCGATGTTACGTGGACTTTGCTGATTTGTCCTGAAAACTCTATATCTTTTGTATTCTTCTCTGATATATACTTCTCTGACAGCTTCTTTCCAATATCTTCCGCAAGCTGCATTGCCGTCTGTTTCTCTTCCTCTGTATCAGCCTGATTCAGTATAACCTGATATTCCATCTCATCCGTCACACATTTGCGTCCTGCACTCCGACTTACCGCAAGTGTCATGATATCTTTTGGACGCAAAATGTCTTCCCCTGTCTTTCCAAGAATTTTCTCCACTTCTCCGATACGAAAACATACATCCTTTATCTTTTTTCCAATCGCACGCATCCCATAGACATTCAGAACTATGCCCGTTTTCTCACAGATCACCGGCTCATGTTCTGCAGGAGCTTTCACTGGAAAATGCTTTGCCCCGTCCGCTTCCAGAAGCAAAAGTACAGGTTCCCGGCTTACTTCTTCCAGAAACTCCTTCTGAAATGATGCAAGCTTTCCTTTCCGTATCTCACGCCCCATCCACACAGCTTCGTAATCCGACAGCTTCTTCCGGAACATTTTCATCGATGGCTCTCCCAGAAAATATTCCGCATTTGTTTTTTGTATATGCGTCGTTGTTGAGACCGCGCATGGAATCCTTCCATCCGAATTTTCCATACATTCCCGGAGCATTGCACGGATCACCGTTGTCTTTCCGCCGCCCCCTACGACCGATACTATCTTATGAAAATCTTCTTTATAAATTCCAACAGCCTGGCATAAACTGCCAGGCTCTTTCCATTCACCATTCGTATAACTTTTTATCATATATGAATTATTTCTCAGCTTTCTTTTGTGTTCTCGGAAGTGTTAAGTTTAACACAATTGCTACGATCGTTGCAAGTACCACCGGTGATTTTCCAAAGATCGTCGTTACCCATTCCGGGAACTGTGCCAGAGATGCATTTGCCTGTGTCACACCCATTCCGACTGCAACCGCAAGTCCTACTACTGTTGTATTGCGGAAATCCATCGGCTCCGTTGTGATCAGTTTGATACCTGTCATTGTGATCGATGCAAATACCGAGATTGTCGCTCCGCCGAGTACACAGTAAGGAATCGTTGTCAGTAAAGAAGAAAACTTCGGAATCAGTCCTGCTGCCAGTAAGATCACGGCGGCCATTCCCATTACCACACGGCTGACTACCTTCGTTGTAGATACAATACCTACATTCTGGCTGTATGTTGCCGTCGGAAGTCCACCGAAGAATGCACAGATAATATTACTGATACCATAGCCCACGATTCCACCTGTCAGTTCTTCGTCTGTCGGCATACGGTCCATAGAACCTGTTGTCGTTGCAGAGAAGTCTCCGATTGCCTGTACCGCATTGATTGCGAACAGGATTCCAATTGCCACACATGCAGAAGGCTCGAATTTGATACCAAAATGCATTGGCTTTGGAAGTTGGAAGAATGATGCCTGTGCAACCGATGAAAAATCTATCATTCCAAAGAATAATGCCACAATATATCCTCCAATGATTCCGATCAGAATCGATGCCAGTTTCCACACACCTTTTCCATAATGGTTCAATACCGTAACGATCACAAGGGTAATCAGTGCTACCAGCCAGTTCTGCCATGCACCGTATGATTTACTGCTTGCACCGCCTGCCATATAGTTGATTGCCGTCGGATACAGAGACAGTCCAATAGAAAATACAACCGTTCCGGTAATCAGCGGCGGGAAAAATTTACGGATTCTCTTAATATTCAGTCCGACTAACAATGCGATCACACCACCAACGATCTGTGCTCCCAGAATCGTTGCAATGTCAAAATCTGCTGCGATTGCCTGCATACTCGGAACATATGCGAAACTGATTCCCATCATCACCGGAAGCGCCGATCCGATGCGGAAACTTTTTGTCTTTATAAAAGGAAATAACTGCAATAATGTAGTCAGTGCCGACATCACCAGTGCAGCCTGTATTAAAATAACGGAATCTTCCTGCGAAAGCCCTGCCACACCTGCAACAATGATCGATGGTGTTACACATCCGACGATCATCGCAAGCACATGCTGGATTGCAAGCGGCAGTGCCTGTCCGATAGAAGGTTTCCCATAAAAATCAAATAATGCCTGATCCATCTGTTTTGCTTCTTTTGTACTCATACATATCCTCCCGTGTACATTCTGCTCTCATATTTTCAACCTTAAATATTATATATTTTTCTGCTTTTTTTGGGTAGACCTGTAGTTATTGAATGTTTTAATGAAACCTTATAAGCTGTGGTTATCAGAGCTATTACATTTCGTTATACACGCATTACATTTTATCATGATAAAGTGCTAAAATTCATGATACAATGACAGATAGAGATTAAAGACAAACGGAGGAATGAACAATGGGAATTTTGTCTAATATTGAACCAAAAGAAGTATTTCAGTACTTCGAAGAATTAAGTATGGTACCAAGAAGTACCTTCCACACAAAAAAGATCAGTGATTTTTGTGTAGAATTTGCGAAAGCACACAATCTGGAATATATCCAGGATGAAATGAACAACGTTATCATCAAAAAACCTGGTACTGCCGGATATGAAGACAGTGATCCGGTCATCATCCAGGGACATCTGGACATGGTTGCTACAAAGACAACCGACAGCGATCACGATTTTGAGAATGATCCGTTAGACCTTTTTGTAGATGGCGATCTGATTGGGGCAAAGAACACCACTCTCGGCGGTGACGACGGTATCGCAGTCGCTTATGCTATGGCAATTCTTGCCAGCACAGATATCCCGCATCCACCGATCGAGGCTGTATTTACAGTTGATGAAGAGATCGGTATGGGCGGTGCACATCACCTCGATACATCCGTATTAAAAGGAAAGATCTGCCTGAACATCGACTCTGAGATTGAAGGCGTTATGACAGTCGGATGTGCCGGCGGATACATTTATGATACTTTTATCCCGATCGAATGGAGTGAAGAAAGCGGAACCAAGATGACAATCTCCCTTTCCAATCTGCAGGGAGGACATTCCGGTGCCGAGATTCAGAAGCAGCTCGGAAATGCACATAAGATCATGGGACGTGTTCTGTATGCACTTGCAAAAGATTACGACTTTAACATCGTAAGTACAAACGGCGGAAATGCGGCAAACGTAATCGCACAGTACAATACGACTGAGATCATCGCAGATCCTGCACAGGCTCAGGATATCATAGATGCTGTTGCCGGACTGGAACAGACTATCTACGCTGAATTTGCCGGACAGGAACCTACTTTATCTCTGAAAGCAGTTTCCGATGGCGAGACGACCTTAAAGGCTTTTGATGCAGATACTACTTCACATGTAATCGGATTCCTTTATGGAGCGATCGACGGTGTACAGTGCTATGACCGTGCATTCCCTACCGCTGTAGAATCTTCCCTGAACACAGGTATTGTTGAGACTACTGAAGACACTGTAAAGATTAAATTCCAGGTTCGAAGCTCTGTCGCTACCAAGTTAGATGATATGCAGAACAAACTGGATCTTGCAACGGATCTTGCAAGCGCATCCCGTGAGATTTCCGGTGAATATCCGGCATGGAGCTACAATGCCGATTCTGTGATCCGTCCTAAGGCAATCGAACTTTATAAAGAAATGTTCGGAAAAGAACCTACTGTTGAGACAACTCACGGCGGACTGGAATGTGGAATCTTATACGGCAAGAAGAATGATCTTGATATCATTTCTTTCGGTCCGGATCTTACAGGTGTGCATACATATAATGAACGTGTACATATCGCATCTACACAGCGTATGTGGAACTACCTGAAAGAACTTTTAAAAGCATGTAAATAAACATAAAAATGCAGAGACTTTTGAGGGATTACTTCAATCCTTTTAAAAGTCTCTGCGTTTTTGTTATGTTCTATTACTTCTTCTACTTCATTATATCTGACATTCTAAGAACCGGACGGAATTCTCACAATCAGCTTCTCCTCATCATTTTCCATTATTGTCAGCACCGGTACATGCTTTTTACGAAGCGCATGTACTACCGGATAAGTCGAAAAGACATTTCCATTCACACATACCGCCTCCGGTTTGTATTTCAGAATTTCTTTTACCTGTACTTTTATCCGCTTCTTCCATTCCTGCTTTTCCATCAAAACTTCTCCATAAATTCCATCTGTCTCCATCTCCGGCGGCTCTGACAACGGCATCATATGTACCGTTACATTCTTCATTTCCGGAAGCATATGCAGAAGTTCTTTCACTTCTTCATCACATGTTCCGTAACAGACAATACACGGCGCTTCTACATACTCTTTGAGGCTGATTTCACACGCTTTTACCGCATCCTCCAGATTCTCTGTCGACATCAGGAAGCCGCCTTTATGACAGAATCCTGCTCCTGAAAGTCCGGTTGCTTTCTGTAATGCTTCTCCCTCCAGCCCAAGCCAGGCTTCTGGGAACGCACATTTATAATTCATGGAAAATTCTTTTTTCTGTGGCTGAATGCAATATCCTCCGCGATTTGACGGGAAAATCACAAATGCAATCTCCGTCTCTGACAGCCGTTTCTGGCATGGAACAAATTCCGGAAGAATCAGGATTCTTTCATCACATTTTCCCTCTTCTACTGCATCATCATGTGCCTCCAAAATCTCTTCTATCTTCCTGTCCGCCCTTTCATTTCCACGGAATCTCTCGAATTTGCTTTCCAGTATCATTCCAGCCATACTGACTGCATGAAAGAATGCATCATCATGATTTCCTTTTGCATCCCATGCCGGATTAAAACTTCCGATCAGCGAAGCCAGTTCATTCTTCTCACCGGTATTATCATTCTGATCGAGAGGCTGGACAAAGGATTCATCAAATTTTTCTGCCAGTTCTTCTCCAAGAATCTCCGTTCCCAACTCTTCCCACAAAAGTCCGAATGCCGCATATGGAATCCCGTTTTCCCTGACACGGCTGTCCTTCTGATGATGGTCATATGCTCCCCGTCCGATGTCAAATACAATACCGTCATACTCTTCCGGCACCTGATTTCCCCTTGTAATCTGAATTTCCGGGTTCAGATATAATAACAAGGCCGATGAAAATATATCATCTGCATGAAATTTTCCCCCGTGAGTAAATGCTTTTGCATCTTTCTGTCTGATCTTATTCAATAAATTTTCTTGATTCATAGTTTCTGTTCCTTCTTTGAAAAAGGCAGTTTTTCAACATGTAAGTTCTGAAAAACCACCTTTTTATCATTCTTTATTATATTATTTTGCCAGGTATACGTCTGTATTCTCTGTGTCAAAAGCAGATACCTCTGCATGGTTATTTACATAAATACTGATCTGATTTCCCTGGACTTTTCTTCCTGTATCTTCCGCTGTAAATACATGTCCTCCGATAATCACCTTGGTTCCATATGGAATTACATTCGGATCAGTTGCGATTGTCTTTCCTTCTGCAACAGGTGTTCCCGATGCCGTAACTTTAGATGCTTTATCGCAGCAGATCTCGCAAGGACAATAATATGTAATCTGGAAATTTTCAAGTTCCTTTCCATACATGTCCTCTGTTGCATTGGCCTTTTCAATTCCGCCGCCTGTAAGAGAATAATCATCTTTCAGGATACGTGTTGCCCATACTGCATTTTTGGTATTGACTTTTCCTTCGATAATTCCGAGTTTCGTACTTGCAGCCTCTATCGTCCTGCCATCTCCTGCATACATGACCACATGATATACATACCCTTCTTTAGCATAGAAGATCAGATCTCCCGGCTGGGCATCTTCTACAGGAATCTTCGTTCCATACTGGCTTTGATCTTCTGCTACTCTTGGAAGGCTGTATCCATACTGTTTATAAATCTGCTGTACGAATCCAGAGCAGTCTGCACCGTCCGTCAGGCTTGTACCACCCCACACATATGGATTACCGATAAACTGTGACGCAAATTCCAGCATGGATTCCCGGATTTCTCCACTTGGCGATCCCTCTTTTACAGAAGTCAGTGTATAATATAATGCCTGATTTTCTTCTGGTTTTACCGTTTCTTTTGCTGTCTGATATTTATCCTCACCATTCGCTTCAATCTGCTTTTTTGTTTCATCACTGAAGTCCAGATACTTCTGTTCCACAAAACCTCTGACTGTGACATCGTGCTCTGTACATCTGCCAGAACAACCGACGGCGTACCTACGACAAGTCCAAATGCAAGCAACCCTGCAAGCGTTTTTGTTCCTAATCTTTTTGCGACTTTTACGTTTCTCAGTTTCAAAAATCTGGCTCCTTCCATATATATTTGCATTCATACATCTGTATGGTATAAACAAGATTCTTCCTTTTTTATTCTGGTATAGATTCGTATACACTGATTTTTATTATACGCCCTTCATTTTAAAAATTCCACCCTTGTTATTATCCTATTTCTATCAACTACTCAAATATTTTGCTCAATCTTTTCACTGTTGGACATTTTGTTCAAGCAACAATAAAATCCGCCTGGGTAAGCTTAAATCCTTTTCCCAGACGGATTTCCTGTTTTGTCTTATTTTCTTTCGTCGTTCCTTACATATCCAGAGGATATTTTGCAGTCAGCTCTGCAACCATTCCTTTGACTTCTTCAATGTTATCTTCACTCTGAAGTACGAGTGCGATACACTCTGCGATCATATCCATGTCGTCTTCTTTTAATCCTCTTGTTGTAACCGCCGGTGTTCCAAGTCTGACACCGCTTGTCACGAACGGTGATCTTGGATCGTTCGGTACCGTATTTTTGTTACATGTGATGTGTGCGGCATCCAGACGTTTTTCCAGTTCTTTACCGGTCACATCTTCTCCTCTTAAATCAATCAGCATCAGATGATTATCTGTTCCTCCGGATACAATCTTCACTCCACGGTCCATCAGTCCCTTACTGAGTGCCTGTGCATTTTTGATGATCTGTTTCTGATATTCTGCGAATTCAGGCTCCAGGGCTTCTTTGAAGCATACCGCTTTTCCTGCGATCACGTGTTCCAGTGGTCCTCCCTGGATTCCAGGGAATACAGCTTTATTAAAGTTGAATTTATCTGCTGCTTCCTGATTACAGAGGATCAGACCGCCTCTTGGTCCGCGCAGTGTCTTATGTGTCGTCGTTGTTGTGACATCTGCGTACGGGATCGGGCTTGGATGAAGTCCTGCTGCAACAAGTCCTGCGATATGGGCCATATCAACCATCAGGTATGCTCCTACTTCATCCGCGATCTCACGGAATTTTTTGAAATCAATGATTCTTGCATAAGCACTTGCTCCCGCAATGATCATCTTTGGTTTTTCTTTTACTGCGATCTCACGTACCTTATCATAATCGATCACACCCTCGTCGTTCACTCCGTATGATACGACGTTGAAATATTTACCGGAAATATTAACCGGAGAACCATGTGTCAGATGTCCGCCATGATCCAGGTTCATACCCATGACTTTGTCTCCAGGCTCCAGCATTGCAAAGAATACTGCCAGATTTGCCTGTGCTCCGGAATGTGGCTGTACATTGGCATAATCACAGCCAAATAACTTCTTTGCTCTTTCTCTTGCAAGATCTTCCACTACATCCACACACTGACATCCACCATAGTAACGTTTGCCCGGATAGCCTTCTGCGTATTTATTTGTAAGCGGACTTCCCATTGCTGCCATGACTGCTTTGCTTACCCAGTTCTCCGATGCGATCAGCTCCAGATGCGAATTCTGTCTCTCCATCTCGGCCTGAATGGCGTCTGCAATTTCACTGTCTGCTTTTTTAATTTCATCAAATGCATACATATTTGAGTCCTCCTGGTTTGTTAAAAATTTGATTTATTTAACATGATATCACTTTACCACGGTGAATGCCAGTGTTTTTTGTAAAAAAAGAGGAAACCTCTGATGAAATTAATCATCAAAGGTCTCCTTTAATTTATCCATAAATCCTTTTTTCTTTTTGCCTTTATGTTCGTGCTCTTCCGCTTTTTCAGATTTCTCTGCTCCGAGGGAATTGCCGGTCAGCTCATCGAATTTACGCAGTGCTTCTTTTGCTTCAGCACTTAAGTGTTCCGGTGTCTGGACCACAAGTGTCACATAATGATCGCCTCGAACCTGTGCATTTCGAAGAGATGGAACTCCTTTACCTTTCAGACGTACTTTTGTATCTGTCTTGGTTCCCGGTTTTACCGTGTAGATCACTTCTCCATCTACCGTCTTGATACGGATATCCGCACCAAGTGCTGCCTGTGCAAATGTAATCGGTACCGTTGAGAAGATGTGCATATCCTGACGCTGGAAGATTGGATGTCTTGATACCACAACCTCCACCAGAAGATCTCCTCTTGGTCCGCCGTTTACACCCGGCTCACCTTTTTCACGGATTCTGACACTCTGGCCATTATCAATACCTGCAGGAATTGATACGGATATCTTCTTCTTGCTGGCTACATAGCCTGTTCCGCCGCAATCCGGACATTTTTCCTTAATAATCTTACCAGTTCCCTGGCAATCCGGACAGGTCTGTACATTCTGTACCGTTCCAAAGAATGACTGCTGTGTATATACTACCTGACCTTTACCGCCACATTTCGGACAAGTCTCCGGAGATGTTCCCGGTTTGGCACCTGTTCCGTTACATTTCGGACATGGGTCTTTTAATACAACGTCCAATTCTTTCTCGCATCCGAATACAGCCTCTTCAAATGTGATTCTGACACTCTTACGGATATTCATACCTTTCATCGGTCCCTGGTTCGCACGACCGCCTCTGCGTCCGCCGCCGAACAGATCTCCGAAGATATCTCCGAAAATGTCGCCAAAATCAGCACCGTTAAAGTCGAATCCGCCATATCCGCCGCCTGCTCCCGCACTTCCGTCAAAAGCAGCATGACCAAACTGATCATACTGACGGCGTTTTTCCGGATCACTCAAGACTGCATACGCCTCAGAAGCTTCTTTGAACTTCTTTTCAGCTTCAGCATCACCCGGATTCATATCCGGGTGATACTTCTTGGCAACCTGTCTGTATGCTTTTTTCAAAGTTGCTTCGTCAGCATCTTTACTGACCCCAAGCACCTCATAGTAATCTCTTTTTGACTCTGCCATTTCCTATTCCTCACTTAATGTTCTTAGACTTCTTTGTAATCTCCGTCTACGACATCGTCGCCCTGGAATCCTTCTGGTGCCGGGCCTGCTCCTGCATTAGCTCCTGGCTGAGGACCAGCTCCCTGAGCTCCTGCTGCTGCGCCAGCCTGCTCATACATCTTTGTGAAGAGCTTCTGAGCACTCTCTGTCAGTTTTTCTTTACCTGCTTTGATCTCTGCAACCTGCTCATCTGTAAGAGTATCTGTATTTGCTTTTTCAAGTAATTCTTTCAGAGCTTTGCAGTCAGCTTCTACTGCTGCTTTGTCTGCACCGTCAAGCTTGTCGCCAACTTCCTGCAGAGCTTTCTCTGTCTGGAATACCATAGCGTCAGCTTCGTTCTTAGCATCGATTCCTTCTTTACGTTTCTTGTCCTGAGCTTCGAATTCAGCAGCTTCTTTTACAGCTTTGTCGATATCTTCATCAGACATGTTAGATCCTGCTGTAATTGTGATGTGCTGTTCTTTTCCAGTTCCAAGGTCTTTTGCAGATACATTTACGATACCATTTGCATCGATATCGAATGTAACTTCGATCTGTGGGATTCCACGTGGAGCTGGTGCGATTCCGTCCAGTCTGAACTGTCCGAGGGATTTGTTATCTCTTGCGAACTGTCTTTCTCCCTGTACTACGTTGATATCAACGGCTGTCTGGTTATCAGCAGCTGTAGAGAAGATCTGGCTCTTCTTTGTAGGAATTGTTGTATTTCTCTCGATCAGACGAGTAGCTACACCACCCATTGTCTCGATAGACAGTGACAGTGGAGTTACATCCAGAAGAAGGATGTCGCCGGCGCCTGTATCTCCTGCAAGTTTACCACCCTGAACAGATGCTCCAAGTGCTACACACTCATCCGGGTTCAGAGATTTGCTTGGCTCTTTACCTGTCAGACGTTTTACTTCTTCCTGTACTGCAGGGATACGTGTAGATCCACCAACTAACAGTACCTGACCAAGTTCAGAAGCTGTGATACCAGCATCTGATAATGCTCTCTGTACCGGCTCAGATGTCTTCAGTACAAGATCATGTGTCAGTTCATCAAATTTAGCTCTTGTAAGGTTCATATCGAAATGTTTTGGACCTTCTGCTGTAGCTGTGATGAATGGAAGGTTGATGTTTGTTGTTGTTGCTGAAGAAAGTTCTTTTTTAGCTTTCTCAGCTGCTTCTTTTAATCTCTGAAGTGCCATCTTATCTGCAGATAAGTCAACACCTTCCTGTTTCTTGAATTC
>OLSF01002797.1_pt1 | contig 12870 bp, 9 predicted proteins | sample 1672301 | NCBI WGS metagenome assembly OLSF01 (sample SAMEA3136669, study PRJEB25190) | human gut metagenome | biome: human gut; feature: human-associated habitat; material: faeces | place: Austria | collected 2013
CGCAGGAGCGAGGCCATGGAGGGGGCGTCGTCCAGGATGTACTGCTGATAGGGGATGCTCCCCGAGGGCAGGAAGGCCATGGAATTTCCAGTGAGAAATTCAAATTCGCTGGCGCTGGTCCCCGCCCCAAACACTGAGGTGTAGGCGTGCCCCCACACCCCGTTGTCCAGGGTGCGGAAGGTGTCAGTGACGCTCTCGCTGAGGGACAAATTCCCGAACTCCTCAAAATCTGCCCAGGATTCGTTCATAATAGCCACAATATTGGGGCGCTCCGCCCCCACCGCAGCCGGCTCCTCTGGGACCACCTGGTTCAGGATCTGCCCCAGGCGCTGGGGGCTCATGTCCTCCGGCTCCTCCACCTGCATGAACTCCGTGTTCCTCAGAAAGACCGCCAGGGCCCCGCCGGTGCGGTAGGCCCCCACCTGGTCCCACACGTCCGTTTTCACGCCGAAGGCCCCCAGCCGCTCCGTCTGGACCACCGGGACCAGGCACAGCGCTCCGGCCAACAGACATACTGCCCGGGTCCGCAGGCCGCTCCGCCCCGCCCAGGCGCACCCCCGCAGCAGCCAAATCAGCCCCGCGATCAGCGCCAGCCCCACCGCCATCTGCCAGGTAGGCCGGTAGGAGTAGCTCCCGGACACCGCCGCGGCGGTCCCCAGGGCCGTCAGGTCCCAGGGGAGCACCGGGCTGCCCCGGTACAGGGCCACAAAGTAGTTGGCCGTCCCCCACAGTCCGCACAGAATATGGAGGAGCACACAGCACACCGCCGGCCAGCCGGTGAGGCCGCACATCAGAAAATAGAGGGCCCCCACGCAGATCACATTGGCAAGAGCCGCCCCCGGAGCCGTCTGCCAGGGCCAGGCTCCATAGAGAAACTGCATCAAATAAAATGCAGTGACAGGGGGCAGCAGAAAGAAGGCCGTCCTCAGCAGACGGAAGGACAGCTCCTCCCGGTGGATCACAGATTTTTTCACCATCATATCGGCGCTCCTGTTTATTTTACTTTCATTTTACAGGATGTTTATTTTACATGATTTTTCGACACTTGTCAAAGGCTGCCCGCTCAACGGGGCCGTTTCCATCCAAATACCGGAGCACTCTGGACGGGAGGCAGGATGACCCGGGAACCTTTCCCCCTCCCCGCCGTCTAAGCTCATACAAGCATATTAAGCTTGAAAGGAGATCGTTCCCATGAAAAAGGCCCACTTTCTTCCTCTGGCGCTGGCCTGTGTGATGGCTCTGTCCGGCTGTTCTGTTCCAAAAAAGCCCTTTCGGGAGCTGACCGGGGCGGAGATCCGCTCCGCCTCTGTCCGCCTGTCGCCCCCCGACCTGACAGTCCTGATCCAGGACACAGACCGTCTGGCGGAGCTTTTACAGGATGTGACCCTCTATGAGGCGGCTCCCTCCTACACCGAGTACGCGGGACAGGCCGCAGCCTTTACCCTGGAGCTGGGTGACGGCACACAGACCACGGTCACCGCGTTCAGCCCCTTTCTGATCCTGGACGGGGTGGGATACCGGACGAAGCATGGCCCCTGTGAAGCCCTGAACCGCTATGCCAACGATCTGCTGGCAGAGGACGGCGCCCCTCTCCTGCTGACGGAGCCGCCGGCCCTGACGGTGATCTGCGGCGACACCGCTGCCGGTGCACTGCTGGGAACCTACTCCTGGCAGTGGCAGTCCTCCGGCGGTTCGTGGGAGGGCACCGCATCGGACAGCGCCCACCCGCTGGACTGCCGGAAGCTCCTCCTGCCCCTGGAGACCGGGGAGGAGACCGCCGCGCTCCGGTTCCAGGCAGAGCCCGACTCCATCGTGGACGTCCGCTGTTGGAGCGACGCCCACTGGTCTGACCCCGATGCGGAGGCGGAGCCCTGCGCCTTGGACGGAAACACCCTCCAGTTGAAGCCGGGCGGATATATCTATGAGGTCACCGCCCGGTGGGATGACAGCCAGGGCTCCGGCGGAACAGCGTGCTACGCCTTCTACATCCGGAGCTCCCACAGCAGCCTGTGCGGTTATCCTCCGGCAGACAGCCTGGGGGCAGACCCCTCCATCACCTGACCGGAACCCAGCCGGTCCCCCGCCAAAAAACCGGCCAGCGCCGAACAGATGACCAGCGCCTGAGCATCTGCGGGGGGACATCTAAGTCATATTTTCAAGCGGGTGGCCGGGGTCTCCCCATCGGAACCTGCTGGTAGTCATCAAACGCAGCGATCTGCCCCATGGATACAGGAAAAGGGACCTGCCGGATCGGCGGGTCCCTTTTGTATGATCTTTTCCTGACAGCAGATCACTCCTGCTCCCAGTTGTGGTAGACATTCTGAACATCGTCGTTATCTTCCAGGAACTCCAGGAGCTTCTCCATGTTCTTGATGTCTTCCTCGTCGGTGAGCTTCACATAGTTCTGGGGGACCATCTGGACAGCCGCCTCCAGGAAGGTGTAGCCCTTAGCCTCCAGACCGGCCACCACATCATTGAAGGCGTCCGGGTCGGTGTAGATCTCAAAGACCTCGTCATCGGCCTGCATATCGTCGGCTCCGGCCTCCAGAGCGTCCATCATTACAGTGTCCTCGTCCAGGTCCTCAGAATCCATGACGATCACACCCTTGCGGTCGAAGGACCAGGACACACAGCCGGTGGCGCCCAGGCCCTTGCCGTACTTGTCCAGCAGGTGGCGGACCTCAGGCGCAGTGCGGTTGCGGTTATCCGTCAGGGCGTCCACGATAACGGCCACGCCGTTGGGGCCGTAGCCCTCGTACACCACATTCTCAAAGTTATCCGTGTTCCCGGCGCCCAGGGCCTTGTCGATGGTACGCTTAATGTTGTCATTGGGCATATTGGCCGCCTTGGCCTTGGCGATCACAGCCGCCAGGCGGGAGTTGTTGGCGGGGTCACCGCTGCCGCCGGTCTTGACCGCCACGATCATCTCGCGGGCAATTTTCGTAAAAATCTGAGAGCGCTTGGCATCCGCCGCGCCCTTGGTTTTCTGTATGTTGTGCCACTTGGAATGTCCGGACATGGTTATCTTCCCTTCTGTGAATTTCAGATCAAAAGCGACAGTATTATATCACTAGAACTCGAGTTTGACAACCCCGGTCCCACTTTTCTTGTAAGAAAAGTGGGGAAAAGAACTTTATGCGACACTACGTTTCGCCTCTGCTCATGATAGGACGTGGTTTGGTTTTCGGTTTTGATTTCAATATCTTTCTTGGGCAGGTTTCTCGTGGGGGAATTTCGCCGCCTGCGGGCGGCACGTGACTTTCCCAGCGATTGGAAAGTCCCCAAAGGATCGCCAGGGGACGCACTCCTTACACTTGCAACGGTGGCTTCCCAACACAGTATACCCTGCCTTGATTTGATTTTTGATCTTTCCGCATTTCGAGGATCTTTTCCATGTCTCTTCTGTTTGCTTTCTCATAACTCTTATTTTTCGGCAAAAATCTTTATTTCGGACACTCCTCTTCATAGAGGCGGGTCCAAGACCCGCCCTCCGTCCACAGATGGCGAAACTCCTCCCGCAAAAAACACATGAAAAATAGTTGGAGCGACCCCGATGACAGGGCCGCTCCCAGGTAAAAGAAAAGGAATGAGGATAGACGCGTCACCGCAGACCGGCGCATTTTCCGATCTGGATGATGACGGTAGGCAACAGGGCCAGGATGGCACACAGGCCGATCTGCTCCAGGGTGAAAGGGGCCACCTGGAACAGGCCCTCCAGAAAGGGGACGAATAGCACCGCCGCAAGAAAGACCACCCCTGCGGCAAAGGCAGCTAGGCTGGCCTTGTTGGACAGCAGCCCCAGGGCAAACAAGGACTGACGGCCCCGGCAGTTGAATCCATGGAACAGCCGGGCCAGGGTGAGGGTGGCGAAGGCCAGAGTCATGGCCAGGGGCGCCCCCCCACTGTTCAGCCCCAGGAAGTAGGCGGCCATGGTGGCGGCGGCAATGAGCAGGCCGTAGATACCGATGCGGCCCAGCAGGCTCCAGTTCAAGATGGGCTCGCTGGGGTCCCGTGGCTTCTGAGACAGCATGTCCCCGCTGGAAGGCTCTACCCCGATGGCGATGGCGGGCAGGGAGTCCGTCAGGAGATTGATGAACAGCAGGTGTACCGCTGCAAAGGGCACCGGCAGCCCCGCGAGAGAGGCATACAGTACCGTCAGAATGCCTGCTGTGTTGCCGGAGAGCAGGAACTGGATGGAGCGTTTGATGTTGGCGTAGACGTTGCGGCCGTTTTTCACCGCCTGGACGATGGTGGCGAAGTTGTCGTCCGCCAGCACCATGCCGGCGGCGTCCTTGGCCACCTCGGTGCCGGTGATGCCCATGGCCACGCCGATGTCCGCGGACTTGACTGCCGGGGCATCGTTCACACCGTCGCCGGTCATGGCCACGATGTTGCCTTGGCGCTGCAAGGATTCGACGATCTTGAGCTTGTGCTCGGGGGCCACGCGCGCGTACACGGACACTTCGGACGTGGCCTTGTCGAGCGCGGCCTCATCGGGCAGCTGGTCGAGCTGGTCGCCGGTCAGGGCCTTGCCATCCTTGGCGATGATGCCAAGGTCGGAGGCGATGCGGGCGGCGGTCAGCGGGTGGTCGCCGGTGATCATCACCGTGCGGATGCCGGCACGATGGGCCTCGGTCACGGAGTCGCGCACCTCAGTACGCGGCGGATCGATAATGCCGACCATGCCATTCCAGATGAGATCGGTTTCAATGGCTTCGGCCTGATCGGCGATGTCGGACACCTGGCCTGCAGCGTTGACGCTTACACCGGGTACATCAGCCAAAGAACCGGTTTCCAGCGGACGGCAGGCCTCGCCAAGCGTACGGTAGGCCTCGGAGGAGAGACGTTCGACGGTGGCGAGAATCGACTGGCGATCGCCTTCGGTGAGCTTACGGACCTGACCACCCACGCGGATGCGCGTGCAGTAGCTCAACAGCACGTCGGGCGCGCCCTTGGCGAACACGGTGAGCTTGTCTGAATCGGTGCTGTCCTTGGCGATGATGGACATGCGCTTGCGTTCGGAGGTGAACGGAATCTCGCCAACGCGCGTGTATCGCTTGATCTTGCGATCGGCCTTGACCTTGCGTGCGGCCACGATCAGCGAGACTTCGGTGGGGTCGCCCACAATCTCCCAACGGCCGTTCTCCTCGCGTAGTTCGCCGTCGTTCGCGAGCGTGCCGGCCACGAGCGTGGCGACGACTTCATCGGCCACAATCTGGGCCTGCTCGGATTCAGGACTGACGCCGCCGGTCATAACCATGCGGCCTTCCGGCGCGTAACCGGTGCCAGTGATCTGCACTTCGCCGGACGGGGTGACCACACGTTCCACGGTCATCTCGTTGCGGGTCAGCGTACCGGTCTTATCCGAGCAGATCACGGAAGCGGAGCCCAAGGTCTCCACCGAATGCAGTTTCTTGACGATGGCGTTGTGCGCGGCCATACGCTGCACACCAAGCGCCAGCACCACGGTCAGGATGGCGGCCAAGCCTTCCGGCACGGCGGCCACAGCCAGCGAGACAGCCAACAGCAAGGAATCAATCACGTCATGGACGTCGTTGAAGCCTTCCAGCACGGCGAGCGCCACCAGCACCACGACAGCGATGACGCACACCGCAATGCCGAGGATCTTGGAGACGTAATCCATCTCCTTCTGCAGCGGAGTTTTCTCATCTTCGGTGGCGGAGAGCATGTCGGCGATCTTGCCGACCTGCGTATTCATACCGGTGCCGGTCACGATTGCGCGGCCGGTGCCTTGCGTCACGGAAGTGCCGTTGAAGATCATGTTGGCGCGGTCGCCCAGCGCCTTGGCTTCGGTGAGTGTGTCCGGCTTCTTGCCAACCGGCACGGATTCGCCGGTCAGTGAAGCCTCGGCGATGCGCAGGCTGGCCGCGTTGACCAGTCGGCCATCAGCGGAGACCGAATCGCCTTCCGCAAGGACGATGATGTCGCCGGGGACCACGTCGGCGGTGTTGATGCGCATGACCTTGTCATCGCGCAGCACCGAGGTCTGCGGGGCCGTCATTTGTGCGAGCGCTTCGACGGCCGCCTCGGCCTTGGCTTCTTGCATATAGCCGAGCACAGCATTGACAATCAGGATCAAGATGATCACGATGGCGTCGAACGGCAGCACTTCGCCGCCTTCCGCGCCGGGCTGCGCATTGGCTTTTTCGATGAACCAAGCGATCACCGAGACAATAGTGGCCGCGATCAGCAGGTAGACCAGCGGATCTTGGAATTGGGCCAGGAATTTCTTCCATTTCGGTACGGGCGGGGCGCTGGCGAGCTCGTTCGGGCCGAATTTGGCCAGTCGGCGCTTGGCTTCTTCCTCGCTCAGGCCGTGGGATGGGTCGACGTTCAGGGCTTTGGCCACGTCGTCGGCGCTGGTCAGACTTGGATCGGTATCCCCCAATAGCGCTTCCTGTGCGCGCACCTCTTCCGATTCCACGACCCCGTTCGTTGCGGTCGTGGACACTGCGGATTGATCTTTGAGATCATCCATAATGTTCTCCTTGGTATTGCCGCGGAGTAGTCAGCCTTGCGGCCGCTGCCGGGTTTTCTCTCCCGGCTGGACGCACAGGACTGCGCGGTTATGGACACCGGCGCAACTGCTGCCGATGCATACGATTGCCATTATTCCATAACCGCGTGGCGCACTTGGCGCACAGCGTAATAGCGTTTTGCCTAGAACAGGCGACGCAACCAGGCCTCAGCCAAATCAGGCCAACACTGCACGCATTCGACGATGTGCGCATAGAAGCCGTTACCGGCAGTTTCCGCATTGGCCAAGGACAGGCCGTGGCTGCCTTCAGGGAACAGGTGCGCCTCAATGCTCACGCCGGCGGCCCGGCAGGCCTGGATGAGCATTAGCGTGTTCTCCACGGGCACGGCGTCGTCGGTCATGGTATGCCAGACGAAGACGGGTGGCGTTTTGGCGTCGATGTGCTTTTCGATGGAGAACTTGTCCAGCAAAGCCTGATTGTGAGCTTGGTCCCCTAGCAGGCATTGGAAGCTGCCGCGATGGGCGTACTTGCCGGCGGTGATTACTGGGTACGAGAGCATCAGCGCGTTCGGGCGCACGGCGTCCGGGTCCATGCCGCCCTGTTCGCGGATGTCTTCGTCGCCGACCGAGGTGGCGAGGTTGGCGGCCAGATGCCCGCCTGCGGAAAAGCCGAGTACGGCCACTTGCGCGGGGTTTACATGCCACTGATCCACATTGGCGCGAATCAGGCGCATTGCCTCGGCAGCCTCCAGCAAAGCCACCGGATAGCGGCTGGGCTGCACCGAATAGCGCAGCACGAATACGGCGAAGCCTTTGGCCAGGAATTGCAGGGCCACTGGCTCGGCTTCGCGGTCAGAAGTCATGGCGTAGCCGCCGCCAGGCAAAATCAGGATGGCCGGGCGTATACGGTCCGGTTCCATCTCCTCGCTGTTGTCGGCCACATAGCCAAAGAATCGCGCCTCGCTGCCATCAATGCCAACGATGGTTTGTTGAATGTATTGCATGCCATACATCATACGCGCAGAGAATAGTTCTCGATAAGAACCACTCGCCATATGCGGTCTTGCCCGTATCTCCAAACCGAATAACACTTACAGCGAATCGTGAAGACTGCGGGCCATGGCGCGGTCGCGCGAGCCTTTGGTGAGCTTGAGACCGAGGGTCACGGCAATCAACACAACAGTGCAGGCGATCCACAGCGTTCGACCGCCGAAGTTGCTGATAGTCCAGCCACCAATCAGCGGCGCCAGCGCAACCGACACCGACCACACTACGTTGTAGACGCCCTGATACGTGCCACGCGCCGACGCGGGTGCCATGGCGGCAACCGTAGTGGTGGCGATAGGGAATGTGCCCAGCTCACCCAGCGTCCACAGCACTACGGCAAGCGCGAATCCGCCCCAAGAATGGGCCGCGGCCTGCACCGCATAGCCGATGACGGTTACGGCGAGGCCCATCACCAGCACGCGTGAATTGCCCATGCGCGCGAACAGTTTCATCGCGGGAATCTGTAGCAGGCACAACATACCGCCATTGATGGTGAGCAGCACCGAATACTCGCCCAGCCCTAGACCAAGGTCCGTCATGGCAATGGGCAGGCCGGAGGTGCTTTGGAAGTACACAAGGAAGTAGCCGAACATCAGCAGGGAGAAGCCGAGGAATGGAGTATCGGTGAGCACGCGCCGCCAATTGCGAGACATGGCGCCCTTGACACTGGCAGCCGGTGCGGCATCCGAGTGATTCGGCCTCTCAATGCCGGCGAATTCCGCATGGGTAACACTGCATTCGTCTTCATGGCGCACCGCACTTGGCACCGATACAGTAATCCCCAAATGCCGCACCTCGCGGAAGAACGCAATCAGCAATATCGTGACGGCTATCATCACCGCCGCTTCAACGTAGAACATCAGCGAATACGAGATCTTGACCAGCTGGTTGGCCACAATCGGTCCAATCGCGTACCCAAAATTAATCGCCCACGATTGCAGTACGTATGCACGTTGCTGACGTTCGGCAGGCACCACATCCGCGATATACGCGGCGATGGCCGGGCTGGGCAGCGAGGCGAACGCACCATAGACGAACAGAGCCGCGCCTAAAGACACAGGATCAGTGAGTACGGAAACGATCAGCAGGGCAGCCGCTGCGCCGATTTCGCCGATGATAATCATGGATTGGCGGCCGAATCTGTCGGACAAGGTACCGCCGAACAGGCAGCCGATGATTGCGCCGAAGCCGTACATGGCCACGACTGTGCCCACCACACCCTCATCGAGGCGCAGCGCGGAAACCAAATATATCGACAAGAATGAGGTCACGAAGCGACCCATCCACAGAATCAGAATCGCCAACCATAATCCCCAATACAGCAGGGACAGTCCGAATATCATACGCTGCTTCTTCACTCTCAATACCTTACCGGCTACCGACGGCGGAATAGCCGCGTTTTGGCGCGGGGTGCTGGGACAATAGCACCTATGGCTATCAAAAAAGGACCGACCAAGGGGTCGGGTGGCAAGCATCGCAACAAACTGAAGGGCTACGGCCCCACTCCCAAGGCCGAGGACCGCGTCTATCACAAGGCGTACAAGGCCAAGAAAGCGGCCGAACGTCGGCAGATGGCCGACCCGCGTCTGGCAGCCCGCCGTCGAGTGGACAAGTTCGCTTCGGCGGATACTTCGGATCTGGTGTACGGCCGTAATTCCGTGCTGGAAGCACTGCGCGTAGGCGTACCTTCTTCCACGCTGTACATCATGTCTCGTATTGAACATGACGATCGTACTCGCGAAATCGTGAAAATCGCTGGTATGAACGGCCTGCACATGCTGGAGGCCGATCGTCTGGAGATGGATCGTATCGCCCGCTCTGGCAACCATCAGGGCGTGATTCTGAAGGTCGATCCGTTCCAGTACTCCTCGCTGAACGAGCTGGCCGATCGTGCTGAGAAGAAGGCCAAGGCAATGGAGGCCGCGAATTCGGCGGCCGCCCGTATTGCTGCGCGACCGCTGTTTATCGCATTGGACGGCGTGACCGATCCGCAGAACCTGGGTGCCGTGATTCGTTCGGCGGCCGCATTCGGTGCCAATGGTGTGATTCTGCCGGAACGCCGTTCCGCTTCAGTGAACGCCGCCGCTTGGAAGGTGTCTGCCGGTGCGGCCGCGCATATGCCGGTGGCGCGCGTGGTGAACCTGACTAAGGCACTTGAGGGCTTGAAGGAGCGTGGATACTACGTTGTCGGCCTTGACGGTGGCGGCGATAAGCTCGTCGGCGAGACTGGCTTTGAATCCGATCCGCTCGTTGTAGTGCTCGGTTCGGAAGGCAGCGGTTTGGGCCGACTGGTGCGCGAAACCTGCGACGCGATTGCCGGCATCCCGATCAGCTCGTCTGTTGAGTCGCTGAACGCTTCAGTGGCGGCGGGTATCAGCCTGTACGCGGTGTCCAACGCACGGCGCAAGGCTGCGGCGGAGTGATTGTCGCTTGAGGCCGTAATAGGTTGTACATACACGGAAGCCCCTCTATTTGAGGGGCTTCTTTGTGTGATGGGCTCACCTACAGACAGTCCACCGGATTGTCCGCTTAATGACTCCACACTGCCGCATCCGGATCGTCATCGGGGTTGTAGCCGTCGTCGTCCGGGTCGCTGTAGGTGGATTCGTCGTCAATGACGCCGGAATCGGCCTCTTCGTTAAGTTCGGCGAGTGCCTTGGAGTCAAGGCTGTAGCTCGGCAGAGCGTTGTCGATGTAGCTGGTCACGGCCTCGCCCATCGGCACGTCGTGGCCGGCCTTCTCCGCCAGGAACCAGCGATGGTCAAGCACCTCATGGAAGAACTGAGCAGGCTCGATCTGGGAGCGATATTCGCGCGGAATCATACGCACGGTCGGCTCGAACACCTCGCGCATCCAGTCGGTGGCCACGATTTCCAGATCCTCGCCCTCACGCCACGTGGAGGCACGGTAGGCGTCAAGGTCGTTGAGCAGACGACGGGCCTGGTTCTCCTGCACGTCAAGGCCGGTGAGGCGCAGCAGCTTGCGGTTGGCATAGCCGGCGTCCACCACGCGCGGGCGGACCAGCACACGCTTGCCATCCTCGGCGGTCTTCATTTCCAGCTCGTCCACGTCGAAGCCCAGATCGTTGAGCTTGTTGACGCGCTGCTCGATCTTCCACATTTCGTCCGGGTTGAACTTGTCGGTGTCGGTCAGGGCGCTCCACAGCGAGTGGTAGCGATCAACCAGGCGGTTGCCCACCTCGATCTCATCCACGTCGCCGGGCAGTAGCTTGCCGGACGCCAAATCCATAAGTTCGCCGATGATGTTGGTGCGGGCCAAGTCGATATCGTATTCGCGCTGGCCGTCGGTGAGCTGGGCTTGCAGGTCACCGGTCTCGGCGTCCACCAGGAAGGCGGAGAAAGCGTCGGCGTCGCGCAGGAACAGGACGTTCGACAGGGACACATCGCCCCAGTAGAAGCCGGCCAGGTGCAGGCGCACCAGCAGCACGGCGAGGGCGTCAATCAGTCGTTCGGCGGTGTCCGGGCGCAGGTTGCGGGCGAACAACGCACGGTACGGCAGCGAGAACTTCAAGTGCCGGGTGACCAGAATCGCCTCCAGCGGCTCCCCTTCACGGGTGTGACGGCCGATGACCACAGCGATCGGGGTCACAGTTGGCAGTTCGAGCTTCTGCAGTCGACGCAGGATCTCGTACTCTCGCTCGGCCACCTGGCGCGTGATCTCCTTCATGGCGTACACCTCGTCGCCCACGTGCACGAATCGCACGACGTGGCGGGAGATGCCTCGCGGCAGGTTGGCCAGCAGGTCCTTAGGCCAGGTCGCCAAGGGCTTGTGCCAGGGCAGCGTGAACATCTTTGGGTTCGAGCTGGCGGCGGTGATTTTCAGTGCTTGCGGTTCGGCTGAATTGGCGTGTTCGTCTTCGGCTTTGACAGACGTGGCCTTCAGCGCACGCGGATCCATCTGGGGCAATTCGTTCAACTCCATGTGTTCGATTTTACGTGTCGTTCGCGATGTGTGCTCCTTTGCCACGACTTCGGCGCGTTATGTTTACGGACGATTCAACTCGTCCCATGCCGCTCATTGCATATCGTTGGACTTGGTTTGCTGTGCAAGCTGCAAACGCAGCTCATCAATCTGCCGCTGCAGGCTCTCGATATAACGTGTTTGCTTGCAGATGATCAGATCGCGCACGTCACGCACATCGACCTTGCTGACTTCTCTGTCTTGCGCCGTGTCCATATCCACAGAAAACAGGCGTTCCGGGCTGCTTGCCACTTCCAGATCTTCCAGCTGCATTTTCTTCCGCCATCGGTCCATGCAGCGTTCAATACGTTTTTCGCCTATGAACTCAGGCCCTAGTCCCGCCTCACGGAACAGGTACGTGGGCGATTCGCCGGCATCGGCGCGCATCACGCATTCCCGTTTGAACCACTCGGCATACCTGATGCGTGATGGCGATACCTTCACCACCGCCCGCAGCTTGATCAGACGTTTTATCTGTGCGGATGAGAACGAGGCCTTGCTATGCGTCATGCTTTTCCTCCGTCGGCACGGAACTGGTGTGATGACTCGGTATCATCGGAGCGATATCGCACGCGTAGTTTCAACACGGCAAATGCGATGACAAGTATGACGGCCGCAACACCGGCGATACCTCCCACGGCGGCACCGGTATTGCCGATAACGCCAGGATTGCCCGGCATCTCTCCTGGGTTGTGTTCGTGTTCAGGCGGGGTGGGCGGAGTACTGGTGCTGAATTTCGGCTCTACCGTGATGTTGAGATCGGCGGCCGTATCTCCGCTGCCGGGAATCGAGATGAGGAACGGATCACAGTCGTATGCCTTGTTGGCTTTCGCCGAATCCGTGCGGGAGACCAGATATAGGCCAAGCGGTAGGTTCTGGAAAGTAAGTTGGCCAGCTGCATTGGTGGTGCCGGAATGCTGGTATAGCTTGTTTTTCGCCGCGTGTGCAGCCAGCTTCTTGGCGGCATCGTGATATTCGCTCGATGTCAGGCGTTCCCAATCGGCAGTGAGACCGGAAAAATCACTGACGGTTTTATATGAGGAAACGCTACCGTTGCTGTTCGTTGTGACGGTAGCGACGCGCACGATGGCGTAGGTATCGCCGGCAAGTGATTTGGGTGAAGCCGTGTCTCGGTTCCACACGGCATTGATGGTGAGAGTGCCGAAGGAATCAGCTTGCGCGTATGGCACCATGAAGCCGAAAGACACAAGACCAGTGAGGATGATAGTAATGGTGGCGGCAATCATGGCAGCAATGCGCGCCGCACCATATTCGCTTCCGCTATGCGGGTCTAACATGTCTGCCCGGTCCTTTCCGCCGTGATGAATGTGATTGGTTATTTG
>OLSF01002803.1_pt1 | contig 12835 bp, 8 predicted proteins | sample 1672301 | NCBI WGS metagenome assembly OLSF01 (sample SAMEA3136669, study PRJEB25190) | human gut metagenome | biome: human gut; feature: human-associated habitat; material: faeces | place: Austria | collected 2013
CTTGCGCTTCGTGCCTTTCTTTCCGGAACGGCTCTGCGCCTCCTGCTGGCGCATCAGCTCTTCGTAGCGCAACTGGAACTTCGACTTCTTCTTGTTCTTCGCCTTGTTGGCGTTGGCCTCCATGACGGCGTGAATCTTCCCGTCGTCCACCATGCGGCGGATCAGGAAGGTCTGGGCGATGGTCAGCAGGTTGAACAGCAGGTAGTAGTAGCACAGACCGCTCGAATAGTCGTTGAACCAGCAGAGCATGAAGATCGGCATCATGTAGACCATCATGAACTTCATGCCCGCCATCTGCGGCTGTGCGGAGGCCGTCTGCTGATAGCTCATATAGGAGAACCCGAAGGTCGAGAGCGCCATGAGCAGCGCGAACAGACTCACGTGGTCGCCGTAGAAGGGGATCGAGAAGGGCAGATTCAGGATGCTGTCGTACGACGACAGGTCGTGCGCCCACCAGAGCGACTGCCCCCGCAACTCGATCGACGAGGGGAAGAAACGGAACATGGCGATCAGGATCGGCATCTGAATCAGCATCGGAATACAGCCGCCCATGGGGTTGATGCCCGCCTTTTTATAAAGCTCCATCGTCGCCTGCTGCTTTTTCATGGCGTCCTCCGGCTTGGGATACTTCTTCGCCAGTTCGTCGATCTGGGGTTTGACCAGACGCATCTTGGCCATCGAAACGTAACTCTTGTAGGTCAGCGGCGAGATCACCAGCTTCACCAGAAGCACCAGGATGAAGATGATGATGCCGAAACTGCCGATGTAGTTGCGCAGGAAGTCGAAGACCGGAATCACACACCAGCGGTTGACCCATCCGAAGATGCCCCAGCCCAGCGGCACGAGACGCTCCAGATAAATATCCGCACCGCCCGGCTCCCCGATCTTCTTGAGGATCGAGTACTTGTTGGGGCCGAAATAGAATGCGAAGTCATACCCTTCGGTCTGCGGCGTATAGGGCACGCCCATCTGCGCCGTGAAGGTCTTGAGCAGCGACGACTCGGGAGCCGCCGTGTCGAAGGCGAGGTTGGCGTAGGACACGTTGTCCGGGGCGATGAACACCGACGAGAAGAACTGCTGCTTGAAAGCCACCCAGTTGACCTGCGTCGAGATATTCTTCGACTTTGCGCCTTCGCTCATGCCCAGCTCCTCGATCGAGGTCTCGTCGGGGAAACGGTACGAGAGCGTGGTGTACATGTTCTCGTTCTGGAAACCCTTCTCGTTCTGGAAAGTGGTGTTCGCCCAGTCGATCTGAATCTGCGTCTGGTTGGCCATCTCCGGAGCCATATTCACCAGCCGCACGTCGAAGTCGACGAGGTAGTCGCGCTCGGGAGCCTCCGTATCATATATAAGGTAACGGTACTCCAGATAGGCCCCCTCCGCCACCGGAAGGCGCATCACGACGCTCTTGGCTCCGTCCGCCTCCCCGACTACGGGCTGGGCCGTGAACACGTAATCCAGCGTGTTGACCGGCACGTTCTTCAGCCCGTTCTTCAGATAGAACGAAAGCCCGAAACGCGCCGTGGCGGGGTCCATCATCTCGATTTTCCGGTCGCGTTTTCCGCGCGGACCGTATTGGGTGTAATCCTTCAGCGTGACGCCCTTGATCTGGCCGCCGCGGGTGGAGAAGAGCACCGCCATCACGTCGTTCTCCACGATGAATTCTTCGGCCTCCGCCTCGCGGGCCGCCGTCAGCGACTCGCCCAGCGTCTCCACCTGACGCTCGCGTACCGCTGCCGCAGCCTCTGCGGCCGCCACTTCTGCCTGCACGCCGTTACCCGACGCCAGCGAATCGGCCACGGGAGCCGCCGCACGCGCGGCTGCGGCCACCGAATCGACATAGGCCTCGTATGCGGCTTTCTGTTCCAGATACTCTTTCTGTTGCTGGCTGTTGAAATAGGCGAATCCCAGAAAAAGAACCGCTACGACGGCAATGCCTATGATTGATTTTTTATCCATTAAATTGTCTTCCTTTTTATCTTTTCAGAGGGTGATTACTTCTTCTCCGCATACGCCAGCGCGGCCTTCACAAAGGCCACGAACAGCGGCGAGGGGCTCAATACGGTGCTCTTGTATTCGGGATGGTACTGCGTACCGACGAACCAGGGATGGTTCTCGATCTCGACGACCTCCACCAGATTCGTGTCGGGATTCACGCCCACGGCCTTCATGCCGGCCGCCTCGAACTGCTCCAGATAGTCGTTGTTGAACTCGTAACGGTGGCGGTGACGCTCCGAAATGTTGAGTTTGCCGTAGGCGGCAGCGACTTTCGAGCCTTTCTTCAGCGCACAGGGATAGGCGCCCAGACGCATCGTGCCGCCTTTGGCCGTAACGCCCTTCTGCTCCTCCATCAGGTCGATCACCGGATGCGGCGTCTGCTCCATCTCGCTCGAATTGGCATCGGCGAGATTCAGCACGTGGCGCGCGAACTCGATCACGGCGCACTGCATGCCCAGACAGATGCCCAGGAACGGGATGTTGTTCTCGCGGGCGAAGCGCACGGCCTCGATCTTCCCCTCGATGCCGCGGTTGCCGAAGCCCGGAGCCACCAGAATGCCGGACATCTTGCCCAGCTGCGCAGCTGCGCTCTCGCGGGTGATCTTCTCCGAATTGACATAGCGCAGCTTGACCTTGCAGTCGTTGACCGCCCCGGCGTGGATGAACGATTCGCAGATCGACTTGTAGGCGTCGGGCAGTTCGGTGTACTTGCCGACCAGCGCGATCTCGATCTTCTTCGAGGGGTGTTTCACCTTCTCGACGAATGCGCTCCACGCGGCCATGTCCGGCTCTTTGTCGGCCGTCAGGTTCAGTTTGTCCAGCACGACCTCGTCCAAATGCTGTTCGTGCATTTTCAGCGGCACTTCGTAGATCGTCGGCACGTCGATCGACTCCATCACGGCGTTGGCGTCGACGTTGCAGAACAGCGCCACCTTGCGCTTGAGCGCCGTCGACAGCGGATGTTCGGCGCGCAGCACGAGGATGTCGGGCTGGAGACCGTTCTCCAGCAGGGCCTTCACCGAGTGCTGCGTGGGTTTGGTCTTCAACTCGCCCGAAGCGGCCATGTAGGGGATCAGCGTCAGGTGAACCAGCGCCGTATTCCGGTAACCCAGCGAATAGCGGAGCTGGCGCACCGACTCGATGAACGGCTGCGACTCGATGTCGCCCACCGTGCCGCCGATCTCGGTGATGATCACGTCGTATTTCTTGGTCTGCGCCAGCAGCTGAATGCGGCGTTTGATCTCGTCGGTGATGTGGGGAATGACCTGCACGGTCTTGCCCAGGTACTCGCCCTTGCGCTCCTTCTCGATGACGCTCTTGTAGATACGGCCCGTCGTGACGTTATTGGACTTCGACGTGGGCTGGTTCGTGAAGCGCTCGTAGTGCCCCAGGTCGAGGTCCGTCTCGGCGCCGTCCTCGGTGACGTAGCACTCGCCGTGCTCGTAGGGGTTGAGCGTTCCGGGATCTACGTTGATGTAGGGGTCGAGTTTCTGAATGGTCACCGAGTAACCGCGGGCCTGCAACAGGCGGGCGATCGAAGCCGAAATAATACCCTTGCCGAGCGACGACGCCACGCCGCCCGTTACGAATATGTACTTGGGTTTGGAAAGTTTCATTACTGTTTTATTTATAAATTCGTTGTAACACCGTTCAGCGCCTTTTTCCGCAAGCCCCCGCCAAGGCGGGGGTTCGGGGGCGGGTCAAACCTGTATACACGGCGTTCCGCCGTGGGCCGGCGTCCGGAGCGGCAGGGCGATCCGATCGTCAGGCATTGTTATTTTCGTCCTGGTCCTGCTTGTCGATCAGCTTCACCTTCTCGATCGTCGAGGCCATCTCCTCGCGGGCGCGCTCGATCTTCGCACGCACGTCGGCCACCAACGCCTCGGCGTTCTTCGACTTGGCGAAGAAGCCGATGTTGTTCTCCAGGAGGCCGATCTCCTGCTCCAGCTGACGCACCTTGTTGTAGAGGCGTTCGCGTTCCGAGCGCAGGCGTCGGTCGCCCGACGCCTTGAACGACGAGACTTTCTCGCGGAAGCGGCCCATCGAACGGTCGCGCTCCGAACCGCGCAGCGTGTTGAACAGCTCGTCCACGGCGGCCTTGTACTTTTTCTGGATGGCGTCCTTCTGCTTGATGGGCACGAAACCGATCTCGCCCCAGCGGCGCTGGAACTCGCGGATCACCTCGTAGCCCCCGGCCTTCACGTCGGCCCCGGCCATTTCGGCCAGCAGGGCGAGTTTCTTCTGCAGGTTCTCCTCGTGCTCGCCGTCGACGCTCGCGAAGTGCGACGCCTTGCGCTCGAAGAACTTGTCGCAGGCAGCGCGGAAACGCTTCCAGACGGCGTCCGAATGGCGCCGCGACACGGCCCCGATCTGCTTCCAGCGGGCCTGGAGGGCGATCAGTTCGTCGGTGGCCTTCTTCCACTCCTCGCTGTTCATCAGCGACTCGGCGGCCTCGCAGATCTCAATCTTCAATTGAAGGTTGTGCTCCATCTCGGTCTTCATTCCGGCATAGAACTGCCGCTTGGCCTCGAAGAAACGGTCGCACGCCGTGCGGAAACGTTCGTAGATGCGATTGTTATCTTTCTTCGGCGCGAAACCGATGGTCTTCCAGGTCTTCTGAATCTCCAGCAGACGGTCGCTCGCGCGGTTCCACTCCTTGCGGGTGGTGAGCGGCTGGGACGAAAGTTCCTCCGTGGCGACGCACAGCCCGGTCTTGAGTTCGAGGTTCTTCACCTGCTCGCCCTTCAGCGTTTCGAAATGCTCCTGATGCTGTTTGTTGATGCGGCTCGACGCGGCTTTGAAACGCTCCCAGAGCGTCTCCTTGTACTCATTGGCGACGGGACCCGTCTCGCGCCACTCGTCATGGAGTTTTTGCAGCTTGTGGAACGCCTCGACGACGGAAGGCTCCAGCACCAGCGCCTCGGCCTGCTCGCAGAGGGCTACCTTCTGTTCGTAGTTCTTCTTCAGATCGAGGTCGCGCAGCTCCTTGTTGATCTTGATGAAGCTGTAAAAATTCTCGACGTGCAGGTTGTAGGTCTCCCACAAATCCTTGACATGCTGCTGCGGCACGATGCCGGTATCCTTCCAGCGCTGCTGCAACTCGCGGAACTTGTTGAACGTATGGTTGAGCGTCTCGTCCGAATTGACCAGCTCCTTCAGCTCCTCGATGATCGCCTGCTTGACCTTGAGATTCGCCTCCTTCTCGGCTTCGAGGTTAGCGATGAACGCGTCGCGGCGACGGCGGTACTCCTTGAACTGCTCCTTGAGCTGGATTTCGGCGCCGTCCACCGAAGGAGCGAAATCCTCCTCGGCGCCGCCCTCCTCGACGAAGCGGCGGCGTGCGGCCTCGACCTCGGCGCGGCGGATGCGGTAAAAGGCGATCTTCAACGCCTCCACATCCCGGCGGATCGACTGCACGGGCTGCTCTTCGAGCATCCGGGCGAACAGGGCCACCAACTCCTCCTTGCCTTTTCCGGCGAACTTGTCCTCCTCGGGCTTCTGCGCGGCGAGTTCCTCCGCGGCCTCCTCCTCGGGCGTCGCGCCCTCGATCTCCAGCCCGGCATTCTGCGCCGCGAGCGCAGCCTCCTCATCGGCAAAGTCCACCTGCACGTCCCGGGACGCGTCCTCCTCCGATTCCGCAACCTCCTGCCCGGCGGCAGGCTTGATCCGGGCACGTTTGGCGCGCGGCGCAGCCTCCTCCGCAGGCGTTTCTGCGGCAGGCGCTTCGGCAACCCCGGCAGACGCTTCGGCGGCAGGCGTCTCCGTCACGGCGGATTCCGCGGGCGCGTCCGCAACCTCCGCAACGGGTTCTTCCGCAGCGGCGGACGCCTCCGCAGCCGGTCCGGCGGCGGGCATTTCGGGTTCAGGGACTCGGGCAGTCACGGCAGGATTCGCTTGCGCATCTTCAGCCGCAGGGCTGACTTGCTCCTCGGGAGCAGGAAGTGTCGGTTTTTCAGTAGCCATTTCAGTACACGTTTTTGGTTCCCGCATATGCGGGAGCATATAAATCTCGCAAATATAACCATTTTATGCGGAACGCCGAAAAGATTTCGTCAAAACATGCAACAACGCCGCCCTGCGGAAGCGCGAAATCGCTGCATCCCGGCACGGCGGCGCAATTTTCCGGTCTGTTCCGGCCCTTCGTCAGCGCTTGCGGCCCTTTGCGGCAATGCGTTTGGGCGCAGCCTGACGGCCCGTGGTGACGGGACGGCCGCTGCGGCGGACGCTTCTGGTCCCGCCGCCGCGCCTGGGCTTCTCCCATGCCGCGGCATCGTCGTAACGCTGGAAAGCCTCCCAGTCGAACCCGTCGTTGCCGCCTGCCGGAGACGCGTTCCAGTCGTTTTCGGCCTTTTTCCGGCTCCGCGTCACGGGACGCCGCTCCCCGGCGTCGTCCGCCGTTTCCGCGGTTTCCCTGCGCGGCCGCCTTTCGGAGCGAAACTCCTCCGCGCCCTCGGGCTGCCCGGCCTTCCTGCGGCCCCGCGTCTCGGAACGAGGCTCTCCGGCCGATTCGCTTCCGGACGCGCCTTCGCCGCCGTTGCGACCCTCCGTAGCCGGCCGGCGCCGCTTTCCGCCGCCGTTCTCCGCATCGGAACCGTCGATCTTGGCGATGCGGCGACGGCCTCCCGAGGCGTTGAGCTGCCCCACGACCGCCTCGGCGTCGCTGAACGGCACGCTCACCAACGAATAGTTCTCGAAGACACGCACGTCGTCGATATTCTTGTCCCGCAGTCCGCACTTGCGCTTGAGCATCTCCACGATCCGGCGGGCCGTGTAGCCGTCGCGGCCTCCGAGCGCCAGGAACAGCCGCGCCTTGCCCTTGCGGTCGACCGAGAACGAACGGATTTCGGGATAATTGCTCTGATCCAGCTCACTGCGGAAAGCCAGCCGCAGCAAGGCCCCCAGCGCCACGTCGGGCGCATAGCTTTCGAGCAGTTCGGCCGCGATGTCGGCGTAGTCGCCGTAGCTCTCATTGGCCACGATCTCCTGCAAATCGTCCTTGATCTTGGCGCGCTTCATCGCCACGATGTCCTGCGGCGAAGGCAGCGTCTCCCGCTTGATGTCGGCCTTGATGTCGCGCATCATCCAGTTGAAACGGCGCAGTTCGGCGCCCGAAATGAAGGTGATGGCCGTACCCTGGTTGCCGGCGCGGCCCGTACGGCCGATGCGGTGGACGTAGCTCTCCGAATCCTGCGGCAGCGAATAGTTGATCACGTGCGAGAGGTTCGACACGTCGATACCCCGCGCGGCCACATCGGTCGCCACCAGAATGTTGACCGCCTTGTCGCGGAACTTGCGGAGAATCTTCTCGCGCTGGGCCTGCGACACGTCGCCGTGCAGCCCCTCGGCCGAATAGCCCTGGGCCACCAGACGCGTCGCCACCTCGTCCACGCCGATCTTCGTGCGGCAGAAGACGATGCCGTAAAAGTCCGGTTCGATGTCGATGATGCGCGTCATGGCGTCGAACTTGTCGGCTTCGCGCACCTCGAAATAGATCTGGTTCGTGAGGTCGGCCGTCAGGTGCTGCGACTCCACGCGCAGCACCTCCGTATTGCGCATGTAAGCCTCCGAAAGACGGATGATCCGCTCGGGCATCGTGGCCGAAAAGAGCAGCACGCGGCGGTCTTCGCCCGTATGGCCCATGATCTCCTCGACATCCTCCACGAAGCCCATGTTGAGCATTTCGTCGGCTTCGTCCAGAACCAGGAAACGGACCTTGTCCAATTTGAGCGTACCGCGGCGGATGTGGTCCAGCACGCGCCCCGGCGTGCCGACGACGATGTCGACGCCCCGCGACAGGCGGCGCAGCTGCTCGCTCATCGCGGCCCCTCCGTAGATGGCCGTGATCGAGAGCCGCCGCTCGCGGTTGTAACTCAAAAGTTCCTCGGCGGCCTGCACGGCCAGCTCGCGCGTCGGGACGAGGATGATGGACTGCACGCCCTCTTTCGAAGGCTCGATCTGCTGGAGTATCGGCAGCCCGAAAGCCGCCGTTTTACCCGTGCCGGTCTGGGATTGCGCAATGATGTCGTTCTCTCCCGAGAGCAGACGGGGAATCGTAAGTCGTTGGATGGAGGTGGGTGTTTCGAACCCTTTTGCCTGAACGGCCGCGAGCATCTCCTCGCTGAGGCCTAAAGCGCTGAAATCAGCTTCGTTGATCATATATGAATAGTTGAAAGGCCAAAGGTACGACAATTTATTGAATATTCGCCGGAAAATCATTATCTTCGCAAAAAGTTACGCACACACGGCCCCTCGCGGGCCGCCTGACCGAAAACCGACACCATGAGTCACCGTATCCTGCTGGTCGACGACGAGGTAGACATCCTCGAATTCGTCCGTTACAACCTCGTACGCGAGGGTTACGAAGTCTTCACGGCCGAAAACGGCGCCGAGGCGCTGAAAGTGGCCGCCGAATGCCGTCCGCACCTGATCCTGCTGGACATGATGATGCCGGTGATGGACGGGGCGCAGACCTGCCGCGCGATCCGCCAAAACCCCGTGCTGAAGGACACGATGGTGGTTTTCCTCTCGGCGCTGGGCGAGGAGGGGCAGCAGCTGGCAGGGTTCGACGTGGGAGCCGACGACTACCTGACCAAGCCTATCAAGATGAAGCTGCTGGTAAGCCGCGTGCAGGCGATCCTCAAGCGCATCGACGCCGACAGACCTCCCGAGAAGGCCCCGGCCCCGGGGCTCACGGTCGACCGCGAGCGTTACACGGTGATCCGCGACGGACAGGAGATCACCCTCCCGCGCAAGGAGTTCGCGCTGCTGGACCTGCTCCACTCGTCGCCCGGGAAGCTGATTCCCCGCGAGGAGATCTACGCCAAGATATGGGGCACGGAGGTCGTCGTGGGCGACCGCACGATCGACGTGCACATCCGCAAGCTGCGCCAGAAGATCGGCGACGAACGCATCGTCACGGTCAAAGGCGTGGGATATAAATATGAACCCTGAAACGAAAGGTGAAAATTGGATTGTCATTCCGTGGAGAGCCGAAGGACCGACGTGGGAATCCGCTGGACGCGTTGTGAGGTTACGACCTTTGATCGGATTGCCGCGTCGCCACGCTCCTCGCAATGACGGGAGAGGGGGGGGGCAGGCGACCGAATCCGTTTGTCCGGACGAAGCGATTTTGAATTGTGAATTATGAATTGTGAATCGAAAAAATACCGCCGCATCGTCGTCAAGATCGGCAGCAATGTGCTCACCCGCGAGGACGGACGGCCCGACACCACGCGCATCTCGGCGCTAGTGGACCAGTTGGCGCGCCTGCACCGGGCCGGCACGGAGTTCATCCTCGTCTCGTCGGGCGCCGTGGCCTCGGGCCGCAGCCTGCTCGAAACCCGCGTCGGACGCATCGACACCGTTTCGGCCCGCCAGCTCTTCTCGGCCGTCGGGCAGGTGAAACTGCTGAACCGCTACTACGACCTCTTCAACGAATACGGCATCGCCTGCGGGCAGGTGCTCACCACCAAGGAGAGCCTCTCCACGCGGCGGCAGTACCTCAACCAGCGCAACTGCATGGAGGCGATGCTCGCGGCGGGCGTCGTCCCGATCGTCAACGAGAACGACACGATCTCGGTCACGGAGCTGATGTTCACCGACAACGACGAACTTTCGGGTCTAGTGGCGGCGATGATGGGAGCCGAGGCGCTCGTCATCTTGAGCAATATCGACGGCATCTACGACGGTTCGCCTTCGGACCCCGCCTCGCAGGTCATCCGCCGCGTCGCCCCGGGCCGCGACCTCTCGCAGTACATCGACACGGCGCGTTCCTCGCGCGGCCGCGGAGGCATGACGACCAAGAGCCGCATTTCGTCGCGCGCGGCGGGCGAGGGCATCGAGGTCGTGATCGCCAACGGCCGCCGCGACAATATCCTGACGGATCTGATCCTCACGGACCGCGACGTCGTATGCACGCGTTTCGAAGCGGCTCCCCGACCGGCTTCGGGGGTCAAGAAGTGGATCGCCAGCAGCGAAGGCTTCGCCAAGGGCGCCCTGCACCTCGACGCCGGGGCCGCCGCGGCCGTCTCGCAGAGCAAGGCCGCGAGCATCCTCGCCGTGGGCGTCACGGCCGTCGAAGGGGATTTCGAGCGCGACGACATCGTACGCATCCTCTCGCCCGAAGGCGCCCCGCTGGGCGTGGGCCGCATCTCGTGCGACAGCGCGACGGCCCGCCGCAACCTCGGCCGCAAAGGTCTCAAACCGCTGATTCACTGCGATTACCTATATCTGGAATAAAAATGGAATACGATACGATCTTCGCCGCCGCCCGGCGCGCCGGCAACGAACTGGCCCTTGTCGACGCCGGGCGATTGAGCCGCACCGTCGTGAAAGCCGCCGCCCTGCTGCGGGAAAACGCCGGAAAAGTGCTCGCGGCCAACGCCCTCGACCTGGAGGCGATGGACGCCGATTCACCCATGCGCGACCGCCTGCGGCTGACGGCGGAACGCATCGCCTCGATCGCCGCCGACATGGAATCCGTCGCCGGACTGCCCTCGCCGCAGGGCGAAACGATCGCCGAATGGACCCGTCCCAACGGCATGACCCTCCGCAAGGTCCGCGTACCGTTCGGCGTGGTGGGCATGATCTGCGAGGCGCGCCCCAACGTCACGGCCGACATTTTCTCGCTCTCAATGAAGACGGGCAACGCCTGCGTGCTGAAGGGCGGCAGCGACGCCCGCCGCTCCAACGAAGCCATCGCCGCCCTGCTCCGCGAGGCGCTCCGCAGCGAAGGCGTCGACCCGGCGGCCTTCACCCTGCTGCCCGCGGGCCACGAGGCTGCCGGAGCGCTGCTGAACGCCGTGGGTTACGTCGACGTGGTGATCCCGCGCGGCGGCGCGGGACTGATCCGCTTCGTGCGCGAAAACGCCCGCATACCCGTGATCGAGACCGGGGCGGGCATCGTCCACACCTACTTCGACCTCGACGGCGATCTGACGAAAGGCCGCGCCGTGGTCTGCAACGCCAAGACGCGGCGCGTCAGCGTCTGCAATGCCCTCGACTGCCTCATCGTCCACCGCGAACGGCTCCGGGACCTCGCGGAACTGTGCGACCCGATGGCCGCCGAACGCGTCACGGTCTACGCCGACGCGGAGGCGTACGCCGCACTCGAAGGCCGCTACCCCGCGTGCCTGCTCCGCCCCGCCGCGGAGGAGCACTTCGGGACCGAATTCCTCGACTACAAGCTGGCCGTGCGGACTGTCGGCTCCCTCGACGAAGCTCTGGCGCACATCGCCCGCTACTCCTCGCGCCACAGCGAAGCCATCGTCACCGAAAACGCCGGGACGGCCCGGGAGTTCACCCGGCGGGTCGATGCGGCGTGCGTCTACGTCAACGTCTCGACAGCCTTCACCGACGGCGGCCAGTTCGGATTCGGCGCCGAGGTCGGCATCTCGACCCAGAAACTCCACGCCCGCGGCCCGATGGGGCTGCCCGAACTCACGACCTACAAATACGTGATTTCAGGCAACGGACAGACCAGAGAGCCATGACGGTCACGCCGCCGCCCGCCGTTTTCGCGGCATCCCGCCGCGTTCCCGACTCCGCCCCGCGCGGGCGAAGCGAAGTCGCCGCGCACCGATGCATCCCCCGACGCCCCTCGCGGAAGGGAAACGCCGCCGCATGGCCCGGACGGCCGGCGCCAAAAGACCCCGACGCCATATGTGACAAAAATTCCACTTATTTCGGCAAATAATTGAACGATTCGTAATCATTTTTTGCTTAAATTTGCACATCCGTAAAATAATACATATATTTAAATTATGATTCGTGAACTTTTCGCCGTGGGCCTGGGAGGCGCCGCCGGAAGCATCGTCCGCTATATGCTCTCCGTCTGGCTGCTCGGAGGGCACACGCTGCTGGGTTTTCCGGCCGGAACGTTCACGGTCAACGCCGCGGGATCGCTGCTGATCGGCATTCTGCTGGAGATCACGAATTCGGCTGCGGCAGGATGGTTGCTCATCGCAGGATTCTGCGGAGGATTCACCACCTTTTCGACCTTTTCGGCCGATGCCGTGCGGTTGCTGCGTGCCGGAGACTACGGGCCTGCGACGGCCTACATTGCGTTGAGCGTCGCGGTCTGCATCGCCTTCGCCGCGCTGGGCATGTGGATCGGAGCGCAAATTGCACGCAATTAAAAATGAAAAATTAAGAATTAAAAATAACCTGCAACCCGGTTAAATCCCGGTCGCGCTGCGACAAGCCCCCTCCGAGGAGGGGATTTAGGGGAGGGTCAGAATTGGATACGCGGCGGAACGCCGCGAATTAGATGGCTGAATTTGCCCGGGCCAGGCTTGTAAACGACGCCAAAGGCGGCGACAACACCGCCCGGAAGCGCAACGACGAAGAAAAAACATAAACAACCGGATTGCAGCCCTAAAGCGAATGAAACGTACGCCATCTCCCTCCCCGAGGGAGGGCCGGGGTGGGGTCAGGCTTGTAAACGACGCCGAAGGCGGCGACAACACCGACCGGAAGCACAACGACGAAGAAAAAACATAAAAACTTAAAATAAACACATAGCGAAAAAGCAAATTTGGGCAAAGCGTAGCGAATTAGCTGATACAGCGTTCGTTACGCTTTGTTTTTCTATGGGACAGAGCCAACGAAATACCACCTCGAAGCCAAACAGCGCAGAAGTTCAGTTACCACCTCATTACCCCCGTAACGGGTGTGAATTTCTCGCTAAATGGTTCTGTTTCTGCGATTTGCGTAATTTTGCATAGCAGTCGGTAACTCACTAATAACTAATTTTGTAACCAAAAAAAGGAGTGAGTTATGCGAAGTACATTCAAGGTATTATTTTACGTGAAGAAAGGCAGCGAGAAGCCGAACGGCA
>OLSF01002806.1_pt1 | contig 12814 bp, 10 predicted proteins | sample 1672301 | NCBI WGS metagenome assembly OLSF01 (sample SAMEA3136669, study PRJEB25190) | human gut metagenome | biome: human gut; feature: human-associated habitat; material: faeces | place: Austria | collected 2013
TGCAGTTGTTCTTGTCGTTCATATCGAACTGGTGGATACGGCTTTGGTTGGCATGTGCGGAGATGCAATCATCGGGCACGCGAACAGCAACCCATACGGCGCCACGTACACCGGGTCCCTTGCCTATCATTTCCATAATCCAGATTTCATTAGGATCGGCAATCGTAAAGGATTCACCACTGCTGTAATAACCGTATTCCTGCACAAGGTCTGTCATCACTTTGATAGCTTCGCGGGCTGTTCGCGAACGTTGCAGACCGAGATAAATAAGGCTTCCATAATCAATGATACCGGTAGTATCCACCAGTTCCGGACGCCCGCCGAAAGTCGTCTCACCGATAGTAAGCTGAAATTCGTTCATATTGCCGATAACGTTGTAGGTTTGGCGCGCCTGCTCTATCTGACCGAGATACTTGCCGGTGTCCCACTCGTGCACATCAATCAATGTGCCTTTCTTGTGCATGCCTGCGGGATAATGATACAACTCGCCAAACAATCCATAGGAGTCGGCAGAATAGGAAACAATTGTAGAACCGTCCGTAGATACATTCTTACCTACAATAAGATTGGTGCAGGCAAAAGTGTTTGCCACAACTGCCACTACCAACATGACGGAGAGAGTTAATCTTTTCATACTTTGAATTATTATTGAATTTATTATATCACAATGCTATAAAGGGATTTCAAAGGATACAGCCCCTCCTATTTCACCATACAAAATGGAACTGCCCGACAGTTTGATTGCCGCAACCGTCCGTTACGGTCATTTCCACAGTATGCCTACCGCCTTTCTTCACATGTTCGGGGTCGAGCTCGCAAACCAGATTGCCACTAATGGAATTGGGCTTGCCAAACAGTGCATACTTCCCGTCTATCGTTCCGCGGTAGCTATTGACCCCCGTCCCTTTGTCCTTAGCTCTAAAGACTATGCGGCCCGTACGTCCCCATTGCTGAGGATTAAGCGGAATAATCTCCGGCGGTACGGTATCGACTGCTACCGTATAAGTGGCCAAGTCCCGGATGCGGACTTTCATAAAACCATCCTCATAAACCCCGCCTACGCTATATTTTCCGCCTTTGGCGGTAACGCCGGCCACATAATATTTCGACTTATCTTCCAAATCATCACGACGTAAGCCGATACGCATCTCGCACGCTCCATGCATGGGAATACGGGTGTCGTTCAACTGATAGGTAAAAGCCACGTCGCCACTATCGGCGCGTACGGAATAGTTCAACCACACATCATCATACAACATTCCCCGCGGCACAACCAGTTCCAGTCCGGGCTCCTGAAGATAATTGGTTTTATCCCATTTGAAGGCATATTTTTCGCGATGCTCCACCGGACGGATAGCGGTATTCTTGCCCTGTATGGTGAAACGGACTTTCGAGGTGTTACCTAAAGCATCGCTCAAGGTATATACCAAACGATAGGGACGCTCTTCATTGATTTCTATCAGTCCCCGGTTGCCGTTAGACGCATGCAGCATACGCAGACGGTTGCCCGGTTCGACGAACGATTTCATGTACTGCCCATGTGTCCATGAGTTGATATAACGGTTTTCTTCGTAAGCAAAGCGGTCTACCACACTGCGAAACACTTCCGTCCCGTCCACTTCCAGAATAACGGTATGCACGCCATAACGGTTGCCCACCCCATCCATATAGTCATAAGCGCGGATTCCCACTCCAATCAATCCCCAAGCTGTGATAGGCTTTGCTGGACTTGCCGGAAAGGTCTGGCGCGTCTGTTTTCCGTTTACCACCCCTTTGCCCGGTTGCGGAAACAGGATGATGCCCTCGGCATGAGGAGCAGTGTTGTCTTTCACTTTTTCCATAAAAAAAGGCAGCGGATCAATATAATCCCCTGTTGCCGACTCAATCATATCCAAATGCAGATGAGGGCCGAAAGAATATCCCGTATTCCCGCTAAGGGCTATCACCTGCCCTGCCTTTACCGGATATTCTCCCGGTTCGGGAACGATCTCCACTTCCCAACTCTCCTTTTCATACTGCAATTCTTTCACTCTCCGGGCCACATCGCCTGTAAAAGCGCTGAGGTGGCGGTTGATAGTGGAATAACCGTTATCATAATCCACATCGAGCACATACCCTGAGCCATGCGTCACTCGGATACGGGAGATATGCCCGTCTGCCAAAGCATGCACAGGTTTGCCTATAACACCACCGGTTTTGAAGTCCAGCCCGCCATGAAAATGGTTGGAACGTATCTCGCCGAAATTGCCTGAAAAGGTGATAGGGAAATCAAAAGGAGGAGTGAAAACAGCTGTTTGCATCTCCGGAACAGCTTCCTGCCCGGCGGTTTCCTGTGCATGCCCGCTTTGCACACTGCCCACCCAAAATAAAAAAGAAAAAAGTATAGAGTGTTTTATATTCTTATAGCCCATATCATATTTTTTAAATGCATGCAAATATAACAAGAATAGTTCTCTCCGCCTAAACAAAAAAGAATAATCCTGCCACCTTCCTCATCGAACAACCCGGCATTTTCTGTTGTAAAACACCTAGTACAGAATGACAATGAGACAGAGAAATCGCTATCTTGCAGCATGTTTAACCATTAACAGATGACATTATGATTATCGGAGTCCCCAAAGAAATCAAGAACAACGAGAACCGAGTAGGAATGACCCCTGCCGGAGTAGCCGAGTTGGTGAAGAAAGGTCATACGGTATATATGCAGGCTACAGCAGGCATAAACAGTGGGTTCTCTGACGACGATTACATCGCCGTGCGCAAATCCTGCCTGCCATTGAAGACGTCTATGCCATAGCCGACATGATTGTCAAGGTAAAGGAACCCATTGCACCGGAGTACAAACTGATTAAAAAGGGACAAGTGGTATTTACCTATTTCCACTTTGCGGCCGATAAAGTTCTGACCGAAGCCATGATTGAAAGCGGTGCCGTATGTATCGCCTACGAAACCGTAGAGAAAGAAGACCATTCATTGCCATTGCTCACCCCTATGAGCGAAGTGGCAGGGCGCATGGCTACCCAAGTGGGCGCCCGTTTTTTGGAGAAACCGCAGGGTGGAAAAGGAAAACTAATGGGTGGCGTGCCGGGGGTACGTCCTGCACGCGTACTTATTTTAGGGGGTGGCATCGTAGGCACTAATGCCGCACAAATGGCTGCCGGAATGGGAGCCGAGGTAATGATTACAGATGTGAATCTGCCACGCTTGCGCTATCTCAGCGAAGTATTGCCCAAAAACGTAAAAACACTCTACTCTTCACTTCATAACATCAAAATGGAACTGCCTACCGTAGATCTGGTGATAGGTTCTGTCCTTATTCCCGGCGATAAAGCTCCCCACCTGATTACAAGAGACATGCTGAAAATGATGAAGCCCGGAACCGTACTTGTGGATGTAGCCATTGACCAGGGTGGCTGTTTTGAAACCTCCCACCCCACTACTCACAGTGAGCCTACGTATGTCGTAGACGGCATTGTGCACTATGCAGTAGCCAATATTCCCGGCGCTGTCCCGTTCACATCCACCATGGCGCTGACCAATGCCACATTGCCCTATACCGTAGCTTTAGCCTGCAAAGGTTGGAAACAGGCTTGCAAAGACGATCCGGCATTGGCGTTAGGCCTGAATGTGGTGGAAGGAAAAGTGACCTATAAAGCAGTAGCAGATGTATTTGGAATGAAATATGACGAGATAAAAGTATAAAAAAAAAACGGTTTTCACATCCGGAGGCCACAGAGTTTCTCATTCTTGCAAGAATAAGAAACTCTGTGGCCTCTTTCATTTCTCCCCCATTTAATAAACGCCAAATAATGTAAAACGCCGGAACTTTCTTTTCCGAGGGTCGTTGTTGTGGACAATTCGACGGGGAAGGTCCCCGCCGCCTAAACCTTTAAAAACTTATAGTTATATGGAAGATTTGAATTTCAGAAAGGGAGATGCCAAAACAGACGTATTCGGTTCAAACCGTATGTTACAACCCTCACCGGTGGAAAAAATCCCCGATGGGCCCACCACTCCCGAAATCGCTTACCAGATGGTGAAAGATGAGACTTTTGCCCAAACCCAGCCCCGCCTGAATCTGGCTACGTTCGTCACGACCTATATGGACGAATATGCAACCAAGCTAATGAACGAAGCCATCAACATCAACTACATTGACGAAACCGAGTATCCCCGCATCGCCGTAATGAACGGCAAGTGCATCAACATCGTCGCCAATCTGTGGAATTCTCCGGAAAAAGATACGTGGAAGACAGGCGCACTCGCCATCGGTTCTTCAGAAGCATGTATGCTGGGCGGTGTAGCCGCGTGGCTGCGCTGGCGCAAAAAACGTCAGGCGCAAGGCAAGCCGTTCGACAAGCCGAACTTCGTTATTTCAACCGGTTTCCAAGTGGTATGGGAGAAGTTTGCCCAGTTGTGGCAAATAGAAATGCGCGAAGTGCCTTTGACCCTCGACAAGACCACGCTCGACCCCGAAGAAGCCCTGAAGATGTGTGATGAAAACACAATCTGCATCGTGCCTATACAGGGTGTCACATGGACAGGGCTGAATGATGATGTCGAAGCCCTTGACAAAGCGCTCGACGCCTACAATGCCAAAACCGGTTACGACATTCCCATCCACGTGGATGCTGCAAGCGGCGGTTTCATCCTTCCGTTCCTGTATCCGGAAAAGAAATGGGACTTCCGTCTGAAATGGGTGCTCTCCATCAGTGTCAGCGGCCATAAGTTCGGCTTGGTGTATCCGGGTCTGGGATGGGTGGTTTGGAAAGGCAAGGAATACCTGCCCGAAGAGATGTCCTTCAGTGTAAACTATCTCGGCGCCAATATTACCCAAGTCGGATTGAACTTCTCCCGTCCTGCCGCACAAATCTTAGGGCAATACTATCAATTCATCCGTTTAGGTTTTCAAGGTTACAAAGAGGTACAATACAATTCACTCACAATAGCCAAGTACATCCATGATGAAATAGGGAAAATGGCTCCGTTTGTCAATTACTCTAATGAGGTGGTGAATCCGTTGTTCATCTGGTATCTGAAACCGGAATACGCCAAGACAGCCAAATGGACTCTCTACGACTTGCAGGACAAACTTTCACAACATGGTTGGATGGTTCCGGCATATACGCTGCCTTCCAAACTGGAGGAATATATTGTGATGCGTGTCGTTGTCCGTCAGGGATTCAGCCGCGACATGGCAGACATGCTGCTGGGCGACATAAAGAATGCCATTGCCGAACTGGAAAAGCTGGACTACCCCACCCCTACCCGCATGGCTCAGGAGAAGAATCTGCCGGTAGAAAGCAAAATATTCAATCATGGCGGAAGACGCCACAAAAAATGATAAAGCAAGAATCAGCTTATCATTCCACTGCTCTATTGTTTTAATACATTAAACAATATATCGAATAAGGCTTTAGGAGACTGAAACTCAAATCTCCTATTCCTTATTCCATATTATTATATAGATTATGGAAAAGAAAATATCAATTTCACAGATCAGGGAAGTTGCCCAAGAAGCCTATGATGAGGTGAAAAAGCAAACAGGAGGCAAGAATGCGGATTACATCCCTTATCTTGCCAACATAGATTCCGGCCTGTTCGGTCTCAGCATCTGCCTGACAAACGGACAGACCATCAATATCGGAGATACAGATTACCGCTTCGGCATAGAATCCGTATCAAAAGTACATACGGCCATACTCATCCTGCGCCAGTACGGTGCACAGAAAGTATTGGACATGATCGGCGCCGATGCCACGGGCCTGCCGTTCAACTCTATCATTGCCATTTTATTGGAGAACGACCACCCCTCCACTCCATTGGTCAATGCAGGCGCTATATCCGCTTGTTCCATGGTGCGGCCGACGGGTAATTCCGACAAGAAATGGAATGCCATCATACAAAACATCACCGAGTTGTGCGGCTCTGCTCCACAGCTCATCGACGAGCTGTACCAATCGGAGACAGCTACGAATTTCAATAACCGTTCCATTGCATGGCTATTGAAAAACTACGACCGTATCTACGATGATCCGGAATTGGCGCTCGACCTTTATACCCGCCAATGTTCGTTGGGCGTCACAGCCGGGCAACTGAGCATTGCAGCCGGAACAATCGCCAACAATGGCGTTAATCCTGTCACCGGGCAACATGTATTCGAAGCCGGACTCGCGCCTAAAATCACTTCCATGATTTCCAGTGTAGGTTTCTACGAACATTCGGGCGACTGGATGTACACTGCCGGAATCCCTGCCAAAAGCGGTGTAGGCGGTGGCGTGATGGCTGTACTTCCCGGTGTAATGGGCATTTCCGCTTTCGCTCCTCCTCTGGATGAAGCCGGAAACTCCGTCAAAGCACAAATGTCTATCAGGTTCATCATGAACAGGCTCGGCCTGGGTGTATTCAACGGTGACAATGTGACAATTACGGAATAGATATGAAAACAGCTCTATCAGAATTCATAGTGCGGAAAAAAGGAATATACGGCATACTCCATGTAATCATCTTGCTGCTTTCGCTGTTCTTGGTTATCAGTATATCCGTTGACACGTTCAAAGGCATCCCTTTCTACGAGCAATCGGTGTACATGGAAGTGCAGTTATGGATTTGCGCATTGTTTCTGGCTGATTTTGTATTGGAATGGATTTTGGCAACCAACTGGAAGCGCTATGTCGCCACACATTTCATCTTCCTTTTGGTTGCCATTCCCTATCAGAATATCATTGCCTACATGGGTTGGACATTTTCACCTGAGATTACTTATATGCTGCGTTTCATCCCGCTGGTGCGGGGCGGATATGCAATGGCTATCGTGGTGGGCTGGCTGACGTACAATCGTGCATCGGGCTTGTTCGTGTCCTATCTGACAATGCTATTGGCTACCGTCTACTTTTCAAGTCTTGCCTTTTATGTCATGGAGCATGGAACCAATCCTTTGGTAACAGGTTATGGCGATGCTTTGTGGTGGGCGTTCATGGATGTGACAACGGTGGGTTCCAATATCATAGCGGTCACTGCCACCGGGCGGGTGTTGTCCGTTCTGTTGGCGGCATTAGGGATGATGATGTTTCCCATTTTCACAGTATATGTAACAAGTCTGGTAGAGAGGCGTAATAAGGAAAAACAGGACTATTACAAAAAGAATGATTTTTTCACCTAAAACCTTAATTTATGGCAAATATTAAACAAACAGTAAAGCTGGGAGTATTTACCCTGGCAATTATGAATGTAACGGCTGTAGTATCCCTGCGTGGACTGCCCGCCGAGGCCGTATACGGAATGAGTTCGGCCTTCTATTACTTATTTGCAGCCATCGTCTTTCTTATCCCGACGTCACTCGTGGCAGCGGAACTGGCTGCTATGTTTCAGGACAAGCAAGGCGGTGTGTTCCGCTGGGTGGGTGAAGCCTACGGCAAGAAACTCGGCTTCCTCGCCATCTGGGTGCAGTGGATTGAAAGTACAATCTGGTATCCTACGGTGCTGACGTTCGGTGCTGTGTCCATCGCTTTCATCGGCATGAACGACGTACACGACATGTCGCTGGCAAACAACAAGTACTACACGCTGGCCGTGGTGCTCGTTATCTACTGGCTGGCAACTTTCATCTCCCTGAAAGGTATGAGCTGGGTAGGAAAGGTAGCCAAAGTCGGCGGTCTGGTAGGTACAATCATCCCTGCCGGATTACTGATTGTCCTCGGCATTATCTACCTCGCCACAGGCGGACATTCCAATATGGACTTCCACAGCAGCTTTTTCCCCGACCTGACGAACTTTGACAATGTGGTGCTTGCCGCAAGTATCTTCCTCTTTTATGCAGGTATGGAGATGGGCGGTATCCACGTGAAGGATGTAAACAATCCGTCCAAAAACTATCCGAAGGCTGTGTTTATCGGCGCACTGATTACGGTACTTATCTTCGTGTTGGGTACATTCGCTCTGGGTGTCATTATTCCGGCCAAGGACATCAGCCTTACACAAAGCCTGCTGGTAGGTTTCGACAATTACTTCCGTTATATCCATGCTTCCTGGCTGTCGCCGGTTATAGCCGTTGCACTGGCGTTCGGCGTGCTGGCAGGTGTGCTGACATGGGTTGCCGGTCCGTCCAAAGGTATCTTTGCCGTGGGCAAGGCAGGTTATATGCCCCCATTCTTCCAGAAAACAAACAAGCTGGGTGTACAAAAGAACATTCTGTTCGTACAGGGTGGCGCTGTAACCGTATTAAGCCTTCTGTTCGTGGTGATGCCTTCGGTACAGAGTTTCTACCAGATTCTTTCACAGTTGACGGTGGTGCTTTATCTCATCATGTATATGCTGATGTTCTCCGGAGCCATCGTATTGCGTTATAAGATGAAGAAACTGAACCGTCCGTTCCGTATCGGTAAAGGCGGTAACGGCCTGATGTGGCTTGTAGGCGGTCTCGGCTTCTGCGGCTCACTGCTTGCATTCGTACTGAGCTTCATCCCGCCCAGCCAGATTTCTACCGGCAGCAATACCGTATGGTTCTCCGTACTTATCATCGGCGCACTTATCGTGGTGATTGCTCCGTTCATCATCTACGCTTCCAAGAAGCCGAGCTGGGTTGACCCTAACAGCACTTTCGAACCGTTCCATTGGGAAGAACAACCGGCTGCACAAGTTGCAGGCAAAACCGCCACGGCTACGGCAACTGCCGGAACAACCGCTTCGGCCACTGCAAACGAAAGCGTTGCGTCTCCCACGGACAATGCTCCGTCAGCAAACAACAGCAACAACAGCGGTAAAGCTCCGAACATTCCCCCTAAAGGATAAAGGCAGGCTTGCTGTCATATAATTTTGCCTATAGTGGAAATCCGGTACAATGTACATCAAAAGGATTTTTCACTATAGGCAAAATCGTTTATATCAACTGTCAAACGTCCCAACGCTCGCAAACATTGGCGGCAAGCGTTTCGCATGCCCGATGATAACCTGTTACCAGTTCGTCCATCACTTCTGCCACCGTTTGTATTCCTTTCTCATTGAGCAAGGCGGAAGCCTGACCTATTTCAAGTTCGCCCTCTTCAAGGTCTCCTTCAAAAATACCGCGTTTGGCACGTCCTTTAGACAAAAGGATACGTAAATCCTCCTCCGTAGCCCCGACAGCCTCAGCCGCCGCTACTGCCTGCTGAAAATTACCGCGGGCCAGACGTACCGGAGACAGTTTCTTCAATAATAAACGGGTATCCCCCTCTTTCAGATGCAGGCAATATTCTTTAAACACTTCGCTGGCTGAGCTTTCTTCGGTCAAAGCAAATCGCGTTCCCACCTGAACCCCCTCAGCCCCCAAAGCACGCATGGCAAGAATCGCCTCACCGGTAGCAATGCCGCCGGCAGCAATCAAAGGCAGTGAGGTAACTGCACGTACAGCAGGTATCAGGCAAAGCGTAGTCGTCTCTTCGCGCCCGTTATGCCCGCCGGCTTCAAATCCTTCGGCCACAATGGCATCTACACCGGCAGCCTCGGCTTTCATGGCAAAACGCGATGACGAAACAACATGCACCACTGTAATGCCATGCTGCTTCAGCCAACCGGTCCATGTCTTGGGGTTTCCGGCAGAAGTAAACACGATACGCACCCCCTCATCTACCACTATCTGCATGATTTCCTCTATCTGGGGATACATCAAAGGAATGTTCACTCCAAACGAAGGATGCGTAGCCGCACGGCACTTCCGTATATGCTCACGTAAAGTTTCGGGATGCATGGAGCCTGCTCCCAACAAGCCTAAACCACCGGCATTACTTACTGCCGACGCCAACCGCCAGCCACTGCACCACACCATACCGCCTTGGATGACGGGATATTTTATTCCAAACAAAGAAGTTATTCTATTCATTAATTTATCCTTTAAAGGTTTATTTTTATGAAAACAAGAAGCGGAGAAATAAAGTTCAATACTCAAAGCGGAATATCCCTATTTGATAATCGTCTCTTTACGGCGGGCAGTTATGGAATCGCCGTAGGTTCTTAATACTTCCAAAGTACGTGCACGGCGTCTGGCAGCTTTCCTGTTCCAGAAATCTTTTGTAAAAGGACGCATGAAATCACCTGCAATGCCACCGCCACCGACACTTCGCCAACTCCCCACTGCCATATTGTTGGCACGTTCGGTCACCATATAGCGCAGACCGGTAGCTTCTATCTGTTCGATACTCTCACGCGGCCCGGCATCCAACGGACGCTTTGCCCAGTCTGTATAGATTTTGAGTCTGGTCAGTTCGTAGAACGGATTGCCCCGCCATGTATTCTTGTTCACCGTAATCTTCTTCTGATAGACGGGATCCCAATTGTATTTGGTGTTTGCGGTATAAGGCCGTAAGGTAAGCACTACCTTTTTCTCCGGCATCCGAGGCATTGCGGGTAAGGAAGCATCAAAGTCCATCCACGTCTTACTTACATCAGCCTTTGGAGAGCCCAAAGGAGCATCAATGCCCATTTCCTTCAATACATCCGGATTCAGCTTCATCTCTCCCCCGTCATTCAGCAACCGGTGCAGGCGCAAAGAGTCTTGCGGCGTCCACTCTTGAGCGTAAAGAGGGAAGGCTACCGCACAAAGCAACCCTAAAAAGAGAATAGAATACTTCACCCGATTGTTTTTTTATACCTTATACTTTATACCTAATCTCACCACCACATATAGCTGCTTCCGCAAAGCGGTTCGTCGTAGCAAGGGTCTATAGTCCACATGGTACGCGGATATTTCCTGCCTTCCCACCAACGGCGGTAACGGGCGGCTGCATCGAGCACCTCCTCATCGGTCAGGAAGTAGATGCCTTCATAATTCTCGGCATCGGTATGCACCATCTTACACCCCATCGAAGCATTATGTCCCAAACGAATCGTTTCCACCGTCCACAGGATACATTCGCCTAACCGCAGTTTTCCGCCTGCCGAATAGGATACGGGAGCCAACGGAAAAGAAGGTATTACCGTCAAATCCTCGGCATACTTCAGGAGTTCTTCAATATCTTCTTTGGCAAATTTGGGAACATTACTCAGTCCTTCAGGACTTTGAGTAGAGTATTTGCCGGTTTTCAGTTGTTTTACAAACAAATCTACATCCGGATGATTGTAATCCAGCGATTCTTTACCGCAGGATGCAAGCATAAGGCAAGCTGCCATTGCAAGTATCAGATATCCGTATTTATATAGTTTACAGAGAGCATTCATTTCGTTGTTGTATTTAAGGTTAATAAGTCATACGCACTCCACACAAAAGATTCAGGTTCGTAGGGCGTTCCGTCCGCAAGGTTCCGGTTTCGGAGTCCGTACCGAAATGGTGGGAAACCGAAGGCTCGGCAAACAAAGCAAACCGCTCATTCAATCTGTAACGCACCCCTACTCCTGCCGCTACTGACAGTTGAACGGGTTCCGCATTAAAGCCGTTATCCGCAGCGCCGGCAATGCACTTTTCGGCAGTTCCGCCTACAGTGGCATATAAATCGAGTTTGGGAGTACTTGCCAATGTCATATTCAATTTTACGGGAATCCCTAAAGTATGGAGCGTGCGGTCGGCATGCAAACGATTATACAGAATACCCGTTTCCAACGCGAACCGGCTGTTCAGACTACGTTCCACTGTAACGGCCGCCGTCAGCGGCATATTGTAGTCCCCTTTAGGAAGAGAGGTTCCAAGAGCTGCTTTCAACGCCCACTTACGCGATTTCCGGTATTTTAAAGGAGTAGTTGCCTGCTCTTCTTCCGCAGGAACAGCGGAAAAGGTGTCCGAAGCAGAACTTACCCGACCGGTGGCGTTCTGATAAGAACTGCCGGTTTGTGCAACGGCATTATTGTTGAAGTAACTGTCACCGGCCTGCTGCACCCGCTGCCTGATAGTGATGGAAAGCCGGACGGAAACGGACTCGCCCTCAGTTTCCGATTGGGCAGTCATGCCTGCGGGAATTCCATTGACAGGTTGTTTTGTACCGGAATTCCGTACCATCGGGGTTGCCTGATGGATAGATGGAAAAGATTCCTGCACCACATCTCCGTCCAGACTACCTTCCGGCGTCAAAGCAGCCACTTGCGTAAAAGCTTCCTTTATCTCCTCTTTCGGAGAGAAATACCAGAAAGCGGCCGAAGCGGCTCCCAGCACAAATATAACGGATGCGGCGGCTGCCACCCGATAATATTTAGGAGAAAGAACAGCCGCTCTCTTCCGGCCTGCAGCCGAAGATGCCGCGTCTTCCTGCAACTGCTCCCAAAAGCCATCGCGTACCGTCATCTCTGTACCGGACAGACGGCTGCGGAACAATCCGGTTATTTCATCTTTTTCTCTCATATTCAGTATATTCTTTAATTCTTTTCGCTAACATACACTTGGCACGGTGCAACTGCGAGGTAGACGAATGCTCCTTGATATGAAGCAGTTCTGCAATCTCCTTGTGCGACTTCTCCTCGAACACGTACAAGTTGAACACGGTACGGCAGCCGTCGGGAAGTTCCGCCACGAACGCCATCAACACTTCCTCTGAAAGCCGGCTTCCGCTTTCGGCAATACTCGCTTCGTCCTGCACATCGGGAAGTTGTTCTTCGCTTACCACCAGTTGGCTGAAACGGTGCTTCCGTCGCAGATAGTCGATAGCTTGTGTCACCATCACCCTCGTTACCCACGTGCCCAATGCACATTCACCGCGAAACGTGAAGCGGGTGAAGATTTTGATAAAGCCATCGTGCAAAACATCGTGCGCCGCATCCATATCGCCCGTATAACGGTAGCATACCGCCAGCATCTGCTTGGAATAGAGAGTGTAAAGTTCCTTTCGGGCGGAATCCTTTCCTGCCCGGCAGCCCT
>OLSF01002817.1_pt1 | contig 12773 bp, 9 predicted proteins | sample 1672301 | NCBI WGS metagenome assembly OLSF01 (sample SAMEA3136669, study PRJEB25190) | human gut metagenome | biome: human gut; feature: human-associated habitat; material: faeces | place: Austria | collected 2013
TCTACAATCATATTGCAGAGAAGTCTCACGTGGAAAATGAGATGTCTAAAATGAACCTGCCAGAAACCGTACCTGCTATGGTATAAATCATAAGTTGTTGTCGTAAAATGTGGTAAGAAAATCAGACGATTATATTTTTCCAAGAATTTGTCGTAAAAATGTGGTCAAACCAAGAAAATCGAGTGCGAAAGCAAGTGAAAAATCCCTGTGAAGACTATAAAATCAAGGTTTCACAAATTTTTCATAAAAAATTAGCACTCAAGTGTTGACGTGGCTAATAGCTGGTGTTATAGTAGGATTCAGATGAAGTGTTATAGCTTCACTAGAACAAGCAACAGCGGCCGGAAGGTTCCAATAGAGGAGCCGAATGGCGAAACCATGATAGATTGAGTAAGGAGGGAGCTGTGTATGAACATTTCCAAATTTACCCAGAAATCCGTAGAAGCAGTGCAGAACTGTGAAAAGCTTGCCTATGAATACGGCAATCAGGAGATCGAAGAAGAACATCTTTTATACAGCCTTCTGACCATCGAAGACAGCCTGATCTTAAAGCTGATCGAGAAGATGGAAATCCAGAAGGAGCATTTTGTGGACCGCAGCAAACAGGCGCTGGCAAAGCGCGTAAAGGTGCAGGGCGGTCAGGTTTATATCGGCAAGGACTTAAATCAGGTGCTGATCCATGCCGAGGATGAAGCAAAACAGATGGGAGATGAATATGTTTCTGTAGAGCATCTGTTTTTGTCCATGCTGCAGTATCCGAATAAGGAGATCAAGCAGATCTTTACCGAGTACGGCATCACGCGGGAGCGTTTTTTACAGGCATTGTCCACGGTGCGCGGCAATCAGAGAGTCGTTTCGGACAATCCGGAGGCTACTTATGATACATTGGAGAAGTATGGACAGGATCTGGTAGAAAAGGCGAGAGCCCAGAAGCTCGATCCGGTCATCGGCAGGGATAATGAAATCCGTAACGTGGTTCGGATTCTTTCCAGAAAAACGAAAAACAACCCGGTTCTGATCGGTGAACCCGGCGTCGGCAAGACTGCCGTTGTCGAAGGACTGGCACAGAGAATCGTGCGGGGCGACGTACCCCAGGGGCTGAAGGATAAAAAGATCTTCGCACTGGATATGGGTGCACTGGTAGCAGGTGCCAAGTATCGGGGCGAATTTGAAGAGCGTCTGAAGGCAGTGCTGGAGGATGTGAAGAAGAGCGAAGGACAGATCATTCTGTTTATTGATGAGCTGCATACCATCGTCGGTGCGGGAAAAACAGACGGTGCACTGGATGCCGGCAACATGTTAAAGCCTATGTTGGCGAGAGGCGAGCTGCATTGTATCGGTGCAACGACACTGGATGAATACCGCAAATATATTGAAAAGGATGCTGCTCTGGAACGTCGTTTCCAGCCGGTGCAGGTGGATGAGCCTACCGTTGAGGATACCATTTCCATTCTGCGTGGCTTAAAGGATCGTTATGAGGTGTATCACGGCGTAAAGATTCTGGATAATGCATTGGTAAGTGCCGCCGTTTTGTCCAACCGTTATATTTCTGACCGGTTTTTGCCGGATAAAGCGATCGACCTGGTGGATGAAGCGTGCGCACTGATCAAGACCGAGATGGACTCCATGCCTGCGGAGCTGGACGAGCTGCGCCGTAAGGTCATGCAGATGGAAATTGAGGAGGCTGCGCTGAAAAAAGAAGACGACACCCTGAGCAAGGAGCGTCTGGAAGCACTTCAGAAGGAGCTTGCGGAGTTAAAGTCCGAGTACAACAACCGCAAAGCGCAGTGGGATAACGAGAAGAAGAGCGTAGAGAACCTTTCCAAGTTAAGAGAAGAGATCGAAGCGGTCAACAATGAAATTCAGATTGCACAGCGCGAAGGCGACCTGGAGAAAGCTGCAGAGCTTTCCTATGGCAAACTGCCGGATCTGAAAAAGCAGCTGGAGCAGGAAGAAGAAAAAGTAAAGAAGGAAGACCTTTCCCTGGTTCACGAAGCGGTAACCGATGAAGAAATCGCCCGGATTATTTCCCGGTGGACAGGTATTCCGGTTGCAAAGCTGACAGAAAGTGAGCGGAATAAGACGCTGCATCTGGATGACGAATTGCATAAGAGAGTTATCGGTCAGGATGAAGCGGTAACGAAGGTGACGGATGCCATTATCCGTTCCAAAGCGGGTATCAAGGATCCCACCAAGCCCATCGGTTCGTTCCTGTTCCTCGGACCTACCGGTGTCGGTAAGACGGAGCTTGCAAAAGCGCTTGCGGCGTCCCTGTTTGATGACGAGAACAACATGGTACGGATCGATATGAGTGAGTACATGGAGAAATACTCTGTGTCCCGTCTGATCGGAGCGCCTCCCGGATACGTTGGCTATGAAGAAGGCGGTCAGCTGACAGAAGCAGTCCGCAGAAAGCCCTACTCAGTTGTCCTGTTCGATGAAATTGAAAAGGCACATCCGGATGTCTTCAATGTTTTGCTGCAGGTGCTGGATGACGGCCGGATTACGGATTCCCAGGGCAGGACCGTGGACTTTAAGAACACGATTCTGATCATGACCTCGAATATCGGCGCAAACTATCTGCTGGAGGGCATCGATGCGGACGGCACGATTAAGCCGGAAGCAGAAGAGCTGGTAACGAAGGATCTGCGCGGTCACTTCCGTCCGGAGTTTCTGAACCGTCTGGATGAGATCATCCTGTTCAAGCCTCTGACGAAGGATAACATCAGCGGTATTATCAATCTGATTGTCGCAGACTTGAATCATCGTCTGGAAGATAAGCAGCTTTCGATCGAACTCAGCCCGGATGCGGAGCAGTTCATTGTAGACAACGCATATGATCCGATTTATGGCGCGCGTCCGTTGAAGCGTTATATCCAGAAATATGTGGAAACGCTGTCTGCAAAGCTGATCCTGGCAGATCAGGTACAGATGGGTGACACGATCCTGATCGCAGTGGAAAACGGCGAGCTGGTCGCAAAGAAAAAGCAACAATAGAATGCACGCTCTGCGAGTATTCTATTGTCATGAATAAAAGGAAAGGACAGTCAGATGACTGCCCGAAAGAAAGCAGCGTTGCGTTTAAAGCTGCAGACTGTAGAAGCACTCGGCAGGAGGAGGTTTCTCCTGCCGGGTGCTTTTTCTCTTTACAAAATCAACTCCTGCGAGTATTGTGATAGATACGGGTCGAAAAACGGCCTGAAAAGCGCATAGGAATGCAGATTCTGTGAGTAGAAAGGCTTTTGCAGGGGAATGGAGAGAAAAAAGAAAACAAAAGCAATAGAAATGACAACAGGTTCGATCTGGAAGAACCTGTTTTTCCTGAGCTGCCCGCTGGTATTTTCCCAGGTGCTGGAAGTGCTGTTTAATATGAGTGACGTAGCGGTGGTAGGGCGCTTTTCGGACTACCGGGCGCTGGGGGCGGTTGGTTCGACAACGCTTCTGGTCACGCTGTTTACCGGCTTCCTGATCGGAATGGGCTGCGGTGTCAATGTGCGGATGGCGCATGAGCTGGGTGCAAGGCGCAGGGAATCCGTGATCAAAACCGTGCATTCCGCCTTTGTAATTTGTCTGATCGTCGGTCTGCTTGTGGGTGCAGCCTGTTTTTTCTTTGCAGAGGGACTGCTTGGAATTCTGCATACCAAAGAAGAGCTGATGGACAGTGCTGTTTTGTATCTGAAAATTTATGCACTGGGCATGCCGGGTATGGCACTGTATAACTGCGGCAACGGTATACTGAGCGCCACCGGAGATACGAAGCGTCCGCTGCTATATCTGTCCATTGCAGGAATTGTAAACGTTATTTTAAATCTGTTTTTTGTTATCGTGTGCCATATGGCAGCAGAGGGCGTGGCCATCGCCAGTGTGATCGGACAGTATTTATCTGCACTTCTGATCGTGATTCATCTGCTGCGACGGACGGACGACTGTGGGCTGCACCCTTCGAAGCTCAGACTGGATCCAGCCTGCGGAAAAGCGATCCTGGTGCTTGGCATACCCACCGGGATCCAGAATGCCATCTTTGCTATCGCAAACCTTTTTGTGCAGTCCGGCGTCAATTCCTTTGATGCGGTGATGGTGTCCGGAAATGCAGCTGCAGCGAATGCGGACACGCTGATTTTTAATATTATGGCAGCGTTTTATACCGGCTGTTCCAGCTTTATCGGACAGAACTGGGGCGCTGGCAACCGGGAACGGATGAAAAAGAGCTATCTCGTCGGGCTGACCTATTCCTTTGCGGCAGGTGCGATCTTTGGCGGACTCCTGCTGATTTTCGGGCGACAGTTTCTGTCGCTGTTTGCGACGGAGCCTGCTGTAATCGATGCCGGAATGCAGCGTGTGAAGATCATGGGATTTTCTTATATGATCAGTGCGTTTATGGACTGCAGCATCGCAGCCTCCCGAGGAATCGGAAAGAGCATTGTGCCGATGGTCATCGTTATTTTAGGCTCCTGTGTGTTCCGGGTGATCTGGGTGTATACCATTTTTGTATGGATTCATACGATTCCGGCGCTGTACTCCCTCTACTTTTTCTCCTGGGCGATTACATCTGTGGCGGAGGTGCTCTATTTCAGGCACAGCTTTCAGCAGCTGGAATTTCAGAGCTGAGTTCGGGGACGAGAACCGTCAAAATCCGGTAGTTCTTCTGCAGACAGATAAGGTTTTGGCGTTGCTGCGCCGTCCTTTCCGAATGCTAGAGGGCTTCTGCTGCATAGATTAAAAAGAAGGAACCGGAAAAGGCGGTTTTCCATGGAACATCTGGAACATAAAAAAGAGAAACGAAATGAAAGGGCAGCAATTCAACTGGGACTTATTCTGGTTGGATTGCTGCTTTTTGGAACTGCTGCGGGAGGGCAGCTGACAGGGGAGGAAAAAAACGGGAAGGAAAAGGCAGCAATACAGACTTTTGGCGGCGTATCCGATGCAGTAGAGCCCAAAAAGATCGCCCTTACCTTTGATGACGGCCCGCATCCGGTCTATACGAAAATACTTTTGGACGGCCTGGCAGAGCGAGGCGCAAAAGCCAGTTTTTTTGTTACAGGGGAGAATGCAGAAAAATATCCGGAGCTGATTTTGCGTATGCAGAAGGAGGGACATCTGATCGGCAACCACACCTATAGTCATATTCAGCTGACAAGCAATAACCGGGAAGCCTTTCGACAGGAGCTGATTTCCACGAATGAGGTATTGAAGGAGATAACAGGAGCGGAACCCATTTTTGTCCGTCCGCCCTATGGAAGCTGGGACAAAGGCTTCGAACAGGAGCTGAATATGTTCCCGGTGCTGTGGACGATTGATCCCCTGGACTGGTGCAGTCAAAGCAGCACCAATGTTGAAAAGCGAATCTTGTCCAAAGCGCGGGAAAATGCGATTATCCTGCTGCATGATGAATATGCTTCCAGTATTGAAGCGGCACTTTTTATTGTGGATGAGCTGCAAAGCCAAGGCTATGTCTTTGTGACAGTCGAAGAAATAATGCTGGTATCTTGAAATCCGCAGTTGGATAAAATCCGCAGTTGGATAAAATCCAACAGTTGGATGAAATCCAACATGTACAGCAGGGAAAATAGTTGTTATAATCAAAATTGAAAGCGTTTGCCCTGATTGTGTCTGCGCGCACTTGGCACAAACTCGGCATGGGCAAAAAGCGTGCGCAGAAATGAGTGGAAAGAATGCAATATACCTACACAGAACTGGCAGCGTATCTGCTGCTGTACAGCTTTATCGGATGGGCACTGGAGGTTGCCTTTTTTGCAGTAAAAGAAAGAAGATTTTGTAACCGCGGATTTTTCAGCCTGCCCCTTTGCCCGGAATACGGCATAATGATGGATATTCTGATCCTTTTGCTGCCGGAGCAGGGGACAAAATGGCTGCTGCAGTTTCTGACCACTTGGATGGTCGTGTCCGTTGTGGAATATTTTTCCGGAGGGATCGCAGCCAAAATCTGGAAAAAGCATTTGTGGAATTACGAGGATGTGACACTGTTTGGCGGAAAGAAAAAGAGTGTGCTCCTTTCGCTGATCAAGGCAGCAGTTGTGATGACGGCGGTGCTGCTTTTGCATCCTCCGGTCTTTATCCTGTTTTCAATGATTCCGACAATTGTGCTGCGGATCATAGACATAGCCGGCTTTGGGCTGATGGCTGCCGACCTGGTGTCGATTCTGATTGCAGTCAGGAAAAGCAGGAGCCTGACAGAGCTGAAGGAAACCCAGGGGAGACTTCTGCAGGAACAAAAGGAAGTCAAGCAAAAGCTTGGAGGCAAGATCTATCATGCAGTCTGGAAGCGGTTAAACCGCGCATACCCGGAGATGGAAGCTCTGGAGGAGGCAGATCGGGCAGAACGATATGTCTTTGCAAGAGGCGTCTGTGTGGATAAGCTGATCTGGGTATTTATGATCTGTGCATTTCTCGGAGATCTGATCGAAACGCTGTTCTGCAGGGTGACGGGAGGCGTATGGATGAGCCGGTCCAGCGTAATTTACGGCACCTTCAGTATTGTCTGGGGCTTCGGTGCGGTCATTCTGACAGTTGTATTGCAGCGGCTTGCCGGAAAAGAGGATCGTTATATTTTCCTGGCGGGCAGTGTGCTGGGCGGCGTATATGAATATCTGTGCAGCGTATTTACAGAGATTTTTCTCGGGACTACATTCTGGGATTACAGTGACATGCCATTTAATATCGGCGGGAGAACCAACCTGCTGTATTGCATTTTCTGGGGACTGTTATCCGTTGTCTGGGTAAAAATTTGTTATCCGACGATCAGCGGATGGATCGAAAAGCTGCCGCCCCTTGGAGCAAAAATTGCGACCTGGGCAGTTATCGTGCTGATGAGCTGCGATGCGGTGATTTCAGCAGGCGCCATGGTACGCTATGTGGAACGGCAGGACAGCGCGGCGGTGCAGGAGAGCAGTGCGGACGCAAGGAATGCCGCGGGCGTAGAAAACGCCGCGAAGGAGGAAAGCGTCGCGGACGCAGGGACTGTCGTAGGCACGGAAAGTACCACAGGAACCGTGCGGGCGGAAAAGAAGAGCGTGATCGACACATTCTTTGACATCAATTACCCTGACGAGCGGATTGAGAAGGTGTGGCCGAACATGAAAGTGGAGGTACAATAAGGGGACATGGATCTTTTCGATTATATGAGACAGACCAATCAGGAAAAGGAAGCGCCGCTGGCGGCAAGGCTGCGGCCCCGGACGCTGGATGAGGTAGTCGGGCAGCAGCACATTATCGGAAAGGACAAGCTTTTGTACCGTGCGATTCAGGCGGACAAGCTTTCCTCCATCATTTTTTACGGACCGCCCGGAACGGGCAAAACGACCCTTGCGAGGGTGATCGCGAATACGACCAGTGCGGAGTTTATGCAGATCAATGCGACTGTGGCAGGCAAAAAGGATATGGAAGAGGTTGTGGCTAAGGCAAAGGACAACCGTGGAATGTTTGGCAAAAAAACGATACTGTTTATTGATGAAATCCATCGGTTCAACAAGAGTCAGCAGGACTATCTGCTTCCCTTTGTTGAGGATGGAACCCTGATCCTGATCGGTGCGACGACGGAAAATCCGTATTTTGAGGTAAACGGAGCGCTGCTGTCCCGTTCGGTTATTTTTGAACTCAAGCCGCTTTCAAAGGAAGATATCGAAGAACTGATCCGCCGGGCGGTCTACGATCAGAGAGGAATGGGTGCCTATCAGGCACAGATAGAGCCGGATGCGCTGGAGTTTCTGGCGGATATTGCAGGCGGGGATGCACGTGCGGCATTGAATGCAGTAGAGCTTGGCGTAATGACGACACAGCGCTCAGAGGATGGAAAAATCCATCTGACCCTGGAGGTTGCCCAGGAATGTATTCAAAAACGTGCAGTAAAATACGACAAAACAGGCGATAATCATTACGATACGATTTCAGCATTTATCAAGAGTATGCGGGGCTCCGATCCGGATGCAGCGGTTTATTATCTGGCGCGGATGCTGTATGCCGGGGAAAGCGTGACATTTATCGCCCGCAGGATGATGATCTGTGCGTCGGAGGATGTTGGAAATGCAGATCCGACAGCGCTGCAGGTGGCGGTTTCTGCATCCCTGGCGTCAGAGCGGGTGGGCATGCCGGAGGCGCAGATCATTCTGGCACAGGCGGCGGCCTACATTGCATGCGCGCCGAAAAGCAACGCAGCGGTCAACGCCATTGCGTCTGCAATGAAGACGGTGGAAGAAACCGGAAATCTGGCGATTCCGGTGCATTTGCAGGATGCCCATTATAAAGGAGCAGCAAAATTGGGACACGGAAAAGATTATAAATATGCACACGATTATCCAAACCACTATGTCAGACAGCAGTATTTACCTTATGAGCTGTCAGGAAGAGAGTTTTATCAGCCCGGTGGGATGGGATATGAAGTAAAGATTAAGGAGCACATGCAGCGGATACGCAGGGAAGCGGCAGAGACAGAGCAAAAGCGGCAGAATGGAGCAGAGCAATGAGACAGATACCAAAGCGGGTCATGATCGTGTCCTTTGACGCGGTCGGAGCAAAGGACCTGGAATATTTACAGACCCTGCCGAATTTTCAGCGTTTTTTTGAACAGGCGGCGCTGTGCAGCCATGTAAACAGTGTGTGTCCGTCCCTGACATATCCGGCCCATACATCCATTGTGACAGGGCGGATGCCGAAAAATCACGGGATTGTGAACAACACAAAAATCCAGCCCGGCCGGAAGGATCCGGACTGGCTTTATCATCGCAAATGGATCCGCAGCACGACGCTTTATGACGAAGCGAAGAAAAAGGGAATGACGACGGCCGGGCTTTTGTGGCCTGTTGCGGCAGGCAGCAGGATGGACTACTATGTGCCGGAGATTATGGTGACACGCAAATGGCAAAATCAGATCCTGATGAATGCGACGAACGGTCCGTTGTTTTATCAGCTGGATCTGAACAAACGCTTCGGACATTTACGAAACGGAATCGCACAGCCCCAACTGGACAATTTCATTCAGGCATGCGCGCTGGATACGATCTACAAATACAATCCGCAGCTGTTTTTGCTGCATCTGACGGATGTGGATACGAACAGACATCTCTATGGCGTGGAGAGTAAGGAGGCAAAAGAAGCTCTTAAGCGCCACGATAAGCGTCTGGGCGAGATTGTAAGGGCACTGGAGGAAACCGGAGAGATGGAGAGCACGACGGTCGTGCTTCTGGGGGATCATTATCAGAAGGATGTGGACAAGGTTGCCTTCGTCAATCATGCACTGTGGAAAACCGGCTTGTTGACGGTCCGCAATGGCAGGATCAAAAGCTGGAAGGCCTATGCTAAAAACTGTGACGGAAGCTGCTATATCTACCTGCATCCGTCTGTACGGAACAATGCAGAAGTGCAAAAGCGTACAAGAAAAGTGCTGGAGACGCTGAAAGGACGGGAGGATTTTGGAATCGAAAGGATTCTGACCCGGGAAGAGGCAGCAAACATGGGCGCAGACGAAAACTGCTTTCTGATGCTGGAAGCAAAGGAAGGATGGTTTTTTCTGGACGAATGGGAACAGCTGACGGCAGCAGAAAAAGACTGCGCACATGGCATGAAGGGAACCCACGGGTATCTGCCGGGTGAGGCAGACTATCAGACCTTTTTTGCAATGTCGGGATGCAGTGTAAGAGCTGGTGCCCGGGTGGAAAAAAATATCGCGCTCTGGGATGAGGGCGCGACATTGGCAGCACTTTTGGAGTTAGACCTCGGAAAAACAGATGGCAGTGTGATCCGGGAGATGCTGCAATAACATACTTTAAAACAGGGCGGTTGTTAGATACTGATAAATCTCCCTGTTATTTTTTTGCCAGTTTTCGCAAATGGAAATTGCGAGCTCTTCTGTAGGAACCGTAAGGCGGATGGTCACCAGGTTGACGTCCTTATCCACTGCAGTCAGCTCTGTTTCGAATTCCCCGTTGACAGCCTTATAGTAGTTGCTCTGGATCGAAGATTCGTTGCGCATTTCCAGTTCATTTTTTTTAAGATATTCGCCGATGTCTGTCTTGATCGCGTCACTGATGCGGTTCTCAAAATAGGAAAGGGTATTGCGGCCCTCATCTGTGATCTGCAGATGGGTTCGGTTGACCAGTGTTTTGGCAGTGATCAGCCCGGCCTGCGCCAGCTCATTGATAACCTGCTGCAGTGTCAGGTAATTGGTGTATTCTTTTTCCAGAATGAGATCGCTGACCTGCGCCATTGTAAGTGGAAAGGATACCTTATTGAGCAGATAAAGAACGATCAGTTTATAGAGTGTAAGAGGTTCCTGGTTCATAATTATCCCCTTGTCTGAGATTTCGTTGTTTCATAAGGGCATGCAGCCTGTTTAAGACGTTTCGTTTCGCAAGACTCCACTGGGGCGCGATCAGAAGCTTGCGGGGACCGTCTCCGGTGATCCGGTGGAGGCAGATATTCGGAGAGAGCGCAGTAATACAGCTGATCAGCAGATCGAGATATTCTTCCTGTGTCAGTACAGGAAGCTTTCCGGATTCGTAAAGAAGGGCAAGATCTGTTCCCCTTAAAATATGGAGAAGCTGCAGCTTGACCCCAAAGGGCTGCACCTGATTGACGGCACGGATGCTTTCCAGTAGATCGAGCCGGTTTTCCCCCGGGAGTCCGAGGATCAGATGGACAATAAAGGGAAGCCTTTGGGCATGGAGCTTTGCTGCAGCATCATAAAATACGGAGGTTGGATACCCCCGGCGGATCCTTGCTGCAGTGTGGTCATGAATGGACTGCAGACCAAGCTCGATCCAGATAAACCGGTCAGGATACCGTAACCGGAGGCGGTCAAGTCCCTCCAGAATGATATCGGAAAGACAATCCGGGCGCGTCGCAATGGAAATGCCTGCGACCTCCGGAGAGGAAAGTGCTTCTTCATAACAGGAAAGCAGTCTGTCCGGATCACCATAAGTGTTGGTATATGCCTGAAAATAGGCGATCAGAGACGGCTTGTCGGGTTCCGGTGTCCATTTGGAGGACAGAAGTGCCTTGGCCTGATTTAACTGGTCTGTTACAGAAAGCTGCCGGGAAGCGGCAAAATCGCCGCTTCCGCCTGCAGAACAGAAAATACAGCCTCTTGTATCGAGGGTGCCATCCCGGTTGGGACAGGTACAGCCGATATCCAGCGCAGCCTTGTAAAGCTTCCGTCCGTATGTATTTTTACACCAGGCGTCCAGGGAATAGTAGGGCTTCTGGTGCCAGAGATCAGCGGATGTTTCTCTTGACTGCATCTGCAACAACGTCCGCAACTCTGGGATCGAATGCTTCCGGCATGATATTGTCTTCGTTTAAGTCTTCATCAGAAACGAGGGCTGCGATGGCATTAGCGGCAGCCAGCTTCATTTTATCGGTGATCTGTTTTGCATGTCCTTCCAGAGCACCGCGGAAGATGCCGGGGAATGCGACAACGTTGTTGACCTGGTTCGGGAAATCGCTGCGTCCGGTGCCGACAACGCGTGCCCCTGCTTTTTTTGCGAGATCAGGCATGATCTCAGGAACGGGGTTAGCCATTGCAAACAGAATAGCATCGGAATTCATGGAAGCTACCATCTCTTCCGTCACAATGCCCGGAGCGGAAACACCGACGAAAATATCAGCACCCTTTAAAGCATCTGCAAGGGAACCGGTTTCGTGAGCCAGATTGGTGCGTTTTACCATCTTTTCCTGCATCCAGTTTAAGCCCTCTGCGCCATCGCAGAGGATGCCGGATTTATCGCACATAATGATATTGGAAAAGCCGTAGGTCAGCAGCAGGCGGGTGATGGCAACTCCTGCGCTTCCTGCGCCGTTTACAACAACGCGGCAGTCTTCCTTTTTCTTACCGACTACCTTTAAGGCATTGATGATGCCGGCGAGTACAACAATAGCAGTTCCGTGCTGGTCATCGTGGAAAACAGGAATATCCAGAGTCTCTTTCAAGCGCTCTTCGATTTCGAAGCAGCGGGGTGCACTGATATCCTCCAGGTTGATGCCGCCAAAAGCGGGAGCAAGCCAGGTAACGGCTTTGATAATCTCTTCCGTGTCCTGAGTATCCAGGCAGATGGGAACTGCGTTGACACCGCCGAATTCTTTAAATAAGACAGCCTTGCCTTCCATAACGGGCATAGCAGCTTTCGGACCGATATTGCCGAGTCCCAGTACGGCGGAACCGTCGGAAACAACAGCTACAGTGTTTGCTTTCATCGTATAGGTGTAAGCGGCAGCCGGGTCTTTTGCAATGACCTTACAAGGTTCCGCAACGCCGGGAGTATAGACAAGTGCAAGGTCTTCACGGGTGCGGACGGGTGTTTTGGAAACGGTTTCAAGCTTTCCCTGCAGCTTCTCATGCAGTTCCAGCGCTTTCTCCTGATTTGTCATTTGATTTGCCTGCTTTCTTTTTTTATATGGAATGATGATGTCGGGGCATACGCGTCATTCGTAGCTCTCTGTATATCATCATATCTGATTTATTTGAGTGAATCAAGGAAAAAATCTTCCTATTCTGTTTTGAGTGTGATACAATGAGCGAAACAGAAGGAGACCTTTGACTTGTGTCTCCGACGTGTAAAAAAATTCACTAAAATGACAGGCACTTTTGATTTCTGACAAAAGACCGCTGTTTCCCGGATCGGGATGTTCTGGCGCATTTCAAAAAGATCGTTTCATGTAGAATTCCGTATGAAAACCAGGGACGAATCACGATGGCAGTAAAAGGAGTAAAGATTGAAAAATAAAATTTTTCAATCGCGAGATTTGTGTCTGCGCGCACTTGA
>OLSF01002819.1_pt1 | contig 12770 bp, 16 predicted proteins | sample 1672301 | NCBI WGS metagenome assembly OLSF01 (sample SAMEA3136669, study PRJEB25190) | human gut metagenome | biome: human gut; feature: human-associated habitat; material: faeces | place: Austria | collected 2013
TCTCCGTGTACCATACCACTGCATCATCCCTATCGTGATAGGGTCGTTGTAGTTCACGGCAGTCCAATTCCAGTTGGATTCCACCTCACCTATAACATACATGGCGTAATAGCATATGGTTCTGGTACTTGGCATAGTTCATCGCCTACTGCCCGCCGAAGAACATACAGCCACAACCGTTTTCCGCACCTGCCGTATGGGAGACATCGTCTGAAAACGACAATTTAACCGCTCCGTTTGATTCAATCTGCAAATACGCATTACCAGAGAAAGCGGTGAACGTAAGAAGGCGTGTCGGGCGGTATCCGCTGGGGATGGTGCCCAACGTTGCGGTTTTGTACCCACCTGTGCCAGGTGTGGACAGCGAGATGTTTTTCAGCTGAACAGAAACAACTTTGGTAATCGAGTTGCCGTAGATTGAGAAGGTGCCGCTTCCTGTGATACCGCCATTGTATTTGACAGTGTACGCAGCGTTCAGCGCCTGAGGTGCCAGAAGTGCTTTTAATGCTGAAATCTGGTCAGTCACCATTTTCGGCGATGCCGCCGTACCAGATGATGCCGCTTCGCTTCCGCTGTCTGCCACCTTCAAATGCCCGAATTTCGTAGAAGAACCCTGACCGTAGGTGTTCTCAGTGCTCGCATGATTGGTCGGTGCTTTCCCGTTCACGGCAGTCTGCAATCCGTCAATGTCGTTCTGCGCTTCCGTGATATCGGCCTCTGCCGCGTCCATGCGGGTGTCAAGCGAAGCAATACCCGTCTCGTTCTTTTTCGCGGCACCCTCAACCGCGGTCACGCGACCAGTGAGCGACGTAACGTCGGCTTGCGTGTCCGCAATGTCGCCCTCGTTGGTCTTTGCGAGGGAAAGCGCATCGTCAGCCGTCTTTTGAACGTCCGTGATTTGCGTCCCGTGCGTCTCCACAGTGGATTCCAGCGCCGAAATGTCCTTCTGCGCTTCGGTCACCTGCGTTTGCAGCGTGAGAACGTTGGCGTTGGCGTTGGTCACGTCATCAGCGCTCTTCTTCATCTGCGTGTCAATCTTGCCCATAGCGGCGTTGTACTGGTCGCGCAGGTTAGGCTTGTCAGCCGAAGCGTACAGGTCAAGATTGTAGTTCGGCGTGTATTCCGTAGCCATCATTCACTCCCTTCTACGATGTGGGCTTGAAGTACACAATGCCCGCTTTGGTCACTTTTGCTTCCGACAACTGCTGCACAGTCAGAGTTGCGTCGTTATCTTGCGGCTTAAACGCACCGCCTTCCAAATTGGCCACCATGCCAGCGAGCTTGGTGATTTTCGCTTCGTTCCCGTTAGCCTTTTCCAACGCGCTGTCTGCGGTGGACTTAGCCGTACCTGCCGCCGACGTTGCGGATGCCGCTTTGTCGGAATTGGTTTTCATCTGCGTGTCGATTTTCTTCATCGCCTGATTGTACGCGCCCGTGAGATCTGGCGCGTCAGTGTCGGCGTAAGTCGGCAACTGATAGTTAGTCGTTGGCGTTCCTGCCATCATTCATTCCCTTCTACGAAGTCCCCGTCCCGCCCCTCACCGTTAGCGAGAATCGAGCAGGTCAGTTTCCCATCGAGCGGCGGTGCGCCGTCGTATGTGATGCCCTCTGGCACGAAATCCTCGCCCATTAGATAACCACTGAAAACGGCCAATCCACGAACATTCAACCCGCATTCCGCAAGCTGGTCAACGGTCAAGTCAAGCTGCGCGAGCGTGTCAACGGTGATTGCATGTACCGTAACGTCGTTGAAGAAATCTCGCATTGCGCGAACGTTGCCCGTGTACCTGCCAACCGTGACGTTCCAGATAAGCAAGCCAACCTGCGAACCTGCAATCAGGTCGCGCAACTCCTTGTCCAGCTTGGCAATCTCCGAATCCGTGTACCCTTCAAGCTGTTCAGTCTGCGCTACCTGCTCCGCATGAATCTGGCTCTTGAAGTCATCGAACTCAACCGTGGTCACAAAATCGCTGTCGATGTTGGCAATCTTGCCGAACAGACAAGCGATCTGCTGCTCCACGGATAGCGATTCGTCGTACACTAGCGGGGTTGTAATCTGGTTGCACGTTCGCCCGCCGCCAAGAAACGGATAGTAGATTCCCATAAATCTCACCTCCCTAAAGCGCGTTCCAATAATCAGTGTATATACCCATGAAAAGCTCGTTCAAATCGCCTATAACCATCATGTCGATGTTCAGGAACGTCTCACGGAACTGCATGAGGGCTTGTGCCTTGGTGATACCCGATATGCCGCTCACGTGCGTGACGTAATCCTCCAACGTCTTTGAACTCGCCTTCGTGGTGTCGCTTGCTTCGCTTTCCGCATTGCTGTCCTGCGCACTCGTTCCCTTCGCAATCGTGTTGCTCGTGCTGTCAGTGAGGTTGGTCGCGTAGTCCTCGTTCCCGGAAAGCTGCATCTGCGGTGTCGTGCTTACCACGGTTCGCGCCGTGCTGTCGGTGTCGTTCACCGTCTCGCTCGTTGCCTTGGTAGCCGTGTTCTCGGTACGCGAATAGTCTCTAGACTGGTCAGACGTTCCGCTCGTGCTTCCCTCCGTGCGCATGTCATAGTTGCTGAACGGGTCGAAATCCTGCAACGCGCTCTTGTACAGTTGATTGTAGAACGGCATAATCTCGTTCATCTTGCGGTTCAGAAAACGCCTGAAAAGCGCGGGAGTCTCCTGCCCAATCTCTCGAAAGAAGAAATGCTCAACAATCTTCGCGTTCAGCGGCTCACGGTATTCTTCATCGAAAATGGGGTATTTGTCAAGCCCCAAATCGAATCCGTTTTCGACAAGCGAACCCAACTCCACCGTGAAGATCGCCCCACGATGATAGGGAACGCCGCACTCTCCGTCCTCGTACAAACTCATAACCCAGCACCTCCATCCGTCTGAACCTCGGGGTCAGCCATGAGAAGCACGTTCATGTTCTGGCTAGAAACGTCCTTGTTCATGTCGCACCAAACCTCAAGCCCGTACTTGCGGTTAATCTGCCTGCACGCTTCGCGTCTGCAATTCAGGCGAATAAGGCGGTTCGCTTCAATCTGACCGTTGTTCGCTTCAACCTCGGCGCTCTGAACTCGCTCCGCTTTGCTGATGTTCGTGTTCTCGATGCCGAAGTACGTCATAATCTCTGCCCAAACCGTCTGCTTTGCTTTGAGCAGTTCGGGCGTGATGAACGGCGCACCAGAACTAAGGTAGGTAATCTGCGACGGGTCGAACATTCCGTCAGCGCCCACGATGATAGGCTCGTTGCCCACATACTGCTTCATAAGGTTCTGAATGGTCAACCGCTGCGATTCAGGGACAACCGCGAATATTGGCATCTTCTGGCTCATAAGGTTCACGTCCACGGTTCTGTCAATGTCCGCAAGCCTACGCGCGTAGATTCGCATTGCGTTAATGTCTGGTCTGCGCAGATAGTTGTTCCAGATGGGTACGCATTCGGTAGACTTCAACCGACGATGAAAGCCGTTAGTGCCGTATGCGATATACGCAAGCGGATTCTGGTACATGTTAATCTGCCCAGACGGTGCGCCCATCGTAGAGAAATAAGCATCGTACTCGTCATCCCAGAAAAACACGCTCATTCCGCGATTGAAAAGTGTCAGTTCGAGAAAGCGCTGGTCAATCTCCGTCGGCAATCCCTCCCAACGGTATATCGCGCAAGCCATCTGCTCCAACATTTCATAGTACATGCGGTACTGCAAGTTGTTCATTTCAGCAGACTGCCACGTGTTGCGCTTGCCCTTGCGATTCCTTCCCATCAGTAACGCACCCCCTTCACAGGCTCGTTGTCGGCTAGGTCAATCTTGTACATTTTATCAGGGTCGCTCCAAACTGTCACGCCCTTTTCAAAAATGCCCCTGATGCTCTCCTTGAACAGTTCGGGAACCTCGCTTGTCGAAAGCGAAACGCTCTGCATCTTCCAATACGTGAAGTTCTCCATGCACTTCAAGTCGGCGGGCGGCACAATCCAACGGTTAACATAGTAGCCGTAGCGCAGCCAGAAATCGCCAACCTGACGCAGGAAGTTCAGCTTCAACCTCTTGAACTTCAACCGCACGCCCATGTACCCCTTGCAGAAGTTGAACGCATCGCCGCCGTTCTGTCCCGAAGTGGACGGCTGCGTGAGCCGCGCATCCTGAACCTTTGCCTGAATGCCCTGAATAGCCGTCTCGTAGTCCCCGTTCGCGGCGTACACGGCATAGTCATAGTTCGTGTCCCTCATGTACCCCTGCAAGCCGATGTTGTTCTGCGTGGTCGCGGTAGCCGCGCCAACCTGCGTCGCGGTAGTCCTGTTAATCCAGTCGGCGTTCAGCGCGGTGTTCGCACCAGCGAGCGCCATGTTGGCAACGTCCGCGGCGGCACCGCCGAAGTTGCCAGATGCAAGGCTGCCAACAGCGCCAACGCCAGACGAAATCATGGACGAAGCGCCGTTCCACAGGTTCTTCTCCTGCGATATTCCGCTCAATGCCCAGTTCGCCTGATTGGCTACCTGCTGGTTCGCCCATGCGTTCTGCATGTTCGCCCCGCTCTGGTTGAACGAAGGCTGCGCTGCCGTAAGCGACTTCTGCTGTGACCAATCTGCTGCGGCGAACTGGTACGCAAGCCTGTTTCGGTTCGATGCCATATAATATATGTACTGATTGTTAACCAGCGAGAACTGCGGAAAGTTGCTGAACTGAATGGCTATGTCCAAACCCTCTTGGTTGTACTCCGAATGCGGGAACGATTCGCCGCTAGGAAGATAGTAGTCAGCATCAACGCTGCCGCCAACCCCGTTGGCTGTGTTGTACCCCGTCACATACGAATAGCCTCGAATGTCGGGCGGTGCCACAACCGTCTCCGTGACAATAAGTATGCTGTCATGACCTTGGTACGAGTTAATCTGCAAGCATTCGGGCTTCAGCACAATCTCGCCGCCGTTGTACGCCGTCATTTCAATAACGCAGTACGGTGACGTGTAGAACTTCAAAAGGTTCTTGTACCGCTCGGGAATATGGAACATGTCCATAACGTGCATCAGGTGCAACGATGTGATGTTCTCGGCTGGTGTATCTGGCATACGAAGCATAGTGATTCCCGCAACGGTCGTTTCCGTGGCGTTCTGAACGAAACGTGCAGGAACCACAGTGACCATGCTGATGCACTGCGAAACCCACGGCGCATCTTGCAGCTTCTTCATCAACTCCAAGAAGTCCCCGCTGCTGCAAGCGTACACCGCCGAACCAGACGGCATACCGTCGTTGACGGAACCAGTAGCCGTTTTGAGCGTCGGGTTTGACACGCTGCCGAACCCAGCAGTTAAATCAGCGGTGCACATGATAACGATGTACGGCGGTTCATTGAGAAAGTTGTCGATTGCGAGGTCTGTAATCTCGTACTCGTCACCTATGTTCAAACCCTCCGCATCTGTCATGTACTCCGAAAGGTTGTAGATGGTGCTGTTCTCGTTGGCGATTCCGATGTGACCCTTGTTCACGTAGCAAAGGTCGAAGCTGATTCTGTCGTAGTATGTCATCCACACGTCAAGCTGCACGTTCACCTGCGTGGTGTTCGGCGCTATGTACTTCGCGTCGTTCACGAAGTAGTAGAAAACGTCTGGCTGTCTGCCGCCAGACGGAGGTACGGGTTGCAGCGGGTTCTTCACAACCATGTAGTTGCAACGTGTAACCATGTCAAAGGGCGCGTTCACGCGGATAGGCTCGCCGTATCGAAGATATACAAGCCCGTTCAGCGTGAACGCATACCCGTCAACGGAGCGGGACGCGAAATAAGCGTCCCGCTCCTTGTCGGAATCAAAGCGCACCACGTCACGGTACGAAGAATCCCACGGCACGTTGCACATGAGAATAGACGTGTCCATACCGAATAGTTAAACCTATTCTCGTACTCATAGATGTTCTCTGGCAACCCAGGGAAATCTTGTGCCATGACTTACTCCTTAGCCTGCGGACGTGTACACCTTGTCAATGCCGATAATCAAATCCTTGTGCTGGTACACCTGCGAACCCATCGCAACGGTCGGGTCAATGTAAGTGCTGGTCGCAGTAACGGTAACGTTCTCCGCAAGCTCGTCCTCGGCAACGTGAAGAACGCCCTCGGCATCCACGAACGTGCCCAGCTTCAACCGAACGCCGCCGCTCTCAACACCCGTGTTGTTCGCGGTGATTGCGAACGTGCAGCCCTGCGGAACCGTGTACCCCTCCGTCTCGGGCGTTACGGTGCCCTGAACAGTGGCAACAAGTCGTGTCTTATCCCCGCGCTTGGCAAACGTCGGCTTCACGCCGTCAACCTCCGCATAGTCGAGCGTCACGCCAGTAGCCTTAATGGACGGAACGGTGACGCTGGTGGCAGCTTCCGTGGTGAACATGACTGCGTTCACGAAACGGGACACGGAATAGATGCCGTGGTGATGCAGCCAATAGTTCCACGAAATCGCCTTGGGATTGCGGATGCTCTCGAAGTCGATAAGCGTGTCCGCGCACATGAAGAAATCGCGGTCGCACAGAATGGCTTGGCAACCGTCGATGCCGAAATCGTCAATCTCGATAACGCGCATCTTGAAGTCGGCTGCGGATGCGTTGAACGCGAACGCGATAACGTTAACGTCGAGCATAGCCACGAACTCGGGAGTTGCGAACAGAACAAGGTCGTTGTTGTTCGTGAACGTCGGCGCACCTGCGGCGTTGTACTGTCCAGAAAGAAAGCGCATCTTGCCCGCCATCGAGCGCACGGCTTCCGTAATCGCCATAGCATCGTCCTGCTTCTCCGCACGGGTGGACGCAGCCGAAGCATCGGGAACGTTCACCTTGTAGAAGCCGTCGATTCGCGCGTACTCTGCGAAAAGGTTGCGCATGATAAGGTACTCGTCCCAGTAGTCGGACGTGTACGGCGTTTCCATGATGCGCCCCACGAGGTCTTGCAGCCCGTAGTCGTTAAGGAACGCACGGCGCAGAAGCATGTCGTTGACGGTCAACTCGTAGTAGTCCTGACGGTTGATGCTGTGAAAGTTGCTCATAACGTCGGGCGCGTGGCAAGCGAACACGTCATCATAGCACTTGTTCGGGTCGTAGCGCTTAGCCTGGATCAGCGTGGTGGCAAGTTCCTCGATAGTCTCGCCGTACTGCATCATGCCGCGCTTGAACTGCGCGAGCGGGTTAGTCCAAACCTTGCTCTTGATTACAACGTCTCCGATGCGGTTCACAAGCGCGTCGATGAACTCGTTCATCATCGGGCGGTATTCGAGCAGGTTGTTCACCGTCTCGGTAATGTCACCCTGCGTCGCAGCAGGAATGCGCTGCTGGTACGCGAACGAAGCATCGGTGCGAATCGCGTTCAAAATCTGCGCGTTCGTCGCGTTCAGCGTCTTGATAGTCTTAGTTGCCATTGTTGCTGTCCTCCTTGTCATCGGTGAAAAGGTTGTCGATGTGGTACACGGTGCCGTCATCGTCCACGTCTTCAACGACAACACCGTCACCGTCGTTGTCCCCGCTGTTGTCGGCGGGAATCTGCATCAGCAGGTCATAGTTGCGAGCCTTCAAACTCTGAATGTCAGCCTTCATGGCTTCCTCGTTCGACGCATACTCGCTCATGCGGGCTTCCGCAGAACTTCGGTACTCGTCGGCATCCGCTCCCCGCTTATCCATGTCCGTGAGGAACGTCTCTGCGGCCGCGTACTCGCCATCCTCCATTCTCCCACGGAGCCAAGCGAGCAAATCCTCTAGGTTCATGTTCTTCTCCTTCCAACAAAATAGCCCCCGCCATCTGGTTGTGACCGTGGCGAGGGCTGACTGTGCTGGTGATATTGCCATTCCCGAAACGCCGCCGCTGCTAATGCGGCTCGCACTCGTGCGGGCGGCATCCCCCGTAGCAACCCCGCATCGGTCATCGTCCAGACGGATTGGGTATCACCATAGCCAACATAACACACTTCGCAAGCACTGTCAAACACTCGCGTTCATTTTCACCAAATCAATCGAATCGGAGTAGGCGTTCAAAAACTGCGAGATCGCGACGCGCACCAGATACGATATGGGCAGGTTCTCCCTCTCGCCAATCTCCTTCAACTGCTCGTACATGGATTCGTCAATCCTGAAACTGCGCTCAATCATTGCTGTACCTCCTATCAGGTGAGCGTGAACGTTATGGGTTCGAGCACTATACCACCCCTAACGTGCCTTGGCTTCAACTTCCCGTGAAGCTGCAAGCCCCTCTTGAAACTGTCGAACGTCACCATGCGCTTCAACTCCTCTGGCATACCAGCGCACTTAACATCATCGAACGGCTGAACGTCAACCATCCTGTATTCGCCATCAACCATCTTGCCAACCTGATAGATTCTCTCCATGTACGTCTTAGCCCTGATATATTTAGCCATGCTGAAATTGCTCTCATGCTTCCACGCGCCCAAACGTGTAGGATGCACCTCCAAACCCTCGGGAATGTCTGTGCCGCAAATGTGTATGCTGTCCGTGTCACAGTACATGAACCTATCGTATACGCTTTGCGCTGCATTGATGGTCTTGTACCTAGCCCATGCGGTAATGAAGCAACCCATAGGCGTGTACACGGGGTCGCGCGTCTCTTTCGCTCCCAATCTGTACCCAACTGAACCGTCCTCTTTCAAGTAAGGTAGTTTCGGCGTAACGTCGGGGTTCGTGGCGAACTTGCCATAAAGTGAGTTCAACATGAGCTTCGCAAGCTGTCGCAAACCGCCCGTGGTAGTTTCTTTAATGTGCATCCAATAGTCTATGTAATCTTTGAACAGTCCAGTGGCTTGCTCAAACATGTACCCGCCGTTGTACGAAAACACCGTCACGTCGTACTGCTGCATGAGTATTTCCAAGTCTATGTTGGTCAAAGCCAACTCAACTGTTCCCTCCGTGTCATGGATGTACTCCGTTTCGGAGTAGAACGGGTTGTTCTTAATCTGCAACGTGGGGAGGTGGTCGGGCTTCAACTTGCAATGGCAGGTGAGGAATTGAATGTACAGGGGATATTGGGGGTTGTCCTTGTACTCTCCGTGGAAATATATCGGCTGCCCGATTGGCAACGGTCTGTTGTACATAACGTCGGGGTACAACGAGTTAACGTCAAACGCAGCCCCGTAGCCCTGCAGCCTGTCCTCGTGTTCCTCGTCAGCCTGAAACCTAGGGTTCGCGTATGTGTAACCGCCGCGATACGCCTTGCGTATCATCGCGTCCATTTCCAGATGAATCTTAGGGAACCAGTCATCCCACTTCGAGCCTATTATGTCCTTGTACCCGTTGAGCGCGTCGCTTCCGATGGTAAGCCTGTCAAGCCCCTTGCCGAACTGCTGATGCAGCGCCCTAGCGACAATCTGAACGTCGTTCCTGATGTAGTCTCGTTCCTGCGCTGTCAACTCGTGACCTATGGGGCGGTACTCCGTATAGTCAATCTCCAACTTGGATATGGGGAGGTCGAAAGCCTTTGCAATCTGCGATACCTTCATGGGGAGTTTCTTCAAGCTGTCTTTGAATGTGCAGGTTAGCGCTTTCTTCTTGCCCTTCTTCTCAAAGCAAACCTTCATCTGATAGAACTTGCCCATGTTTGATATGAGCGTTTTGAAAGTCTTTGTCCTCGCCTTTTCGCTGTACTCAAATCCGTTGGTCAGCAGGTACCATATAATGAACTCACAATCGAATGCAGCATTGTGGAAATAATATGTACCGCCGTGAACCTTGCAGAAATCAAGAAACGTGGCAATGTCCGTGCCATAGCTTAGTGCGTCGGGGTTGTCAATCTCGCACACGCACCACGCCCAAACGCGACAATCATTTATATCTGTGGTTGTCTCGAAGTCTGCGGCGTACTCCATAGCTACCTACGTTTTTTGCTTTTACGCTTGCGTTTTCCGGTCTGCTTCTTGGGGTACTGATTCTGAACCTGTTGAATGGTCAGTATCATATGCTCTTTCTGCGCGTCATCGTCCATAGCGTCAGCCTGTGCGCCCATAACGTTATCGCGGTCGGTGTTTATGTACCTGTAATAAAGGGGGACGAAGTTTGTGAAGTTCTGCAACGCAAACAGTTGTTCGTTGCTCAACTTCCTAATCATGTTGGGTATTCGCGGGTCATTGAACGTCGCGGCGTGTTCCAAAAGGTTCTTGCGAAGCTGCGTTATCCGCTTGCGCTGGTACGTCGGGGATAGTTCGCGCTTCAAAATCTGCGCTCGCTTCCGCAAATCCGCTTCGCTGCGTATCTGCTCGGGGAGTAGTTGGCGCTGATAGTCTATGTTTCCGAACGGCAAGCCCTTAACATGAGCCATAGCCGAACGCATCCCCAATGTGGTATCGCTCTCGCCGTAGGCAGTCAGGAACGGATGCGCGGCGAACTTCTGCCAGTATCTATTATGCTCCCTGTTCCATCGCCTTTCAAGCCGTTTGTAATCCCTATAAGCCGTGTACGGTATCGGGGTGCCGTCGCGCCCCGCAACGAAACGGGTCGAACGTGATATGAACTTGTCCAACTGGTTGGCGTATGAGTTTAGCGCCCTCGTGTTCGACGGGTCGACCGTCCTGAACGGCTCTATGCTGCCCGTCCTTACGCCCTTGTTCTGCAATCTCTTGATTTTGCGCCGCGCCCTCCGTTCTGCATCCGCAACACGGGCGCGGGCGTTCTCGTTAGCCTTGGTCACCGGCTCACCTCCTTAACAGAAAGGGCGGGCATTTCGCCCGCCCTCGCGTTCCGCTCTGCTTCGGGGTGTTTACTTGTGGCGCTGCAAGCTGGTGAACTTGTACCCGTTGCGCCCCTGCTTCTTCACAACTTCGAACTTGATTGCGGGATTCCACGGCGGGCAACCTACGATGCTGAAAAGGTTCTTCATCGAGGTTTCAACGCCCGTGCTAGTGCATCCGTAGGCATCGCCCTTCGGGGTGATAAGCACGATGCGATTGCGCTGCATAATCTCACCCGTCGCAGTGTCGGTCATTTCCACGGGCTGAATAATGACGTTCTCAACCTCCACGACCTTCCCCACCATGTCATCGAGGGAGAGGGAGTTAGAAACAGCCTCGTAAATGTCCAGCCTGTCCTCTTGCGTCTCCGCATGGATTGAGCAGTACATGCCCTTAACCATGTCGGGCGCGTCGTTCGTGATGGTCGTAAGTTCGGTGTTCTCCATGTCTTTTTCCTTTCGTTCATGGGCGGCGTTTTCGCCGCCCGCTCTACCGTGTTAGTCCTCGTCAGCTCCGCAAGGGGTGCCGTACTTTTTGAAGTCCTCAAACGTCATCTTGTACAGCTGCTCATGCTCCACAACGTCAACGGCTGCAAAACTAGGCTCCTGCTTGCGAATGAGCGCCTGCGCGGTGTTCAGTCCGCACTTCTTGTCAAGCTGATAGGCAACCTGCACGGGCTGACCATCCTTGATAACGTACCCGCGCACCTCCGTGCATGTGAACTTCTTCTGAATCGTGTTGCGTGCCATGATAAAATCCTTTCTGTTGTGTACCTTAATGGCAACTCATATATTACGCCTTTCGGTGCGGCTTGTCAAGTATTAAAACCCACTTGCAAGCCGATCCACAAAACCTACATAATTGGGGAGCTAGTCCGCATCATCAATCTTGATGACCGCATACCATACCTGCTTCGCACGGCGGTGCGCGCATCCCCCGTACCCCGCCCCGGTGGCGATGCAATAACCTTTCAACTGGTAAAATGACCCGAACGTACTCTCAACCAATTCGGCATCAGGATGGTGTTTAATCCACATAGCCAAATTGTTACGCTCATACTTGTCGCAAATCAAACGCCCCTCGACTAGACCGTCACAGTTGCACCAATTGCCGCCCGTTACGCCGCGCTGCACAACCGTGCCGCCATGATAGTCGATAATCGTACGAACGTTCTTTTCCAATTTAGTCGCCATTGTACTACCCTCTCTATCAGATGGACATGTTGCTAGTACGTGCTGACGCGATGCGTGAGGGCGCACAGGTGCTCGCACTCCTCAACAATGCCCGCAGCAAACCAATACGGGCTATCATCGTCCGCACCTTTCGCCGTCGCGCGAATATCGGCAGCGCTCATGTCGGGCACGACGTCGCAAAAATCAACGATGAACGCATGTACATGCCTCCACGTGGTTACGCTGTAGTCATAGCGAGGAAGCAGATAGCAACGCATCTTGCAGAACACAGCCACACGCGACGCATACGAGGTGAGAACATATGCATTCTCAAGTTGCAAGTTCTCGCCATTCTCAAGCCTTAGCGTGATAGATGCCACATGGTCAACGGTGGCGCTCATGTTGCGGAGTTTCATTTTAATTCCTTACTGTTGTATTCTAGCGCCTTCCCTTCGGCGCAATTACAATATACACCATTACGTACCGATTTGCAATAGTTTATTTGTACCAATTAATTCCTTCATAAAGCATCATTTACCACTTGACAAATAGTACACTAATACCTTATAATTATAGTCACAGAGAAAGGAGCAACAATGTACAGCACCAACGAACAGGTATACACAGCGGCTAACAACCTCACGGACAATATAGGCGGCTGCTTTAGCGGACTTCTGCGACTGCTTTTTGCACTGATTGATACGCTTATAGAGTGCGCTATGTATGTCTTTGATTGCGTCACAAGTAACCCCGTTCTACTGCTTGCGTTCGTCGTGTGCTTCATGTACTATATACGCCGCAAGTATTATGTGCATAGTGTGGAGCCTAAGCATGTACGTAAGCAATAACATACTATGTGCTTGCACATGCTCATCACCTATGCTATAATGTAGTCAT